>JAAGKN010000643.1_pt1 | contig 50595 bp, 57 predicted proteins | sample 6206371 | NCBI WGS metagenome assembly JAAGKN01 (sample SAMN11533720, study PRJNA540317) | gut metagenome | isolation source: fecal pellets from male and female animal of same cohort | host: Peromyscus leucopus | place: USA:CA | collected 2017 | reverse complement strand
CTTGCTGCAAGCCGATGGCAATAGACCAGTTCTTCGCCCTCTGCACCTTATCCGGCTCAGAGGAACGCAAATACTGCTCAAACTCCTGATATTTATCTTCGTATGCCATTCTATACTAATGCTAAAATTTCAACTTATCAATAATTACTCGGAGGTCGCGCTAAAGCAGCTCCGCCATCTGGTCAGAGATCAGCCAGACAGTCTCATTGGCAAGCCGAATCTCAATCTTCGCCTCGCCTCCCTGCACCTGAAAAAGTATAATTTGTCCGCTATCCATATATTCAAAATCTATCGATTGATGAATTAGGCTTATTCAATTAATTTATTGATAATATTTATTGAATGAACATTGTCCAAATTATAATTATAGATGGAAGCAATTATTATCTGATTATCAGAGAAATCTCGTTTAAGGATATTAATCATAGCCTGGATATTCTGTTGGTCTATTTCTTTACCACTAGGAGAATCCAATATTATTGGGAATTTAATTCCTAAATGCTTTTCAACTTCTGAAAGACAAGCAAGTCTAAATGCAAACACAGTCTTATGAAGGATGGCTCCTGAGAGTTCTTTTAAGTTGGAGGTAAAAAGATAGCGTTCTGTTATCTTTGATTCATCCAAGTCTAATTCCGAAAGATATTTTTTTGTATTGGCAAATATAGACGATATAATGTTCCGAGCATTTTTTGCGTTCTGGGATACATCCTTAATTCTTGCACTGATAGTTTTAATCTCTTGTTCTATACGAGTAATGCCATTTTTTACGGCCATTTCATTAATGGGAATATTGGCGATTCTTTTGTCAAATATCTGAGAAATTGTCTCTTCATCTTCAAAAAAAGACAACTGAATATCTTCGACTCTGTGTTCTCTTTCAATATCAATTAATTTGTTTTGGAGTTGTTTATACTGAGAGATTATTATTTGACGTTTTGCGATTAAATAATCAATAGTATCGTTAAGGCCCACTATATTTTCTTCAGTTACGGAAATGGTTTGCCCATCTGGCGTCTTGATTAATAAGCCTATTTCTGCAATGAATTTTGTAAAGGCTTTATTGTCTTTTAAAACCTTGTTTATTCTACGCAATTCTGCTTTCAATAGATTTAGTTCCATTCTACACTGATTAAGACTAATATCAATCCGTGTATTATAGGAATCCTGAGCAAGATTATTGGATTCAACGTCAATCGTTTCTTGATACTTTGCGACGCTGAACATTTGTTTATATTTTAGTAAATCTTGTTTTTTTGTCTCTCTTTGTTTAATTAGTTCGGAACAATCAATGTTTGCAATCCCTCTAATAAGTTCTTCTATATTGAAACGAATGCTACCGATTACAACACCTCGGTTAAGAAGTGTCCAACCCTTTTCCTGGTCAAAATAAAACAATCCCAACAGATTATTGATTAAATCTGTATTTAAAGCGTTGAACACTATTTTATGGAGTTCAGTTTCTTGACTATTAAGTATAAATACTTCTTCGTCACCGCCTTTTTTGATAATAATGTAGTCTCTTGAGGTTCGATGTAATGTTACAATATCTCCATTATCAAGAGTAATTAAACTCTCAATTTCCAAATCTTCAAATTTGATATGTTTTGTGTTTGGAATATTATATCCAATTGAATACAACAGAAGTCTCAGCAAAGTAGTTTTTCCTTTGCTGTTTGTCACGCTGTGTATTAGATTGTTTTTATTAGAAAATTCAATCAATCGTTGAACAGAGCCTTCCTTTATTTTTATCGAATTGAATATCATAAATTTACTGCATCTTTAATGTGGTTAACTCGTATTCGTTTGCGTATAATATTTCGTATTATGATTTGGATTAATATTTCCTGAAGGTCATTAGATAGTTTTATGCTAGTATCATCAAATAGATATCTAAAGTTAGTACCTTCTGATTTGATAAAAGATTCCAGTTTTGTTCTCTTATCTTCTGCCTTAAAATTATTATAGTCGCTCAATATACGGGTAACAAATTCGTATTTTTCAGAACATATGTTAATAATGTCTTTATATGCTGACAATAGCTCATCTGCCTCCGAATCATCAACATCGTACTCATCATAATCGTCATTATCGGTAACAAGAACTATTATAGGCCAAATCAAATCCTTCTTTTTGAGATTGATACTTTTATCTTTTCGTGTACCACTCAAGAAGAGGTCTTTAGCCCATATTTCATGAATTCGACTTCTTTCTATCGAATTGATTCCTAAATGAGAAATAAAATCGCCAATAACAGCTATTACGGCTTTGTACCGTTCTGTATCATTATCTGTTTCAAATGGAAGGATTTGAATTTTTAATTTGTCTGTATCTAAAGGATTTTCAATTTCTTCCAAGGCTTTGGAAACCTTTTCTTGCAAATCGTTAGGTAGCGAAGCAAATGTTCTTTGAGCAGGTCCCCAAAATATTGTATTCGGGTGTTTCTCCTTAAATGGATTAAGAGAGTTCGTTATGTATATCAGTTCTTTAACATTATCGTGGGAAGTTCGATATGCATCTGATAATGAGATCAAAGACTTCTTTAAATTTCTTAGAACGTTTGTAAAATCTGAACTACTATTAACAACAGATTTAGCTTGAGCGAAGATATGACTGCCATCATTTAACTTAATATCAATATCTTCACAACCTTCCAAACGAATATGCGACATTTCTTTGATATTCTCAAGCATAAGCACAATTGCTGCATTTGCTTGAAAATCAAATCCAAATAATACTGATGTCGCTCCTCTATCTGCCATAAACGAGATTCTTAATATTTGAAATTTTCGTACTAACTTGTGAAAAGGTATCCGCCATTTTGAGATGCACGGATAATGAATTGATTACATAGAAGCTCATTTTTCTCCCGGAATGTTGTACGGTCGTAGCAGTCCGGCAACGTCATGTCAAGAGTATCTCTAACGAACAGGATGAATGAACTTTTCTTAGAACTGTCCTTATACCAATCCGTAGTAAACAGATTTTCTTGATTGGCTTTCAACTTTGCCAGCAAGTCGCGGGCGGCGGCTTTTACCTTGACTACATCATCTTTTGAGAGATTTTCCTTTCGGAGAATATCGAAAACTTCAAGTTCTTCTTCGGTAAGGCCCTCCTCTGAGGCACGACGTTGTTCAGCCGACATACGAGTGAGCAGCTCCATCAGTTCGCGGAACGCTTCTTCTGTCTCGGTGCTACCTGCATTATAGCGGTCGATTATTCTTTGAAACTCCTCTGCAAAAGTGCGTCGCTCGCTGTTTTGATTGAGCATTGCATCGAGTTTCTGCGAGATGAAATCTTCAAGATCAGAGATTTCGAGAGCCTTGCATTTCGATTCGCCGTATTGTTCGCGGAGTTTGTCTATATCAAGACGACTAAGGTCAAATTCGCCAAACTCCTTGATTGTATATTCTCTATTCTCAGCGGGGCCGTCACCTTTTGGCACAATACTCTGATTGAGCAAATCCTTGATACGGCGACGAGCTGAATCAAGATTGCCACGGTCAACTGAGTTATCCATAACCTGTCGGAGATAATGGATAACCTCAGCCATTACAAAATCTTCTTTGATGCTTATAATGTCGGGCAAACATTCATCATAAATCTTTGAAATAGTGTTGTCAAACACAGCAAATTGAGCCTTGCGCTCAATTGGATTTATGAGAATGTTGGCGTATTGGTCAAAAAGAGAAATCTGGTTGAAAGCTTTATTGAGGTCGAGAATTTTCTGCAAATCGACACCAAGACCCAGGCACCAATCCGCGCATTGAACAATGGCAGTACGAAGATGAGTGTAAAACTCATCAAGTGTCATCGCAGCAGGGGTATTACCTCCGTGTGTGTCAGATTCGGGATTATCGGTTTCCTCATCGTCGTCATCCCCTTGTGTGTCTCCGTATGTAGCAAAAGCCTTTTTCAGACTGCCGAAGATATTGCAGTATGAAATAATCTGACCGCAGGATTTTTCACGTCCAAGCACGTCAAGTGTCGAGCATCGACGATTGGCACGTGCGATGGTCTGCATAAGGTTTTGTCCTGCAAGTGGCTTATCCATATAAAGGGTTGATACCATTGGTGAGTCGAAGCCGGTGAGCCACATTGAGCATACGAATACAATGTGCAACGGATTGTCCTCGTCGCGGAACATATCTTGCAGTTCCTGTCCTTCGTCGTTGACATCGTTCATTCGCTCAAGATGCGGTCGAAGGTTAAGCCCTTCGGCTGCGAAGCGTTCTTCATCACCTTGGCCGGTGCTGATGACAACAGCCATATCAGTAGAGCGCATCCAATCGCGGATTTTTAGCTTGGTCTGATACTCTGCCGACGTAGGATTGAGCGACATAAGCTCATGGTTGATGTCGGAAATCTTCTGCTGCCATTTAGCGGTGACAAGGTCGTACATCCTTACTGCAGTAAAGCGGTCAACACTAACTACCATAGCTTTGCCAAGATAGCCACGGTTGATGATATGATTTACTATATCATCAGCTATCTTGTTAAGGCGTGCCGGGCGGCGAAGTATTTCAAGTTCCTTGGCATACTCGCGTTCGAGGCGTTGACGGCTATCATCATCAAGTTCTTCATCTTGAAGAATGTTAATGAAGTCGGTGCTGAACGTCGGGTTTTCATTCTGCACCTCAGGCAGGTGGTTGCGATATGTGAGGCGTACGGTGGCCTCATCTTGCACCGCTTGACTGAAATTATATTCGCTGACCGTTTCGCCAAACCATTTGTTTGTGAGTTTCTTGCTGCCGAAAAGAGGAGTGCCTGTAAATGCCATATACTTGGCGTTAGGCAAACCTGCCCTGAGATTTTCGGCAAGCGATTTATATTGTGTGCGGTGAGCCTCGTCGATAAACACGATAATATCATCGCGCTCTGAAAGAACCGGGAACTTCTTGCGTTTATCGTAACGAAATTTCTGAATTAGTGTAAAGAGTATTCGGTGGTCTTCGCCAAGCATTGTGCGGAGACGGTCGCTTGTTTTGGGCTGACAATCTTCCGCCGCACTCATAAAACCGCTGTGCAGGAAGTTGCGGTAAATCTGACTGTCGAGGTCTTCGCGGTCAGTGATGATAAGGAAGGTGAAATTGCCGGGGAAGCGGTTTTTGAGAAGTCGGGCGAGATACACCATCGAAAAACTCTTACCGCTACCTTGGGTATGCCAAAAAACACCCATTTTACCACGGTCTTCTTCGCGCGGAGAGCCGCAGAGATATTTGTACCTCTCAACAGCTCGATTCACTCCGAGGTATTGATGGTTTTTGGCACAAATCTTTTTGGTGCCGTTGTAGAATAGGATATAATTGTGGATGTAATCGAGCAAGTTTTCCTTTTTCAACAACGAGCGAGCCATAATATCAAGGCTGATTTTATCATCCTCAATTTCCTGTTTGTTGATTTTATCTTCCTCCGAGGTTCTGAACCAAGGAGCGAAAAAGGCCCATTTGGCAAATGTCGCTCCAACACGAGTATGCAAACCGTTGCTTGCAACGAGCACGGCATTATAGGCCATCAGTTGAGGTATAGCCGCTTTATATCTCGTCAAGTTATCGTCAAACGCTTGTTTGACGGGAACATTGCTATCTTTAAGCTCAATGGTTATCAACGGTATGCCATTGACGTAGATTATTACATCGGGACGCAAACGATAGACATCGCCTTGTATCCACAGTTGGTTAACGACATCAAACTGGTTGCTTGTCGGATTGCCCCAGTCTATATATTGCGCGGTGCGCTGCTCACGCTTGCCTTTGGCTTGAAGCACCGGCATCTTGTAGCCGTTGATAATTCGAGAAAGGATAATTGCATTGAGCAAAGCCGGGTCAGTGTGCAGGTCAATATCATTTAGTGCTCTCACAGCTGTATTCACATCAACATCATCAAAGCCTTGCTGACGGTCGGTAGTCGAAGCATTTATGCGCTTGACTTCGCGACGGAGCACATCAAGGTTAAGGATACCTCGTTCCGAACTGCGATGCAAATGGTCGGTTACATAGCAATTGAAATGATTATTATATCCCAATTCATTGAGGCAAACATCAATCAGTTCTCGTTCTATATCATCTTCCTTAATAAAATATCTCATTGATTCATAAGATTTAAGGTGTCACTTCAAGTTGACCACTCATAAGCTGCGGCAACAAGCGGTCACGCATCTGCTGGAGGAATTCAATCGAACTGCCAATTTTGCAAATTTCATTATAAATTGAACTAACAAATTCGCTAAACTTTACAGCTATCTCCTTGGGCGGAATAAGCATATTATGGCATTTCAAGAAAGCTTCAAACTTAAAATTACTTATTCCAGTTATGCGTACACAGTAGGTATCTAAAAGGCCACCTAACCACAATTGATTTAAATAACCAAATAAAAATTCGGAGTAACCACTCTTTGGAGTTAATCGTTTGCAAAAACTTGCACAAATAACTTTATCTCCATAGGAAGAAAGAAGCTGCTTAGTTATTAGACAATTCCTGCCAAGTGGCTGTTTGTCACTTCCTCCAGAAACTTCAAAAACAATATCACCTACTTCTAATTGGCGAGATGTGATATTAGATTTTTTATGATAACGATAAATATCTTTGTTAGGAATTCCTCTAAGCACGGAAGGAATGTCAGAACCTCTAATTACAAACCCTCCAATTGAATAGTCCTTAGATTCATTTTCCTCTCCCCATCCTCCACCAATGTAACCCTCTATCATCTCCGCGAGAGGAGCAATCCTCCATGAAGCAGGGACACCTGCAGTAAACTCAGTGGTTTCGTGGCCAGGGAAACGGAAAAACACGAACCACTCACGATATGTACGCATAGCCATTTCTTCTAAAATTGCTATGCGACGGTTGTTTAGTTCAATAAGATTATCATAATCTGCAATAATAGAAGCAACCCTGTCTTGATAATTTCGAGGTGGTAAATCAATTTTGAGACCGCGAATTGCCTTCATATTCACATGAGAAGCAGTAGAGCCATTAGCAGTTTTCAATAAAGCATGTTGCTGAATTGGAGCGAGTAAGAAATAGGTCAAAAAATCCGGATTTACCTTTTCTTTATCGGGGCGTATAAGTACAGTCCTTTGACCCAAACATAGCTTTTGACCATTTTTAATAATGGCAACATTGCCAGCCGGTGCCTCTCTCGCAAATATTAAATCATCATCCTGCGGAACTGCTCTTTTGTTGCGAAGATTGTAAACATCTTCGCAAACACGATGCACTCCGTCAAGAATAAATCTGCCCTTGCTTATGTTCGGAGTGCGAATCAGAGGATAGCCCTCACCCTCATCATTAGCAGTTGTATGAGGACAATCCCAAATATCAATGCAAACATCTCGTAGTGTCATAGGTTAAGTTGATTTAGATTTGAAAGTATTTTATCCATCAACTTTTGACTCTCGCCATTTAGTTGCATTAGTTGCTCTTTAAGGGCATTCATCGATTCTGAAAAATCGTCAAGGTCTTCAACCTCGAAGCTGACGCCGACATAACGACCGGGGGTGAGCGAATAGTCCTGTTCGCGGATTTCTTCAATGGAGGCCGCTTTGCATAGACCTATGACATCGCGATACTTGCCATCGGGGAAGTTGTCTATGAGCCATTGGCGCATGGACGTTATGTGGTTCAGTCCCTTTTCGGCCTTGGTTAGAGCCGAATCAGCGGCAACAATGCGCCGCTTGATGTCGGTTTTAAGATTTTTGCCGGGGTTTTCCGAAAGAAAGGTTTCGGCTTCAATGGTAGCTGCCTTTTTTTCTTCAACGCAACCCTCATATTTGGCAGTCAAATCGTGAATCCAGTTGCCGTAATGCGACATAAGCTGGTGCCAATGCGCCTCATCGCCTTGGTAGAGGTGACGGATGCAGGCAAGGTTGGCAATATGTTCATCGGTAAATTCACGATGTGTGCGGTCGATCTGCTTATAGAAATTGCGGGCGTTGATGAAAAGCACTCTCTTATCCTTACGACGTGCCTTGTCGAAGAACCAAAGAGTTGCAGGGAGAGTGACCGAGAAGAACATATTGCTCGGCAGTGAGAGCATTGCGCTAACAATGCCGTCCTCAACCAAACTGGCGCGGATTTCAGCTTCTGACTTGCCGGCGTCACAGGCAGAATTAGCCATGACGAGGGCGGCTCGCCCGGTGTCAGTAAGTGCCGTGGCGAATTGGTTTATCCAAAGATAATTTGCGTTGGGCACGGTCTCGCCATCTTTACTCTTGGATTTGGTCTTGTTTTTGGGTATGCCGAATGTATTGAAGCGTGGGTCGTCCTTTACTTTATCGTAGCTAACTTCATCGACATTGAAAGGAGGATTTGCCATCACGAAATCGAACGCACCGAATGAATTGTGTGGGTCGCTGTAATAGCTGTTGGCTTGAACGATGTTCCCGTTCAAGCCGTGGAGGAACATATTCATTCTGGCGAGCTTTACGGTCTCTTTGTCTTTCTCGATACCGTAAACACTGATACGGTCGGGGCGGTCGTTGCTGCGTTGAACAAAGTCGGCACTCTGCACAAACATACCGCCCGAACCACAGGCCGGGTCAAGGATGCGACCTTGATACGGCTCAATCATTTCAACCATAAGCCGGACTACCGATGTCGGGGTATAATACTCACCGCCGCCTTGCCCCTCCTGACTTGCGAATTGGCCGAGGAAGTATTCGTAAACCTTACCGAATACGTCACCCTCCAAATCGCGAGGCAGTGAATTTATGATTTTAAGAAGCGAGGCAGTGAGCGAGTAGTCGCGTATGCTTTCGCCGTCTTCCTTAGGTTCGAGATTGAAATATTCATCTTTCGGCAGCGAGCCTAAAAGTTCGGGCTTATGCTGTTCGATACCCTCCATCGCTTTTTTGATAGCAAGTGGAATGTCCTCTTGCTCGCTCAAACTAAGCAAATAGTCAAAATGAGATTTCTCCGGCAAGTAATATCCACATTTGCTCAAAGCGATTTCTTCACGTGTTTTCGGGTTGCGGGTATTCTGCGAAGCCGAAAACTCCGCTTCGATTTCATCTTTGAATTTGTCGTATTTATTAGATGCAAAACGCAGGAATATCAGCCCCAGCACCGGGGTTGAATATTGAGTGGATTTTAGTCCGCTTTCAGAGCGCAGTGTATCCGCTGCATCCCACAATCGATCCTCTAATTGTTTCAGCTCCTCTGCCATATTCAAAAACGAAAACTCCCGCGTAGCATCTGAAGGCCGACCAAAGCCTGTAACGACTACTCAGGAGTTTTCAAAGGGTTTTCGGCTCGCGCCGTTGTCTTTTGTTATTAGTTGGTCATTTTCAGATAGACGTTACTATTCCTTTTACAAAATTACACATTTTATTTGAGCGAGACAAGGCGTTGAGGGAGAAAAAAGTAGCTCTACACGGGGCAAATACGGGATTTGTCGGGTGTGGAGCTACGATGTGGAGATTATTCCGCCGGAGAGTAGAGGCGTTTCAGGCGGGTGAGGGAGTGGGCGTGGCGGAGGGAGTCGCGGTAGGCGATGTCTTGTTGCCAGCGGCCGGTTTGCCAGTCGCGGTATTGCTTGGGGAAGTTTTCGCGGTAGATACCATAATACACGCCAAGGAGAGTGCACCATGCGATGTCAGGTTTACTTTCGCCGCAACCAACGATTCTTTCATGCAGACCTCAAAATCATGCTTGCGAGGCCGCGGAATCTTTTCCCGAGATAAATGAAGAACCTTAAGAGGGGACTTATTCAAGTACGAAAATCGCCCAGCTTCTATCTTTCAAGAGGCTGGGCAAAAATAATTATAGTTTTGCGGACTGTAATAACTTGGAATGAAGTGTTGAACATTAAATGCAGCCCGGTACTCCCTTGAACTTACATAATGCTGCTTCCGCCTTTAAAGATAGCGCTGTTAAACTCAGTCAATTCAAAGTTTCGTGGATAGTCCGGTAGCTTATAATGCTTTTTATGTTCCAGGTCCAATTCGTTCTTGAAGCCAAGCCCAACGCGATAATAAGCATCAAAGATGGCCCCCATGTCGGAATTCATGCTAATCATCGTGTCTTTATCCGCATATTCCTTGAATTGTTCACGATCGTTCAAAAACCAACCGCAAATTTCCAATTCATCATCACACACAATATGCTCTTGCAGTCTTTCCCTATAATCAAGGAACTCCACGAAACGTGATGGTGCAATCCCCTTTAGTATCTTTTTCATTAATAAAAAAAATGCCTCCAGGTCATCAATACAAACCGACCAAGGATATAAGGCGTCCTCATCCTTCTCCAGCAGGTTGCCGAGATTGGTTTGAATTGCTCCATACTTGAAATCCGTAACCACGATAGACCATATATCACTGATGTTTTCACCTTTTAAATGGTATAAAACCTTTTTCTTGTCATCTGCGTCAAGAATATCTGCATCCTTGCCGGCCAAGAGTACTTTCTCAACACGTCTGCACTGGGCATAGCCTAACTGGACAGCATTCTGATAATCCCTTTTTATCCTGTCGTATGCTTTTATCGGGTCCCGGAACGGTTCGCGAAATTTGCAATCTTTTATCTCTACTATAATGCACGTGGTTCCGGTAATGACCAGTAAATCATTCTCTGCAATACCATCAAGGCTATAGTTGACAAAAATCTTGGTTTTTTCCGGAAAGAAGCGTCGGAATACTTCTGCAACCTTCTTTTCAAATGCAAAATCTCTGTTCTGCTTGTATTTCTTCGTAGGCTCATCTTTCATCAGCATATCATCCAGCCTGAAGTATAATGCTTCAAACAGGAACTTACTGCCGGGACAAACATATTTCCCGCCCACAGGAATAAGCGGATTTGACTCCGAGTGGTGTTTGCCGGCATAATAGACAAGTTTGCCTTTCTGCGAATCCTTGTCATAAGAAAAGAACTTCAGGATGTGACACAAGCTTTCAGCAGTTATATCTACATTCGTCAAATCCTTTGCTTCATGAACTGTAATTTCCCCTGGATTTGTGGTCAAACAATCCAGCATGCCGCTTAATTCGGGTTGATACCACCAGTCGCGCGGATCATCAACTCCTCTTTCCTCAAACTTCCGGGTCAGTTTGCGCCACTCCTCAGGGTGAGCATTGTAAAAACAAAAGTTGTTTGCGAGCGGTTGGTAAATATTATTTAAATTGTCATTATTCAATGCTCTCACGTGCAGGATAAATCTCAATGCCTCATCTATTCCAAAGCCACAACGTGATTTGACGTATTCATCATACGGTTTGATATATCTGACAATCCTGTCTAACGTCTGCTCCTCATAACTTAACACAGCATTACTGAAATAACTCATGAATGTCGGCAATGATACTTCTATTTTTTCATCGCGCTCATCATGGTATAAATCTCCATCATTTGGGAATCCGATATTGACAAAATAAGTCATTTCTATTTCATCTAACAAAATGGCAATTCTCTCCCAACGTTCATCATCCATACAGGCAGATTCTTCCCGCATATCGATTGAGTAATACACATCTATCAAGTAAAGTGCCTGCCTCATAGGAGATTGCAAGTGTGTGTAGAGAGGCGAGTCCTTTTTAGAACCCAGTTCAAGAATCAGTCGCATGGCGTGAATCAGGAAGGACTCCTCCTTGACAGGCGCGAGTTCCTCCTTAAGCTCGCAGACGATTTCCTCAATTGCCCGATGATGTTCCTTTGCCTTCATCATCTTCAGAAAAGCATTCTGAAAATTATAATTGCCATCCACATTCTTCATTGTTCGTCAGTTTTTACAGATCCCTCAGCATTGTCTCTGTTACAGTCAATCAGAGATAAATTACAGCTTGAACAAGCACTGATATTTCGTGCTGTAAAGGTACTTGATTTCCTGGTAGTCATTGCTATGGGCCATCAAAAAGTTACTCAGAAATTATCTTTCGATGAATAATTATACCATTGAAACATCTATCTCCCTTTGCAGTAGAGTAATATGTGCTGTTCTATACGGAGGGAAATCGCCCTTTTAGCCCTTACAATCCTCGTTTTATGATACAAGTGCGGTTGATAAGGCTAACGCCCTAATCACGATAGTCTGAAGAAGCGGAAGTCGCCCGGTGATCTTCTGTTTTAACACTTCTTGCTTTTCGCCGGAAAATTTCGTATATTTGCATCTGCAGAGGGGCAGGCCGTGGCGGTCTGCCCCTGTTTGTTGGGGGTGAAAAGCCTCTTTCCGGTCAAAGTGCACCGTTTTGGCGCCGAAAAGCATTACTTGCCGGCGCGCAAACCATTACTTCGTTTTCAAACACCGTTACTTGCCGTCTGAAAACCATTACTTGCCTTTTGAAAAAGGCTCCTTTGAAATGTGACGGAAAGTTAAAAACGTTAAAGTCCGACGGCGTTCTCTGTTGACTGTTCCGTATCATGAAACGTTGTCGTGGCAGCTGCCGCGTAATCGTAGGCAGGGCTGGATGTGACAGGTGTGATGCGCTTGTATCTCAGTGGTTTCAGTAGGTAAGAAGGATAAATCCACCTTCTACAAAAAGCTGAAGCGTGGCGACCGCAATATCTTTTGCGACTACACCTCCCACTGCCATTACCACGGCAAATTCCATAAAGGCTTCTATCAGCGTCATTGCGCCGGGATTGCAGCCCTATTTATTCCTAAACCTCAGTCTAATAAGATGCGCCGACGGGATGCACTCCAATCGGGGTGTATCCCTTTGCTGTATCTTATAGACAAAAAAACAGATGAAAATGACCTCAATAAAAGTAAAATTCCGTCCATCTACGTCCGAGGGACATGAGGGCAGGATATACTTCCAGATTATCCATGAACGCGTTGTGCGACAATGGTATGCTGACTATAAAATCTTCAGTAATGAATGGGATAGTAAGAAATCTTCTATTGTTATCTCAACCGGGACCGAAAGACGCTCATATCTCCAATCTGTCAGAGAAAGAATAAAGTGGGATAAAGAGCGTTTCAACCGGATCATATCTGAATTCTCATCCAAAGATAGCTATACATCGGATGAAATTGTTGAGGAATTTGTTGCTCGTCATGATCAACAGTCGTTCTTCAACTTTATGGAGAATGTGATTGTACGACTCAAAGAACTCGGGAAACTGCGTACCTCCCAGACATATACATCTGCGTTGAACGCTTTCCGTAATTTTAATAGTAGCGAGGATGTTTTCTTTGATGGCTTCAATTCTGACCTGATGGAATCCTATCAGGCTTTCCTTGCAGAGAAAGGATTAATTCCAAATTCAACCTCATTTCACATGAGAATCTTGCGGGCCGTGTATAACCGTGCAATTGAAAAAGGTATAACGGAAGACAAGAAGCCATTCCGTCACGTCTATACAGGTGTTGATAAGACGACGAAGCGAGCCATTGATGTGAAAACTCTCAAGAAGATAAAGGAGGCCGACCTCAGTGTGCAACCCAAAGCGGCATATGCAAGAGACATGTTTCTCATGTCCTTCTATTTCAGGGGAATGAGCTTCGTTGATATGGCATACCTTAAAAAAACAGACCTTTCCAGTGGCCAGATTACATATCGCCGCCGTAAAACCGGTCAGAAGTTGGTAGTGAAATGGACTAATGAGATGCAAGATGTTCTTGACAAATATCCTGAAAACAATACTGAATACTTACTTCCCATCATTACATCTGCGTCAGCCACCCCATACAGTCAGTATAGAACAAAGCAATACCAGATAAACAAGGGGCTTAAAGCCGTAGCCAAAAGCATTGGACTGAAATTGTCGTTGACACTCTATTGTAGCCGCCATTCTTGGGCTTCTATTGCCAAATCAAAAGGAATTCCAGTTGGAGTCATCAGCGATGGACTCGGACATGATAGCGAACTGACCACTCAGATATATTTGTCAACGCTTGATACAAGTGCTGTCGACAAGGCTAACGCCCTAATCATGAAACTACTCTGAATAAAATCTATCCCAATCCAAGTTTCTGAAACTTGGATTGGGATTTCGTATGATAAATATCTTGAATTTGTTTATCGAATCTGTCAAACTCTTGACAAGAGTTATCATTTCAAGTGCAAATATACGAATAAATACTGACATACACGCTATTATCTATCAGATTTTTTTACTTACAATGCAGTTTTGTTGCCGTTTGTTTTGCGAAAAACTTAAAATTTGGTCATTAACTTATTGACTATGTGTAGAAACTAAATATAGTCAAACTCTTGTCAAGAGTTGCTGTTCCAATCTTGGTTTCGTATTCATAAAAATGAGTGCAGATGGACATATCTCGAACAGCGATGCGCCAGTGACTGATGTCGTTGACGGCGCCGTAGGCGTGGCCAGAAGTTACTGGTTTGTGGCAATAGTCAACCACAACTCAGAGAAACAATCCTCTGAGAAGCTCTCAAAAATGGGAGTGGTCAACTACCTCCCCACGCAGACAGAGATTCGTGTATGGAGAAACGGTCGTAAATCTAAAGTTGACCGTATCGTAATTCCATCAACTATCTTTATCTATTGTACAGAACAAAGAAGAAAGGAAATTGTTGGCTTGCCCTTCATTTCTCGCTTTATGATCAATAAAGCCGGTTCTATTAAAAACTCTACGAACAGACCGTTGGCCATTATCCCGGGCAACGAAATAGAACGTCTCAAATTCATGTTAGGACAGTCTGACATTCCAGTTGAAATCACTGAAAAGCCATTCAAGGCAGGTGACAAAGTGCGTGTAATAAGAGGACACCTCGCTGGGCTTGAAGGCGAAGTGTTGGATATGAACAACGCAAAAAGCGAACTCATAGTAGCTCTCGACTTTATCGGCTGTTCCAAACTATCAATAGACACCGTAAACCTCGAAATCATAAAATAACCAATATAAACTAAATGGTTATGGATAAATATATCGAAGCCTTAAGCCTAATCCCGAATGATTATTTGCATATAGCATCGTCATTTGCTTTAGATAATAATTCTCCAAATATAGAACCATCCCACCTGTTGCGTGCTCTACTACACAAAAGTATAGGATTGGTTGACTTTATAGAGAATACGCTCGATTCTGATTATTATTATCTTCTTGATTGGGCAGATATGAGAGTTTCTCAATGTCCAAAATCAGTTTATCCTATGAGAGAAGCAACACTCTCGGATACATCAAAAAGCGTAGTGAAGGAAGCTTTGAGATTAGGCAAGACCCTTGGTCTGGAATATATAGACGAAAGAACTCTTTTATTCGCATTAGTGTCTCCGGGCTTTGGATTTTCAGCCGAACAATTGAAAACTCTTCCACTCTCTCCGGATACAGTATTAAAGACACTGGACAATGCTGATGATAATCAATCCGGGCCAACAAAGAAAGCGTTTACGAATAAGCCCATATCTTCAAAAGGCAATACGTATTTTGAGAATGCGCTTGAGGATCTAAGTGATAATGAGGTTATTGGCTTTGATAAAGAAATCAAATCCATGATCGAGACCCTTTCTCGTAAGGATAGAGCGAATCTTATTATTATAGGAGATACAGGAGTAGGAAAAACCAGTTTGATTAGTGGCTTTCTATGGGCATGAAAACGAAGTGAGCAACGGTGTGAAAGTGGATTGAATGTGTAACGTATTGATATTGATAATGTTCTGTGGCGTTATAGGTTGGTGCACTCCGAAAACGAAACGTGCAAAAAGTTGAATTTGCTTTAATTCGAGTTTAATTTTGGGGCTCGTCTGTTTAACGAGCGTTTAATACAGATTTAATCGGGCTTTAATCGCCTTTAATCCCGTGCGGCTGCATGGCTGGTTTTGACCGGCTGTGTGGCCGTTTTTCGTGTGTGGCTGATAAATGGGGTAGGAGGGCGCATACGGCGCGAAATAAAGCCATTTACAGCGTTCTAACGGCATAGTGGTAGGGCAGGGGAGTGCGGAGCGTAGCGCGTACATGCGCACGAGTGATCCGACGGCTGCCCTATGGGCTTTAATGGCGTTTAATGGGCTGTTAAATGGTGGCAGTGGGGTGATGTTCCAGAAGGCTTAAATGAGGGGTAGGGGAGAGGTGCAAAATGTGTACGTTTCGTTTTTGAAATGGAGTTGGATATACAGTTGGGCATACAGTTGGGTGTACTTTTGTGCATAGGTTCAACGCCCCATAAGGACAAATGAAGCGATGTAAACGGCAAAAATGAGGCGATAACACCCCCTTTAATACCACATTCTCCCCTGTTAAAAATGCTGCTGTTTTTCGTTTAAGTTATTGAAAATGACCGTTAAACGCATTTTATATCGTAAAAAGAGCGTGAAAAACACGTGAACGCCCCTATTTAGGCAGCTATTTGGGTGTGTGGGGGTGTATAATGGTGAACGCAGGCACGAGTCGCATTATCCTACATTTGCAGTAGTGCCAGTGCTGACACCGCCAGCAGTTTTTTCCAATTTCTGTTCAAGCTGTTTAATATATTGTTCAAGTCTGCCTATTTCTTTGGCTTGCTCAATAACTCGCTCAATAAGTGGTTCATCGGGTTGTTTTGCTTGCTCTGTTAGGGTGAACATATCCCCTACTCCCATTATAATCCATTCAAGGTTTATAGTTGGGTATGAGGATTTCATACAGCGCAGGAGGTCGACAGAGATTTTTTTGCGGCCTGCCTTAATATCGCTTATTCCTGCCTTGTTTGTTCCAAGCATAGCGGCTAACTGCACATAATCAGTGATTTGCCCTTGCGCTTTAAGCTCGTCTATTAGGGCTGTAAATCTGAGGTTTTCATCCATTTGCATAATGTAGTCTGAAAAATTCATATCAATTTCTTTGTAGTATGAGATTTTCATACTATCTTTGCAACGTGTTACCGAAGTAACAGCCGCCAAAGATACAAAAAATAGCGGAGGTAGCCAAGGAAACAGCAGACTTATAACTCTTAAAAGTAAAAGGACAATGGACGAAATTAAAGAATGGAAAGCCGAAAATTACCGGGGTACAGTGTGCTCCTACTTGATGATGCAAAAGGTGGCATTTTCGTATAATGAGGAAACCGGGTTGGTTTTTACTGCTCCCGATTTTTTCGTGGAAAACATGTTGCGTAGCCTAAGAACATCATACGGCTGCAATAAAATCAGAATTAACGAAATAAAGTAAAAGGATATGAGAATAGCAGTAACAGAGCGTTACATCGACGCAACCCAAGAGGCCAAGAACAGGCTTGCCCGCCTTTTCAAGGTAAGCGACAAGTTTGTTTACATGGCCCTGACTTATCGCAAGAACACGGATTTGGCGCGCAAGGTTCGTTATGTGGCGGTTCGGGACTATCAGGGGAAGCCGATGCACCATTGCCCTGAATGCGAGACCCTGCACAACACCACCAAGAACGGACGCCGTGTCATGGTTCAGAACTTCGACAACGGTGTGCAGCTGATAGTTGACAAAGATAATGGGAATGTGGACCTGTTCAACCGCAAAGGCGAACGGATCAGCCATTGGGATAATGTGAGTTTTCCGAAACTCTCCGAAATTCAGATAGAGGCGGAGGCCATGTAACGGAGGTCAGTATGGAAGTAGTAGAAGGAACAATCTGTATAAGCCACGCGGAGCTGACCGGGCGCATAATCACGACAGCCAACCTCAACGCGCTTGTGCGCAAAAAGCAGGTGCGGCAGGTGCGCAAAGGCGGCAACGGGCGGACGGCGTTGTATGCCGTTGAGAGTTTGCCGCTTAAATGGCGCACGAAGGTTTACAAACGCTTTCCCGACTTGCAGGAACAGGCGGAAAGCCGCGAGTTTATGGACACCGTGGAGCCAGACGGTGCAGCCTTTGACTTTTTCCAAGGCTACACGTTGAGCGACGGGCGCAAACTGCCCGAGGACAAGGTGCTGGAGTATGCCAGCAATGCGGCAATAATGAATGCCTTTCGCCGGTGCTGGGACGCTCATGTGAGCAAGCGCCAGCGCAGCGGCAAGAAAGCCACGGCGGCAAAAGACTTTTGGGCACGTGCGGCAGCAGCCTTGCCAAGACTGGCCGACCGTTATCCCCATTCACTGCCCGGCAGTGCGCGCCGTCTGCAAATGAAGATGGCCGAGTATGTGCGAGACGGTTATGTGTGCTTCATATCCGGCAAGTTCCAGAACGGCAACGCCGCAAAGGTGGTGGACGAGTACCAGAAAAGTTACTTGTCGGCCCTGCTGTCGCACCCCAACAACCTGCCTGATACAATCGTGGCCGGATTATACAACGCCATGGCTAAGCAACACAACTGGGACGAGATAACAGCCGGAGCCGTGGCCGTATGGCGCGAGAAACTGGGTTCTGTAATAACTGCCGGCCGCCTGGGCGTGTCGAACTTCCGCAACAATGTAACAATGCAGGTGAAGCGCAGCCGCCCGAGCACCCCGTTCCTGATGTGGTCGCTTGACGGCTGGACTGTGGAGCTGCTTTACCAGACCACCAAGACCGACAAAAAGGGGCACAACGTAACGACCTACACCAACCGCCTGACTATGGTTGTAGTGCTTGACGTGTTCAACAACTACCCGATAGGCTACGCGGTCGGCACACATGAATGCCCGGAACTGATAAAAGCCGCATTAAGGAACGCCGCGATCCACAGCCGGGAACTGACGGGCGAAATGCTCCGCTCCAATCAGGTGCAGAGCGACCGCTACGCGATTAAGACCATGCACGACCTTTACGCCATAATGGGTGGCAAGGTAACGCCGGCACAGGCGCACAACGCCAAGGCAAAGCCCGTAGAGCCTTATTTTAATCACCTCAATACAACATACTGCATACTGTGTAACAACTGGTCGGGCTTCGGTATCACGACCAACCCGAAACGCCAGCCGAACAGCGACGCGCTGAACAAGAAACGACACAGTTTCCCCGATGAAGCGGGAGTGCGCACCCAGATAGATGAGATTATGAGACTGGAACGCATGGCGAAATACGAGGCATTTATGGCCGGATACGGCAAGTTGAAACAGGAACACCGATTGCCGCTCAGTCGTGAAACCTACCTACTGAATTTCGGGGCGGAAACAGGCTATAAAAACGTGTTGGAGGGTTGCGGGCTGCGCCCCACCATTTTAGGGGTCAAGCGTGATTATGACTGTTTCGACCTGTCATTCCGCGACCACATGGCAGAACGCTGGACGGTGAAATATGACCCAAGCGACCTCAGCCAAGTGCTGGCGATAAACGAGAGCGGCACACGCCGCTATATGCTGGAGCAAAAGTATGTGCAGCCCATGGCGCTTGCAGACCGCAAGGAGGGCGACGCGGAACAGTTGGCACGGGTGAGAACCTACAACAAGCAACTGGAAACGCTGAAAGCCGAGCAAATGGCCCTGGACTACCAGCGTACCGAGCAACTGATAGCCGCGACCCCGGCATTGCGCGGAAGTGTTGAAGACCGCCTCCTGCTGACTGACAGCCGAGGACAGCACAAAAACAACCGCAGCCGCAAAAGACTGGCCGCCGCAGACATTGAAGCCTTAGAGGTGGAAACGGTGGATGTGCCGATTATTCAGCAGGGTCAGAGCGCGGCAGACGCGGAAGCCTACCAAGTAAATGATTATTCAATTTTTTAAGTAAAAGGACATGACAACAGAACAGAAAAAACAAATCAGCGAACAGCTCCGCGCATATTGCGGACAAAAAGGCAGTCAGAACAAAGCCGCTAACAGTCTTAACGGCGTGAGCAGTGCAACAATCAGCAAAGTGCTTTCAGGGCAGTGGGACACCATAGCCGACGAAATGTGGCGCAGCATAGCCGCCCAGGTTAGCGACACAGAGGCAAAGGGGTGGCAGGTAGTCAAGACCCGCGCCTATGAGGTAATGACGTTCACCCTTGCCAACATTCAGGCCGACCACCTGACCGCCGCCGTTATCGGTGGCGCCGGGAGCGGCAAGACAGAGGCCATAAAGAACTACACGGCAGCCGGTCGCAATGTGTATCACATGGTATGCTCCGAGTATTGGAACCGGCGTACATTCATGGCGAAGCTGTTGCAGAACATGGGGGCGACCGTCGCCGGCACCACTGTAAGCGACATGATGGATAATATCGTGGAAACATTGAAGCGCAAGGAGTCGCCGCTCATAGTTCTGGACGAGGCCGACAAGCTGAGTGATCAGGTGCTTTACTTTTTCATTAGCCTATATAACCAGCTGGAGGACCAGTGCGGCATTATCCTGACCGCCACCAGCTACCTGCGAGCCCGGATTGAAAAGGGGCTGCGCCTGAACCGCAAGGGCTATGCGGAGATATTCAGCCGCATAGGTCGCAAGTTCGTGGAACTGCCCCTGCACAACAGCGAGGACGTGGCGGCTGTATGCGTCGCCAACGGCATAGAGGGCAGCAAGACCATAAACCGGATTATAGACGAAGCAGACTGCGACCTGCGGCGCGTGAAACGCTCAGTATGGGCAATGCAGAAAGGGGGTGCGAAATGAAATGGTTGACAAACCCAGACTCCGGCGAAAGTATGTTGGCTTTTACAAAGGGCGAGGTCGCCGATATTGCGAAGTTGCTGAAATATGCCCGTCGTGATGTAGTCCGTAAATATGAACATTTTGCAGGACTGCATGAGATTGGCACGGCGACTGAGAAACAGCAGGATTTAATGTTTGCTTATGGAGAACTGACGATGCTAATTGAAACAGTGATAAAAGAAGCCGAGCAATGAAATACAAAAGCCAAATACAGTTAATAACCGGTTGGGTGCCCCAGATACTTCAAGAGTGGCTAAATGAGAGCCTTCCGGTTGATTTGACCGTAAAAGCCGGCAAATGGCGCCGTGCGCGTGTGCTGGTGGTAACAATCGAAGCGAACACCGCCGAGGATTTGGAAGCCAAGCGCAGGGCATTTAACGCGATGATAGGGGCAAAGGGCTACGGACCAAAGGAAAAGTAACGAATAATGAGCAGAGCGATAAGTAACAAAAACGTGCTGGCCGCACAGTTTGAAACAGCAGATTTTGACGGGCCTTTCCTGGCGAGTTTCGGTCGCCCGGAACTCCGTGGGGTCTGGATTATCTGGGGCGGCAGCGGTAGCGGTAAAACGACATTTACGCTCCAGCTCAGCAAGTATCTTGCGAACTTTCGGCGCGTGGCTTATAACTCGCTTGAGCAGGGATTGAGCCTGTCGCTGCAAAAGGCATGGGAACGCGTGGAAATGGCCGAGGCAGGCAGTAATATAATCCTGCTGAATAAAGAGGAATTGCCAGAACTCTGCGCACGATTGAACAAGCGCAAAAGCCCTGAGATAATCATAATTGACAGTGTGCAATATCTGGACGGTTTTTATTGGAGTCATTTTAAGAAACTAAAAAAAGACTACCCCGACAAACTGTTTGTGTTTATCAGCCAAGCCGATGACAAAACGGGACAGCCGTCCATGAACATTGCCAAGCGCATAAGGTATGACGCTGACATAAAAATCAAGGTTGAGGGTTTCAAGGCCTTTGTAACGACCCGTTACGAGGACGCAAGCAAGGGCGAGGGCGGCGCGGACTTCATAATCTGGGAACAGGGCGCAGCAGACTACTGGGCAGAACAAATAAAGTAAACGACTATGCTAAAAATTGAAATGGAATATATGGAGGCTGTCAAAATGATAGCCCGAGAGATGCGGAAAGCTAACGCAAACCAACCCGACAAAGAACCCGACTGGGAACAACGCCGATATGAGATAGCAAAGGAATTGTTCCCTGCCTTAACCCAAATAAAGCAGTCAGGTTCTGGAATAAAATCTTTATCAGATGTGAGGGCGTTGGCACGTGCGGCTGTAGATGGGGCTGATGTCCTCGTGGAAGAATTACGAGCACCTTATAACAAACGAGACTATGGCAAAAAAGGAAAATAAGACAATGGACCAGATACACCGCGGCCTCCTGAAAAAGTACCACACCCTTTGCTCGGTTCTGGGGCTTGATGACGAAGCCAAGCACGCGATCCTGACAAGCTGGGGCGTTGAGAGCAGCCGCGACCTGGACCAACACCAGCTCATAGATATTTGCGCGAAGCTGAGCGAGCAGGTGAACCACAAACAGGGTACGGCATCGCTTGACAAACTCCGCAAGCAGGTAATCGCCGCAATCGGTGGCTGGCTCCGGGAAACCGGACAACATTCTAATATATCAATCATTAAGGGAATAGCCATGCGCGCCAGTGGTTACTCTGACTTTAACAAGATACCACGCGAGCGTCTGCGCAACCTCATAGCGACATTTAACAACAAAGTAAAAGACGCCCGGACGGTGGAGGCGCTGACCAATTCAATTCTGATGCGACACTACACAACCTGGCATGAGACAGATCCAACTCTAAATCAATGCTGATGAAAAATAAAATATTCATATTTCTGGACGGAGTGGCATATCCTTTCCATGCTGGTTATCATGTAAGGGTGGGAGTGAAATGGAGAATAACAAATAGTAACGAATACCCTAATCACTATCAACTCGTGAAAGATTGCCGGGTTAACACATATCGTTACCCGTTTGTGCAATTCTGTAAAGATGATTACGAGCTGCAAATAGTTCCTGAGAAAGTAGGAACGAAGGCGCATGTTATAGAATGTTTGGGTACTAATAAAATAACTATAACAAGAAGATGAGCAATGAATTTGATAAAGTTAAGGAACTTATCCTGGAGCAGACGGCGCACATGGAGGAAAACGCCAGAGTGCAGCTGCTTGACGATTTGGCCTGGTGGGCTTCGCAGGAGGCTGGGGCACTGAACTTTGAGTCTCCGGACGCAGAGAATTACGATGAATGAACGCCGAGTCGGTGTAAAAGGACAAACGCTGAAACGGATAAATACTATTTAATAACCACTTAAACCCCATTAAACAATGAGTGAACAAATAACATTAAGTGCCGCCGAACTTAAAGAGTTCCAGGCGTACAAGGCCGAAAAGGCCAAACAGGAAGCGGCGGAAGTTCGTAAGGCCGCACGTCAGACATACCAGCAAATGGTAGATGAGGAACTGGCTGCTGCAGTGCCGGAACTGCGCGCCCTGAGCGAGCAGATTAAGACCGTCAAAGATTCGACATTCGGCAATTTCAAGGCAGTGCTTGACATGAAAGCCGAGGTCGTAGGCTTCAAGGAGGACGGGCAGTACAGCCACACGTTCACCAACAGCAACAGCACTATGCGCCTGACTTTGGGCGTGAACACCGTGGACGGATGGACCGACATGGCAGAGACCGGTATTGCCATGGTACGCCGCTATCTGGAAAGCCTGGCGACAGACACCAAGACAAAAGCCTTGGTAAACACGGTGCTGAAACTATTGAGCAAAGACCGTCAGGGAAACCTCAACGCAAGCCGTGTGCTCCAGCTCCAGAAAATGGCAGATGAGAGCAAGGACGACCAGTTTATCGAAGCGGTAAAAATAATCCGTGAGAGCTACCAGCCGACAGAAACACGCCGCTATATACGCGCCCAATACCGTGACGATACGACCGGCAATGCCTGGCGTAACATACCTTTGAGCATCACCGATGTGGACATCATGCCTGAGACTGTTGCGGAAAAAGAGGAGGCGGAATAAAAAAGACCGCGCCGACGTGCCGCATAAGCAGCCAACCGCCAGCGCTGAGCCTTGTGTAAAAGGACAGCACAAAGATATAAATAACTTGGTGAATGGCAAAAGGAAAGAGACACAAAAGCACGTTGGCACGGGCAGAAAAGGTCAAAGCACTCACAAAACAGCATTACGAGGCAGGAAATCAGTCAAGATGTTACAAGGCAGTGTGGCGACGTTGGATAGAGCCGGAGTTCGGCATCTGCTACCGTACCTATCTGAACATGCTGGGCATATTACCGGAATCGACAAGTAGCCAAGAACAATGTCCCACACTGTTTGATGACCTTTAGACAATCCCCCGATGAACAGTACCATCGGGGGATTGTTATATTATTGGGTTTGCGAAACCTCTGCAGAGAGACCGGAGACAATCCGGGCGGGACGCATGGCAGTGATATCCTGTACACCGCAGACATAGCGTTCTACATTTTCAACTATTTCTGCGTGATCGTGGTTGGTGGCCGAGGTTGTAAGCATGAAGCCCGAGAAATTCTCGCCCCTCAGTCCATGCATGGTTGCGCTGATGGTATCGAGCAGGTCGAACACCGCGAGGGCTTCGACCATTCTTGGGTCGGTGTGCCCGTGTGTCGGTACAGCTCTGGTAACAACATGGAGGCGGACAGCGAGAGAACCACGCCGTGCACCCATATTCTGCTGTTTCCATTCCATGACCTCAAATTCGACAAAGACGGCATTCATCGGAAAGGCTGAACCGCCGTTAAGTAATTGTACCTGATTGTTCCATAGGTCCACGAACTGCACCTCCGGAATAGCAGACAGTGCGTCGGCAATGGCCTTAAAAATTTGCTTCCTCATTTGTTCCTGATGAAATTAGTTAATGACAAATTGAACTTTTGGAGATTGTCGTCAATAACCCCACGGATGATGCGTTGCGTATCTGGTCCGTCGCCGATAAACTGGCGCTTGGGCATGGTGAACTTACGCTGATGAGCGCGAACGGTGTAGATTTTCCCCTTTTTAGATTTGCGCGTGTGAGTCTTGACCGACTTAAATCCGGTGCCGCCCTCATTGTGTAGTGTCGTATAAGGTTCCGACGAGGTGAAACGCACCCCGTTGCCGGAGATTTCGCCCTGTGTGGATCTACGCATGGCACCTGTCACCATAAGCAGGGAGCCGCGGGGGTAATCATGTGTGCGTGGCTTCCATTTGTCAGAGAAAAAGGCCTTGCGTTCAAAGTTGCGGTCGAACTCGTCGGAGAGTTCCACGCACACATCTTCCAGGATATCGGTTTTTAATTTGTTTGCGTCAAACATTAAATAGGTGTTTAAGTGTTAATAGTCCGGATATTATTTAGTAACTTTGTGGCGAATGACAAAACTTATAGACAAAATCCAAGAATTGCCCTACGGGTGCGAAGATTGCAAGCACTTTGTTTCAGGGCTGCAATGTCGTGCATTTGACATTATCCCACTGGAAATTTGGGATAATGCGGAAAACCATGCAACTGTATTGCCGGAGCAAAAGGAGGACTTCGTTTTTGAACCCGCCAAGCCTCGCGACACAATGAGGGTCTATGTCGATGAAGACGGAGAACCTGACGATTGATGTTTTTCTGCATACAGTTTTTTTATCAAAGTACCCACCGCGACTGCAACAGGCCGCGGTGTTTTGTTATTGAGATATTCGGACCATGCCTCGGCGATAAACTCAGCGGCGTTTTTGCTGCCGTATGTTGAAAGCACCTCGGTAATATGCGCTTTGCCTTGGCTTTGTTCCTGATTAAACAGTTTCAGGAAATCGACATTTGTCCGGGCTCCAAGCAGGCGGTCAATTTCGTGTCCCAGTTCATGATCAAACACGGCTTTGAGTGTGCCGCAACCTGGCGGGTGCCATTTGCTTTTGACATCATTAGCCAATGAGGTATCTATTTTTTCGCCTTTCCAGGTTGTATTAAATGCAATGCCAGACAGCCCCCAGTCCTTAAATGCACCATGAGAATACGCATAAGTGCTGCTTCCTGCCCTTACTTTCATGCGGGTAATCCAACTGCTTACGTATTTTTTTAATTCCACGTCCCCAAGTCGGGCAAAATATGGGTCTGCTTTGAGTTCCGCAAGTTTATGCTCTGAAAGCAGTTTGATGCGGCCGAGTACCGAGCCGACAAACAGAGTAGTTTTTTTCAGTTCTGGGAAGCATTGGAAATGACGTTCCACACTTCGGAATATAGCCTCTATTTGTTCCATTTGCTTAGCAGTGAAACCAGCTAACGAACAATTAATGCCGAGTTTATCACGGTAGAATTGCTCCGCTTCGGCTACCGTTTTAGGCGTCCATTCCGCCGGTGTATAGCCGTCAATGACCTGTTTTACCTGTTCCGGCTTTGGGCCCTTGAAATACGGGTGTTTTGGCGGGAACAGTTCCAGCGTCTTACCCGGATTGAAGCGGAACATCTGCTGTTTGGCGTTTTCAGTGCAGTTGTTCCCCCGTAGCATGGAGAGTGCCGGGTCGCTTTGTGGATATTTGCCTTTTCGTACCAGCACGGCCGTACAGCGGCAGCCCCATCCATTCGGCGGCAGATAGAGCAACCAGAACGGCTCGGAGGACGGCAGTGTCGTGCCGTGCAAAATCGCATGTTCCTCACGCACTTTGCCGTCTTGGGCGCTGCGGTACTGGAGATCGTAACGGTCTCCGTGCTTTTCAATCTGCAGCCAGCGGGCGGCCATCAGCGAAGCGCCTACCGCATGATTATATTCCGCATAGAGATAGTTGTGGTTATAGCGGTTGTTTATCGTTTCCACATCCTTTCGGAACGTCTCAAACGGTTTTATCGCGCCTTTGTCGTCCGTGAGAGATAGCCCTACTTCGCGGAGCGTGTGGAACGTCTTGAAGCCGGAGAAAATGAAAGCGTTGTTTTCGAGCGCATACCGTACTGTTTCCGGGACCTCATGGGATATGCCGGAGGCAATGGCCGTATTAAGCTGCCTGAGAGTTTCCGCAATGAGACGGCGCGCTTCCGGGCTGGATAACTGCGAAGTATCAAAGCCACCGGCATTATACACCATGCCGGCAGCGTCAAAAAAGGCCGTGTCGTCAAAATCGGGCTTGTCCGTCGCGTCCGCGAGTTTCAGGAGGTCGTCGCTATACAAATCGCCCAAAGCGGCGTTAAACGCGAGATATGAGCGCCGCAGCCCCGCCTTGTCAACCAGTCGCAGGGCGGGGCTCAGTCGAAAAAACGGTCCGGCTGCGTCTTGCTTTCCCGCGGCTTTCCAATGGCCACGCCGTATTTGTCCGTGAAATACTCCGCCGGAATCTCGTAATACTCCAGCAGCAGACGTTCAATCTCACGCTGTTCGGCCGGGGTATAGCTGGCGGTATTGTTCCACACGAAGCGTTTTCCCTTGACAGGGAACCCATGCAGGGCCATGAGGGGCAGCAGCCGGCCATTCACGACATATCCGGCCATGGTAGCATCCGCCTCTGTTGTCCGTTCAAAGATTTCAAGATGTACTTCCGACTGCGAGAGCGAGGAACCCGAATCAATGGTCATTGTCTGGTTAAGTATGACCTTTGAGAGTTCCGAGTTGCAACGGTCCACACGACGGTCAAACACATTGTAAGCATCCCCGCGACTGCTTTCCTTGATTTCTATATTGGTGCCCTCCGGGAACAGGCCCCAGAACGCCGCCCCCATATTCTCGAGCGCGTGCTCCACCCTTTCCCTTTCCTGCGCGTCAAGACTGTTCGTAGTGGCAATACGCATGGGCTGACCGAAAATTTCACCGAACATGTCCCAGAACGTAAGCATGTTCTTCTTGCTGATGTAAGAACATGCGCATTTGAGCAACAGTCCCAGATTACGGGGCTTGCCTACGGACACGCACCAGTTGGCGAAATCGCCCTCACGGTAAGGGATGCCGCTGCGCCAGTCGTCCCCCGGATTGATGACCACGCGCCCATATTCCGGTATCACGTGCTTACGCGGAACCAGTTCCACCCCGTCAAAACGCATTACACCATCTCCACGCACCACATCGCCAAGCTGTATGAGCGAGTGTCCCCAGTATGTGGAGTCCAGTACATATTCCATAAAATCAGCGAACCACTCTTGCTGTAGCATTTCTGTAGCCACAACGTCTTCCTTGCCGTTGGCATCCACCAGACGAAAATCTTTCTGCAGGACCTTGCCCTTTCGCTGTGCCATACAGCCGGACAGATGTGCATCCAGTTCGCAATCCGCATAAATGTCATACAATCTCTGTCGGTTGGGGTTCTCTATATCAAGTGCCACCTGATGGGCCGTGCGCCAGTCGTTGATGTCCTTTTTGGTCAGCGTATCGGTCTGCTGCAGTAGTTGGGCGGTAATACGGAGTCCCTGCTTACTGGATGCTTTACGTGCCAGGCTCATGACTTCTGTCCGTGTGGGACGATCCAGCCATTCGCGTATGCTTGTGATGATATTTGCCATTATATATATGATTACTAAGTGAGACGGATATTGCCGGCAGCATCCAGACGGAGCGTTCCGGAAGACGTAAGACGCATCCGCGCCGGCACTACCTCTATACGAAAAGTCTCATAAACCGAGGTGTCCGCCGTGGCTACGGCATGAACAGTGGAAATACCGCACGCCAGCGGAGTGACCCTGCCGTCCGGTGTAACCGTTACGGCCCTGTTGTCGCTGATGAAGAGGACGCCCCCACGGCTGGTACGCGGAAAAAGAGCCGCGTCTACCTTTTGTGTGACCGTATTCGCCAGCGTCATGACTGCGGGTGCGGCAGTAATATCCACCCTTTCCGGTGCATTGAATTCAGGATCGGAGAGTTTTGCTACAAACGCGTCAAACAGTGCGCGTGTCTGCTCGGAGTGTCGTAGTCCGGCATTGGCTGTCCGTACCGCCTCTTCTGTTCCGGCGATGCAGCGGTCGATGTCCCCACACATTTGGGGTACATCTTCCAAAAGGAGCAGCCGCAGCGCTTTGTCCATATCTCCGCAAGCCTCTATCAAGCTACAGAAAAGTTCACCGACCTGTCGGGCGGAAACGGATTTTGCCTGTATGGCGTCGCGGATAACTTCGGCATGCTTCATGAGTTCTGCCGTATCCAGCGGCCGTGAATCTTTCTCTATGGTTTGTTCCATTATTGTAAGTACTTATGTTATTGATATTATGAAAACATCTCGTTGAAAGCATCCTGAAAAATCCGGGTAAACTGTTGCTGGTTCTCTACTTGAACAGGCAGCCCTTTATTCAGTTGCCATAGCACCTCGTCCACTTTGTCAATACAGAGTGTATCATCCGTAAAATCCGGAAACGGCGGTCTCAATATGTGCGGACGTTTAGTACCTGTGGCATAAAGCAATTCTCTGTATTCTGCCGTATCCAAGTCTGTGGCCGGACATATATGCTGTATGGCATAGGCCGATCGTATAGCCGGGTCAATGACATCTTCAAGTTCATAATTAAGTATATCCCCGTCGGCAAGTCTGGCCGTTACCGACAGCCCGTTCCGTTCTGCCAAAGCGAACACACCGGCAACAGAACCCAAGGCAATGACCGCGATGTCCAGTAAAGTCTGACGATCGTGTACTGTTATCTGCATAGGTTTATGATATTTTCACTGTGCTTTCCGGTGACAGTGTTAGATTTGATACATTGAGGCCGCAGGCGCGCAGCATCTTCTTTGTGTTCCCCGGCCAGAACGGGTCCGGCTCTCCGGCCAGCATCAGCGGAGCCTCTGCCCCTAACAGGGGGTGCTCCTTAAACTCGCCCCGGCATGAGCGCAACACCAGTTCGGCAATAAAGCCGGAGGCGTCTGCCACAACTGCGGCGGAGCGTTCAACGAGCAGGTCGCCGGTGGTTATATCTGTTTGCAGTCCGTTCATTGTTTTATTTTTGTATTTTCGTAGTCTGATTTTACAAACGGCTTTGCGGGGGTCGCAGAGCTTGTCGTCGGGCTTATCACACCCGGCCCGCCGGTGCCTATTGTCGCGGTGGTCGTGTGTATGTGGGCGTTGTATTTTGTTATAAGGTTGTTGACCGTATCTTTAAGTTCATTGAGCTTGTCGGTGAGTTTCTGGATAATCACCAGTCCGTCCAGACTGCCCCCGTTGAAAATAATATCCTCCTTGTTGATGTGCGCCGACATTTTGGCCGTATCAATGCGGCAACCGTCTGCGTCCATGACGGCGGAGGTGTCGCCGATAACAATTTCGGCCGACTCTATTTTTTCGGTGAGCAGAACCACGCCAGCGGCCCCGTCGGCGACAAAGCCCACGACCACATAAGAGCCTTTCTCCGGGAACAGGCACAGACCGAAATCCGCCTCCTGGTTAGCCTGGAGATTGACACCGAGCAGCGGCGCACCCTCATTTATCGGGGTGCAGTCAATGGTTCTGGCGGTTTTGTCCACCGCGTCCACGGTGCAGACCAGGGCGACCGTTTCGCCGTCCGGTTGTGCCAGTTGTCGGATAATGTTGCGTAAGTCTGACATATCATAAGATTTAAGCGACGCGGAGGCCGAGCGTTATTTCCTGACGAAAGCCCCCATCGCCGTATTTGATAACTACTTTTTTGACCTGGTACACGCCCATTCTTGTGCCGTCAATAATTAAGCCGACAGCGTCAAGCGGGTCCACGAGCTTATAACCGAAAGTCGTAAAAGAGCCGGTCAGGCCGTCACGCTTAAGGCGTTTGACCTCCTGCTGTGCCCATGCCCTCAACTCACTTTCGGTCTTGTTGTATGTGTGCAGTGTGCGTTGCTCACCGTCGCCGTCCCCGACCTCAATCTTGATTTTCTTGTTATTGGGCATAAGACTGACCGCCTTGACACGTAGTCGCATATTTTCGGCCTTTTGCTGCTGTAGGCTCTGGTCGGATATGATGTTAAGCCCGGTCTTGAACACTTGCGCCGGTGTACTGTCACGCTCAAAGAGCACCCCGCAATAAAGCACCGGCTCCCCGTCCTCGTATCTGAAAAACGAGCGTACCCCCTGTTCAGACAGCTTGCCCAGAAGTGATGCCACGGTATCGGCCGTGACGCGGTAAGCCCCGAGAGCCTGTTCCCCCATGATATTGAGGCGGTGGGTAATTCCCTGATCCTTGAGCAGCGTTTCGAGGTTTACAGAGCGGTAAGCCTTTTTTACCGCCGGCATTTGTTTGAGTTTGAACATATCGTCCTCGCACGTTATGACAATGGGCGTTTTGAATCCGACATCGCGGACATATCCGACAAACGCCAGTTGCAGGTTATCATCGTAGCCCAGCGATATGCGCACACTGTCGCCGCGTCGTACCGGAATGTCAGCAGAGCCGTCCCACTTCATTTTCTTCGGCAGTGTTATTTTTGCCTCGGCGGTCAGCTTCTCTGTGTCGCGGGTAATCTCCACAGCTGTAACAAAGTCGAGCGACCAGCAGCGGTCGCCCTTAATCTCAACATTTGCACATAGTCTGAACATTGCTTAAACGGTGTTTAACGGGTGTTTAATAATCATATCTGTTTGGTGGCATACATCCCGAGCGTACCGGGTTGCGCGCATCGCTCTCCCCGTCGGCAGATATGTAGAGCGGCAGATCCGGTGATGCTGTAGACGCCTGCACATCGCGCAGCCATTTAACGGCATCGTCGTAGAGACACTTGCGGCGCTCGTGCCCCATATTTTGCGGCAGGCGGTGAACCATGAGCCACAGGGATATATTTACGGCGCACTGCACCAGCATGGCATTGCGGCAGCTGCCGGTGGCGGCAAAAGCTCGGTCAATATCATAGCGGCTGCGCAGGTAAGAGGCTATCTTCTCCAGTGCCGCCGTTTCGGCCTTCTCCCGCGTCTCAGGGCTGTGTGTTATCTGCTCGAACTCGAAATCGTCGCAGACACTTCGGTAATCCTCAACAGTCAGGAACATAGGCGGGTGTTTTGGGGATTTGCTTTATAAATGGCAATCTGCCGGGCTTTCTCTGCGGTAAGGCCGGGCAGCCGTTTTTGCCGGATCAGTTGTTTTACCCCCTGCATGGACACGCATACGGGGCGTCCCTGATAGACAAGCACCAGAAACTTTTTATGGTAGAGGTCGGCAGAGCGTTGCGCCTGCCTGATGGCCCTGTTCTTGCGCCAGTCAAAAATGATGGCGCGTAAAAAATCTGTCAGTAACATAAATTCTTAACTGTTTTTCTCATGCCGAAAGAGGGGTTAAACTTGCGTACACGGGTGTCACGCTGTAAAATCCAGATAGCGCCCTCGTCGGCGTCGGGGCCGTCGTCGTGGCCGCGCATACCCTTTTCAAAGGCGAGGGTCTGGTCTATCCCGGCGAGCATGTCGGGGTCGTCGCGCTGTGTCTCGTCGTACACCACAAAACCGCGTTCCCATAGAGGGCTGACCGCTTCCACGCGCTGGAACTTGTCGGGCTTTTTGCGTTTATCTCCGGTAATAGGCAACTGGTAGCCGCGCAGTTCGCCCTTCACGGACGAACTCGTCGAGGATGGTGTCCTGCATGAAATTGGCTTCCATGTACCAGCGCACGGCAATGCCCTGATCGCGTGCCCACTCGTAGAGGTCATAACACCAGCGCACCATCTCCGCCACCGAGCATTGCCGGACGAAAGCCCGGAGGTGGTAAAGCGTTGTTCCTGCCTTGCCCCAGAGCTTCGCCGCCTTATAGTCGTTCTTTGTCGAGCCTTTGAAGCTGGGGTCGATATATAATACAATTTCGGAGAATTTGGACCATGCCGGACGTTTGCCCCATCGGATCCACTCGTTGCGGAACACCGCACCTTCGATAATAGGGTTGTTCATATATTCCTTTTGAAAGGCGCGATAACCGACCACGGCCTCAATGTTGCGGACTTCCTCCGGTGTCCATTTGGCAGCCCATGATATATTGCCGTTCCGGTCGTAGATATTGACGGTGGTAACTTGTACGGCCTTAATGTCGCACCACTTGGCGAGCACTGAATTTTTGGCAATGAGGTTGCCAACCATAATAAAGCGGCCGCGGCCGCCGTCGAGAGTGCCGAACAGAGCCGAGCGCACCCAGTCAAAGAGTTTGGAAACACGGGCGGGGCTTTCGCACAGTTCGTCGTCGTCGAGGTCGTCGATCACGATGTAGTCAGGGCGGTGGGAACGGTAGCGGAGGCCACGCGGCGACTGACCGCGGCCACGGGCAAAAAATGCCACTTCCGAGGCTGTGACAAACTCGCCGTCCTGCCAGTTGCCGGCGTTGTACTGTTCGCCACAATCAGTGATGAACCGCTGGTTATATTGTAATTCGGCCTGAATGTCTCCCAGTAAAGTTTTAGCGTTATCCTCAGATTTGCCTACGATAACCATTACATTAATCTGGCGTGCTGTTTGATATTCCGCACCAAAAATAACAGGGCCCCAAATATCCCAAAACATAAGCCACATGGGGATGAATACGTCCATGTTGGTGGACTTTGCGGCACCGCGGTGCCACTTGAATGCCCCTTTGAAATTTCGATTTTTCCTAATCCTATTAGCCGCGTCAATATGGAAATCTGCACAAGGTGTTAGCGAACCCGTCACCGGGTTTGTAATCCAATGAGGGAAATAGTATTCCACAAATTCCCCATAGTTAAGCAATAGACGGCGTATACGGGAAAGTTTCTGTGCCTCTGTTTCATGTATATTTACAGAAGTAGCAGCTTGCACCGTCTCACAGTGCTGCTTCCATTTTTCCTGTGCTTTTAGTATCTCCGCTTTCGTTGCCATTCGTCAGAAACTTTCCTTGAGTTTTTCAGAAATGAAAAGGTCGTGATAATGGTTTATTGTCTTAAGCAGTTCCGGGGTTACGTTGGGGTCGAAGCTCATGCGGTATTGCAGCCACTTACTGAAAGCCATAAAAACCTCTATAATGTCCACTATCGATGTTTTTTTGTCGAGGCGTTCAACTGTCGCTGCAAATTTTACGAGTTTGTCGGCACTTGCCGCTGTTTTTTCCGGACTGGGGTTAGCGGCCAAATCATCGAGCAGCACGTTGATGCTGTTCAGTATTTTGTTCACCAATTCCTGTCGAGTGATGTTTGTCGCAGCTCTGGCCTGTTCCCATCCGCCCTCCGCAACCCATTTTGTCACGGTCTGGGCAGACACGCCGACCTTTCCGGCAATGGACTTCTGCGGTTCACCTTGCATATAAAGAAGCCTTGCATGCTCGCGCTGCTGTTCGCGTTCCTTTTTAGTAGTTGCCATTCATAGGTACATCAACAATTAAATATAGCATACCCACCGCGGGCATGCTTTCACGGTGCAAAATTGGGTCAAAAAAGCACTATACGAAAAAAGAGTGTAAACCTTTTACACTCTTTTTGTTAGGAAGACATACATTCCTCAACTTTGCACCGGAAAACAATTCAAAAACCATATCGCGGAGTAGAGCAGCGGACAGCTCGCCGGGTTCATTCCCCGGAGGTCGCGGGTTCGAATCCCGCCTCCGCCACAACAATCAAGGTAAGAGGTAAGAAGATTGGTTTAGCAAAGCCGGCAACACGGCGGACATACCGCCGTGTCCCGGTTTTAAGAACAGAGACAATGAAAGAAGTTATCATATCCACCGAGGCAGTGAACAGTTTTGGCAGCCGCGTATTGACATCGGGCATAGACCTGAGCCAGTACGAGCGCAACCCAGTGTTGCTGTGGATGCACCGTAGGAGCTGGGAACCGGGGGCCATGCCGATAGGCAGGATTGAGAACCTGCGCAAAGAGGACGGCAAGCTCATAGGTACGCCGGTGTTCGACCAGAACGACGATTTTGCGCGTCAGATAGAGAGCAAGTGGGAAAACGGTTTTTTGCGCATGGCGAGTGCCGCGCTTGAACCGATAGAGACCACGCCCGACCCAGCGCTTGTGTTACCTGGCCAGACACGCGAAACCGTTACGCGCTCCAAACTTGTAGAGGTCAGCATTGTGGACATCGGCGGCAACGACGAGGCCCTGCAACTCTACGGCGAGGAGGGCAAACTGCTTAAACTCGCCGCCAGTGAGGACTACCCCGGGCTTCCCCTGCTTCAACTGAAAAAAGACACCGCCCCCGAACCGGAGGACAGACCCGGAGATGGGGAGGAAAACAATAACCCCAATAATAACATTACAAAGATGAACGAGAAACAGTTAGAACTGCTTGGACTTCCCAAGGACGCGACCGAGCAGCAGGCAACCGCCGCGCTTGAACTCATGAAACAGCGTGCCGACAATGCCGAGGCAATCCAGCTGGCGGCCGTCACGCAGGCCGTTGACCATGCGGTATCCGAACGCCGCATCCTGGCCGGACAACGCGAACATTACATCAAGTTGGGCAAGGCTGCCGGCCTGCAGATGCTGGGAGAGACGCTTATGGCTATGCTCCCCCAGAAGAAACCCACCGAAGTCATCAATCTGGGTAAACAGTCGGCCTCCGGAAGCAGCGAAATTCCCAAGACCTACGCCAAGTTAAGTGAAGTGCCCGAGGGTGAACGTATGGAACTGCGCAAGAGCAACCCCACCGAATATATGCGCCTTTTCAAGGCCGAGTACGGTGTAGAGTGCCCCGAGCTCAAAGATTAACATCAACACAAATATCCATAATAATGAAAAGTAAATTTTTCGCAAAAGTTTTCGGTCTTGCGTGCATGATGCTCACGGCCGTATCGTTCAATGCCGTGGCCGGCGCGACGCTTGCCATAGCGGTAAACTGCTCCCCCGGAGCCGGAGCCGTAGCCGGCAATGTCGTGGCACTCGTAGCCGGACATTTCGCTCCGGCCGGTTCCTTGCGTGCCGGAGTGTTCACGGAAATCTGGACAGGGGAGATGATCAAGGCATTCCGCACCGCCCCCGAAGCACTGGGCTGGATGCAGCGTATCCGCAGTTATAACCAGTATGTAAACAACGATGTAATCCACTTCGTCGCAATCGGCGGAGACCCTGCTGTTCTGGTTAATAACACGACTTATCCCCTTGCCATTACTGAATTGAAGGATGCGGACAAGCCTATCAGCCTGGACAAGTTCAGCACCGAGGCCACTCCCGTGACCAGGGATGAACTACATGCAATCAGTTACGACAAAATGGCGAGTGTGCAGGAACGCCACCGCGACGCCCTGCGCGAGAAAATCGCCCAGCGCGGTATCCATGCAATCGCCCCGGACCAGAACGCGGACGGCATTCCCGTAATCAAGACTACCGGCGCGAGCGACGGCACCCGCAAGAAAATGACCTTTGTGGACATTCTGAACCTCAAACGCCAGTTTGACAAGATGGGCATACCTGCCAAGGACCGCATTTTGGTGCTTTGCAGCGACCATGTGAACGACCTGCTCGAGACTGAACAGAAATTCAAGGAGCATTACAACATCAACCAGACCGACGGTAAGATTTGCCGTATGTACGGCTTTGACATCTACGAGTATGACGGCACCCCGTATTACAACATGACCACCGGCAAGAAACTGGCATGGGGCGCGGTTCCGGCAGCGACCGACGCTCGCGCATCCGTGGCGTTCTATGCAGGCCGCATGATGAAAGCCTACGGCAGCACCGAGTTCTACCACAGCGAGGCAAGCAAAGATCCGATCTATCACCGCAGTCTTGTGAACTTTGATCAGTACGGTATCTGCCTGCCTTTGAGTGAAACCAAGTGCCGTGCGGCCATTGTCAGCGACAAGGCCGCCTAAAACGAGTAAAGCCGAATGACAACGCTAAAACAAGGCAGCCGCGGCACCGATGTCAAGACTTTGCAGGGCAAATTAAACCTTGCACAGGACGGAATTTTCGGGCCGATAACCGAGGAAGCCGTGCGCGACTTCCAAAAGCGCAAAGGGCTGACCGCCGACGGCATAGTGGGGGCCAAGACATGGGCCGCGCTGGGTGTGGTGACAGCGCAGAAAAAGCGCACCATTACCGACATAATACTGCACTGCACCGCCACGCCTGAGGGCAAGGCGGTGACAGTGGCAAGTATCAAGGCCGGGCACCTTGCGCGAGGCTTCAAGGATATAGGCTATCACTATATTATTGACCTTGACGGCACAATCCACAAAGGGCGCGACGAGTCAATTATCGGGGCGCATTGCACTGGCTTCAACGCGCACAGCATAGGCATTTCCTATATTGGCGGCGTGGATAAGGACGGCAACCCCAAGGACACCCGCACAGCGGCGCAAAAAGCGGCAATGGCGCGGCTTGTCAAGGAACTGCTCGGGAAAAATCCCGGCGCCACGGTAAAAGGCCACCGCGACTACTCGCCCGACCTTAACGGCAACGGCACGGTAGAGCCGTGCGAATGGATCAAGGCTTGCCCTTGCTTCGAGGTAAAAACATGGCTCACCACAGTGGGCATTAAACAGTAACAGCATGAATGAGCGGCGAAATAATAACTATCATAGTGTCGGCGCTTGTTGCGGCGATAGCTACCCCGTTAGGGGCATGGGTAGGCCGTAAGCTGGAGCGCGCGAAATACCGGATTGAACTTGACACGCTGCGGGCTGAGATGAAAGACAAGCTCGCCGAGGTCAAGAGCCACGAGCTGGAGAACGTGCGCAAGGCTTCGGACATACTTATGGAGAGTATTGTTCCGCCGCTCAAAGCCGAAATAACGAATTTAAGAAATGATGTGCAGAGGCTTAACAGCGCGCTGGAGCGCATTTGGGGCTGTCCTCATGTTGACCGTTGCCCTGTCAAATACGAGCTGCTGCTCACACCGAAAGGCGGTGAGCGAGAGCCGGAGCGAGGCGACGGAACAGATGAGCAGCACACCCACAGCGAAAGCCGGAGCGAGGAACAGCACGCGGCGACCCTGACAACGGAGACGGAGCGGCGGGGGCTGACTGTTACGGAGATTGAAATCTACGACACCGAACAGCCGGCAGACAGCACCGGCGCGCACCCTGTTAAAGCACGGATCCGCCAGACGCAAGGTGAGGAAAGCCAAAGCCGCGCGACCCTGGAGGAAAGCGGCACGAGCAGCGTGGAGGAGACCGGCGAGGCTGCGCAGACCTATGAGGGGGGAACCCTTGATGAGGTGACAGTGACAGCCGAGCGGAGCCCGAGTCTGTGGGAACGCATTAAACAGGGGACGGTCTGGGCGGTGGCAATAATGATCCTGACGGCCGCCGGGTGGATAGTTTACAACTATAAAAAAAGCAAAACGACATGAGCGACGAAAAAAAAGAGAATAGCGCGGCCGCAACCGTGGTCGAGAACCTGATGGCCATGGCGGAGACTTCACCCACTGTGGAGGAAGCCGCGGCGGTGGAGACTGTCGCAACCGCGGACAAAAGGGGCAACGCCAAGCCTATCGCCAAGGAAAAAGCGGCAAAGGCAAGGGCAAAGGCCGAGGCTACGGGGGCACTCCGTGCCGTAGGACTTGCCGCTTGCAAGCGCCACGGACTTAAACAAGTGTGGATAACGGACGACAGCCAGTGTTTTGCCCAGGAGAATGACGCCCGGGCACACGGCAAGAACCTGGCGAACCCTGAAATCCTAAAAGTAGAGGCAGAATGAGCACCAGTTTAACAATACAGCGCACCAACGGCAATGTGCCCAAGAGTGTGCAAGGCGAGGACCATGTAACGGGCTTTGTTGCATATCTGGCAAGCACTGAGGTGCCCGAGAGTTTCCAGAACGAGCGCGTGCATGCGCTCAGCATCATAGACGCAGCAGAGGCGGCCGGTATCACCGAGGACGCAGAGAGCTGGGCTGTCCGGGTGCTGCATTACCACCTGAGCGAGCTGTTCAGGGTAAACCCGGCAGTAAGCCTGTATGTGGGAATTTTCGACAAGCCCCAGAACGATAACTACACCTTTGCTGAGCTTAAGACTGTGCAGAACTTCGCAGCAGGCAGAATCCGCCAGATCGGAGTGTGGGCGGGCGACCGCACGCTCAGCGCCGACGACCTCACACAGCTGAAGGGTGTGGCGGATGCCCTGGCCGATGAAGAGGCCGAGTTGTCGGTGGTGTATGCCCCCAAGGTGTCGACTGTGAAAAAAATCCCTGTGAACCTTGCCGGCGAGAACAAATGCCGCATAAGCGTGCTGATAGGTCAGGCAGGCAGCGGCACAGGTACGGAACTCTACACGGACAAGGGGAACGCGTCTAAAGCGAGCGTCAGCGGTCTGGGCGTGGTAATGGGACTAATCAGCCGTGCGAGCGTGCACCAGTGCATTGCGTGGATCAAAGAATTTCCGACCGGCATAAGCCTGCCTGCGTTTGGTGACGGCACGCTTGTGCGGGATGTTGACCGGGCGTTGATTGAGACGCTTGACGGTACGGGGCGTTACCTGTTCTTTGTTACGCACACCGGGCAGGCCGGCAGCTACATGAACGACAGCCACACGATGGACAGCGCACTAAGCGACTACAACGCCATTGAGCTTGTGCGCACCATGGACAAGGCCGTGCGCGGCATACGCACGTATGTTAAGCCGGAACTGGGTGGCAACGTGTATGTGGACGCGAGCACCGGTGCACTGGCAAGCTACACGGTGGCGCACCTGGAAACAGTGGCCAACAAGGCACTGGAGGACATGGAGCGCGCCGGGGAACTGAGCGGCTACAAGGTCGAAATTGACCCTGCCCAGGATGTGGCGAGCACCAGCACGGTGGAATTTGTGATCAAGAACGTAGCGGTCGGCGTAATGCGCCACGTAAAAATTAAAATCGGGTTTGCAAAGTCCGTATAACGCCAAACAATCGGAGTAATGGCAAGTGAGATAAGCAACGGCATACCCTTAGCGAACGGTATGTCTTGCCCCTGGACAGATGTTGTAGTACTTATCGGCGGTGTACCTGCAACGGGTATTCAAAGTCCGTATAACATAAAAAAACAAAGTAATGGCAAGTGTGATAAACAACGGCATACCCTTGGCAAACGGTATGCTTTGCACCTGGGCAGATATTGTAGTACTTATCGGCGGTGTGCCTGTAACGGGCATTATCGGCGTAGAGTACGGTGACAGCCAGGAGATAGTGAACAAATATGGAGCCGGACGCCATCCCGTGGGCCGTGCCAAGGGGCGCATCACCCCCAGCGCCAAACTGATTTTATACCAGGAGGAAGTGCAGGCCCTATCGGCACGGAGCCCCACCGGCCGGCTCCAGGACCTGCCCACGTTTGATGTAATCGTGCAGTATGTTCCGGACAGCGGTCTGCTGGTTACTGACAAAATCCGTAATTGCCACGCTTCGGACAACGTGCGCAAGTGGAAAGAGGGAGACACCGGACAGGAGGTGGAGATTCCGTTGGTGCCCTCACATATCGATTGGGGCAAGGCCGCATAAACAAGGCCGCCGGCTATCGCTCCGGCGGCCATTAAAACCAAGTTGAAAACCGATTAAAAGCAATTAAACGACATGGGTAAAAACGAAAATACCGCTCTCGAGGCACAGACATTTGACGGTGGCATAACAGAAGAACAGGTAAAGGCATGGAAAGCGAAGTACCGCAAGGTTTTCCGCGTGGACATTGTGGACGGTGAAGACACCCACATAGGATATTTCAAGCGTCCCGACTTTGCCACCATCAAAGCCGTTACCAAAATTACCAAGACCGATGAAGTGGAAGCCGGCAAAGTGATGTTTACCAACTGCTGGCTGGGCGGCAGTGACGAACTGGAAACAGACGCGGTGCTCTTCATGGCCGTGCAGGTGCAGCTCGGCAAGTTGCTTAATGGCTGCATGGGCTCGTTAAAAAACTTGTAAAGGCGCACACCTTGGCAGACGCAGACAAACAGGATACGTTTGCCAAGGGGTGCGCCCTTATACGGGCTAACCTGCATATAAATACCGATGCAATCGAAACGGAGGAAGAATGGGCCTTGCTTTATGGTCAAGCATTATGGCTGGAGCGTTGGCGGAACCGTAATAAAGCCGAACTTATAGCGTCCCTGTTCGGAGAGACTAATGGCTAAAGCCAAGGGAGAGTCCCGTTCTTACCTGCTTTGAAAATAGCGCGGTATAATGCGTAGACAGCCCAGCACAGATAAGCGATGATGGCTCCCCAACCGATGATTTTTAACAGAAAAATGAGCATAACTTTGAGCGTTGCCGGGTTAATGTGCTACGAATATAATAAATAAAAACGACATGGCAAGCGTATTTGACTACATTTTTAACATAGGCGGGAATTTTTCGGCTCAAATAAACGGCATGAGTGCCGCTACCGGAAGTTTCTCGGCGTCGGTTGAAGGTGCGGACAGTGGCGTACGTAAATTCACGGGTACGCTTGCCACGTTTTCATATCTGAAAGATGTATTTCAGAATGTTGCCGACGGCGTAACAGCGCTATCAAGTGCCGGTATAACGCTGGATCGCCAAATGCACGATCTCAGTGCCGTGGCCGGTGTGACCGGTGACGGACTGAAACAAATTGAAAAATTCGCCCGCGAGAGTGCAAAGGCTTTCGGCACGGATGCAAGCGTGGCCGTTGAGGGTTACAAGCTGTTGCTCTCACAGCTCAGCCCCGAACTGGGTAAATATCCGGAGGCATTGCGCAGCATGGGCGACTGCATACAGACCACAAGCAAGCTGATGGGAGGTGACGGCGTGGCCGCCGCGCAGGTGCTTACCACAGCGATGAACCAATACGGCGTAAGTCTGGAGGACCCGACGGCAGCGAGCGAGGAAATGGCGCGCATGATGAACGTAATGGCGGCCGCCGGACAGGCAGGATCCGCAGAGTTACCGGCAATCAGCGCGGCATTGCAGCAGTGCGGTATGGCGGCCAAGGCTGCAAATGTCAGCTTTGAGGAAACCAACGCCGCAATCCAAGTGCTTGACAAAGCCGGCAAAAAGGCGAGCGAGGGTGGTGTCGCTCTGCGCAACGTGCTGGGGCAGCTCAGCAAGGGGCGTTTTGTAGAGAAGCAGGCGGCCGAGGAACTGCAGAAGGCCGGCATTGATGTTGCGGCATTAGGCGACAACTCCAAGAGCCTGAAAGAGCGCCTCGACCTGCTGAGACCCATGCTGAATGATTCCGCCCTGCTGTCTAAATTCTTCGGTGTGGAGAATGCCAACGCCGCCCGTGCGCTCATACAGGGTACTGACGCCTTGCAGGGCTTTACAGATGCCGTGACGGGTACCAATAGCGCGACAGACCAGGCCGCCATCGTCATGGACAGCTACGCCGAACGCCAGGCACGTGTAAACCAGCAGTTCGAGGATCTTAAAATCTCACTGTTCCAGGCCACGGGCGATTTTTCTCTCTGGTGCGGCATTCTGACCACCGCGTTAGTGCCGCTTGCGCAGCTCTCTCCGCTGCTTGCCGCCGGATGGAAAGGCATGCTTCTAATCAAGGGCCTGAACTGGGCCGGTATGTGGAGCACAATTATAACCGCCGTTCGCAGTGCCGTCGTCTCATTCACGATGTTTAACGGGGTAATGGCGGGTGCGAACTTGCAGTCATTAGGTTTCATCGGAAATATGGTTCGAGCTACTGTCGCAATAATAAGATTTGCAACCGTCGGTATTTGGAACGCGGTTAAAGGCATGGCCGTTTTTATCCTTGACTTGATAACCGGCGGGGGAACTGTGGCGGCGTTCGGGACAATATCTTCGGCGGCGTTCAATACATTTGCCGGTACGGCTACTATGGCCTGCCGTACTGTGTCTGTGGCCATAATGAGCATCCCGATCGTGGGGTGGATAGCGGCAGCCATTGCCGCCCTTATAGCCATTGGCGTGTACTTCTGGAATACGTCTGCCAAGTTCCGCGCCGTGCTCAAAGGCACCTGGGCTGCATTCAAGGCTTGTTTTACCGGTATCGGAGAGCTCGCAAAGCAGACATTCGGAGCAATCGGCGACCTTATAAAAGCCGCTTTCAGTCTGGATTATGACGGTATAAAATCCGCACTGGGCAAGCTCAAAAACGGTTTCAGCGACTATGGAAAGCAGGTGGGTCAGGCGTTTAACGAAGCCTATGACGCAGAGATGAGCGAGGCTGCCAAAAAGGAAGCCGCCAACTCCAAGCAAAAGGGCAAGGGTGAGGCCGCCAACACCACGGCCGCCGCTGTCCCTGACGTTACAGTTCCGACCGTTGATCCGACCGGCGGCAGCCTTGCGAGAGCTTCCGGAATAAGCTCCGGCAGTGGCAGCGACACGGGCGGCAAGATAAAGAACATTACAATCAACATTGAAAAGTTGGTTGAGCAGTTCACTGTAAGCACATCCACCCTGGGCGAAAGCACTGACCGCGTTAAGGAGGTCGTACTGGAAGCTCTTATGGGAGCACTTAACGACACACAACTGGCAACGGAATGAAACTACCCATAAGCATAGACCTTGCAGCGATAAGCTGGGCGAACTACATGTCAAAGCGGCTTGTATGTTTCGGTGAGGGGCGTAAAGGCGAATCCCCGAACTGGGACGGTCATGGCAAAGCAATAACGGCGCAGGACCGTGGTATCCCCATAACCGACCGGAGCTGGTGGGAGGGTCGCTATGTCCTTTGTCTCTTGCGGCTGAGGGCACAGACCGAGGGCGGTACGCTGGAGGTGGAATTGCCCGATGCGGTCGCCGCCGTGAGCCGTGAGCGGCGTATCGTGAGCACTGCGTTGACAGGCCGGGACGGTACGGTCAAGGAATACATAAACGAGGGCGACTGGGCTGTCAATATCGTTGTAGGCGTACAGGCTGTACGTGACGGTGTGATTGCAGACGAATACCCAAGCGATGAACTGCGCAAGTTGCGTCAGCTGCTCGACGTCAAGGCTGCCATTGAGGTACACAGTGAATTCCTGTCTATTTTTGACATAACTAAAATAGTAATCAGAAACTACGCCGCCACCCAGATGACCGAGGCGAACTATCAGGCCGTGAGCATAAGCGCGGTAAGCGATGAGGATTACGAGATATACAGCAACGAGTATTAAAGGAATATATTAAAACAACCCTTAAACAGTCATTAAAATGGCATTAAACGAACAGGAAGAGGCAAAGGTGCGCGAATTGCTCACAGCCTTTGAAAACGGGAAGCGTATAAACGAGCTTGCCCCGGCCGACGGCGACTTCAGCGCGATGCGCGTAGAGGTAATGGATGAGAACGGTGAAACGCGGAGCATGGAACTGGAATGTGCCATGGCGGAAGCCGGCAACCCGATAGCCGGCCGATGGTGGGACAATACGAAATCAACCCCGACGGCCGGTGGCTGGTTCGGGTCGTTGGATTTTTTGCGCAGATTGCCCCGCACTTTGGGGCTCGGGCGTTACCTGGTGACGGACGACCGGAAGATGCGCAAGCTGGATCCTGCTGACAGCACGCGATTTGTAGACGGTACACCGGCGGCATTGGACGGCTCTATGGGACAGTGCATGTGGTGCTGGTCACGCCCTTGGTATTTTACGGAAATCATAAGTGCCGGACGAACCTGCTGGGCTATTACTCTGAAACCGTTGGAGGGTTATGACAGTATCAAGATACCAGTTGGAGGCACATCGTGGCTGGGCGCGGCCGTTATGGACCGCACTGAACAGAAACTGTGTTCTCTGATAAGTAATGATGCACGTTACCGCGGTGGTAACAATACAGTGCTGACCTTAACCGGCAAGACCAAGCATCCGGCTGCTGATACTCCTCAGGCCACGATGTTAGGTATGCCTGCAGTCTCTATAAGCACTACAAACTTCGGTACATACGCCCGTAAACGCGGTGAGGGATGGGAGGCCAACTGGTATGTTGCACAGGCCGCAGTACAGATTCTGTTTTCAGTTATCATGGGCACGCGCAACAGTCAGGCTGGCTATCTGGATGAAAAGGATAGCGACGGTCTGCTGCAGGGTGGCTTCGGAACCGGTGTAACCGATATGCCGGATTGGGGAGGCTATAACAATAATTATCCGGTGATACCGACTGACGTAGGTCTTGAAATGGGAGACGGCACGGGGCTGGTAGAATACTCTCTGCCCCCGTCTGTAAGTTCTGCAAACCAGGAAACACCTTACCATACATTCAAAATACCGGTATTCTTTGGACTGGTCCATGCCGGTTATGGAAATCTGTTGAGAGCCGTTCGCGGTTTGACTTTGAAACAGGAAGCCGGTGTAAAGACGGAAGTATATGTGGCTCGCCGACTGACCCCCACATTCTCTCCCGGCAGTGTGGCCGGAATGCTGAAAGTAGCCGAATGCCCACAAAGTGAGGGGTATGCCAGACAGACAAGTACTGCTGGTCTGTGCATGATGACCACGGAGGTCGGAGGCAGTCCTTCAACCTTTTATCCGGATCAGTTTCTCAGTAACGGAGCCTCACAGACAGGTTTGCGTGTCAGATTGGCCGGAGGCAGTTCCAATAGTAACGAAAAAGCCGGTGTGTTCTTTTCCAACGCATGCCGTGAGGATACATTTTCAAGCGAATACTGTTCGTCACCTCTATGCTTCTTTGTTGAAGACCCTGTAATGGATTAAGTCATTAAAAACTTATTGCACATGAAACATACAATCAGTTATACAGAACGGAAGACGTTTGAACTCTTTGACGATAACCATGCGCTGCTTTATCTCAATGAGCAGCCGGCAGATATAATCAACGAGGAAACCGGTGAAACCGTCAGTGGTTATAGTTATACCGGGAATATGCCAGACGGAGGAACTCTGATTGAAGCGTCCGGAGTGACAGTTGCCAATCGTCGCGGTAAATTCGTATCCGGTCTTATCGGCCGAGAACTTGATCTGGATGCCCAGATTGCCTTGCTGGCTAATGGCACAGACACGCCGGAACACTCTGCGGAACTGGCACAGTTTGCGCAGTTAAGAGCCAAATGCAAGGCTGAGGTGGATGAACTGCTGGCACGCACAATCTGATAGCAGATAATTATGGCACGCACAATAGAGGAAATCAAGAAGGACATGACTGCAGAATTCATGGAAATGGAAGCGGTCAAGTCCGCTTACGGTCTTGACGGTTCAAAGGGCTTTTCCGACTGTTTCAGCATAGCCAGCCTGGAGAGCATCATGTTCTATGTCTTTGCCGTAGCAGTATGGACACTTGAACAATTATTTGAACGTCATTGTGTCGACGTGGATGCCAGAATAGAGCTATTGGAACCGCATACGTTGCGCTGGTATGTAAACAAGACCAAGGCCTATATGCACGGACGAAAACTGGTTGACAGCTGCGATTATTACAATACTGACGGGATGACCACGCAGGCCATAAACGATGCCAGAATTGTAAAATACGCCGTGGCTACCGAAAGCAATACGGTGGTATATATCAAGGTAGCCCGTGAGGTGAACGGAAACCCTGCAGCATTGACAGACGGACAGCTTGCCGGCCTCACATCATATATTGATGACATAAAGGATGCCGGTGTGTCAGTCCAGCTTAGGAACGAACCGGCAGACCAAATGAAAATATCCTTGTTGATATATTATAATCCGGCGTTGCTCACGATTGATGCGGATGGAAAAGGGGAACAGAATGGAACGGATCCCGTACACGAAGCGACAAAACAGGTGATAGAGAACTTGCCGTTTAATGGCATGTTCCGTAAAAGTGACCTCATGGCGGCGCTCCAGGAACTTCCGTGCGTGGAAGTCGCCGACATAAAGGATGTCATCGTCAAACCGCGCAACGGTTCTGAATGGCACACGGTACAGGGGTATGACAGACCTTACAGTGGCTATTACAGCATAGAGGAACTGAATGTGGATTACCAACCTTATAAAGCTGTAGAATAATGATGTTTGAAATTGACTTTAAACGTCTAATAGCGCTGCTGCTCCCATCCTGGGTCCGGCGTCCGCTGATTTTCGGGATACTGAGAGCCGGATCGGTAGGTGTGGAACAAATCTACAACGAGTTCAAGAACAAACGTGCCTGGCATTTATTCCGGCTTACTCATAATGGGCAAGTCTGCTATCTGCGCGGTGCTCTGAACCAGAGTTTCGGGAATGGTTTTCAAATAGGGACTATGAAGCAGGAGGGTGAATGGCTTTATGCCATCAGTGAGCACGGGGAACAAATAAAGCTGGCTGTCAGTGAGCCCGGACCGGATGTACCCGTACTGTATAGTGAGCAGGCATTAAACATGGCTCAAAACGACTTCATCGTGTTTGTTCCCTCAAAGGCCTGGCATAGACTGGCTGAAATAGAGGCAATGGTAAACAGATATAAACTGGTCACCAAACGGGCACACTACATAAAGATAAGTATTCCGTGACTACGGAGTGTACATGATACATAATAAGATGCAAAAATATAGCCTATATGAATACAGCAACCTATACAGGCACTAAGACTGCCAGCGGGGGCGTCGGTAAATATCCGTTGTCAACCGAGACACTGGACTTTATCCAGGAACAGATAAAACTGCTTGAACTGCTGGCGGGTATCGGCGGTTCCAATTATATACTGAAAGCGCCTGACGGTTCAAGGGCAGGCGTTGCCGTCATTGTAAATGCGGAAAAACAGACCGAGATTCTGGAAATAGCCCCATCCCCGCTCTTCACTCCTTCTGTCAAGTACCTGACCGTGACCACCACGGCAGAGGACATCAAGGCCGATGCCGAGACCTATATGGAAGCACGTATTATCCGTGAGTCCAGATTTACTACAGCCAAGGGCGCGGAGAGTTATGACATCAACAATTTTGTGAACGTCAGCGGCAAGGCACTGGATGCGTTTCCGACCAATGCGGTGCTGGCTGCACAGATAAAGAACATGCCCCAGACCGTACTGAACTACCTTAAGGACATACTGGCCGAGAAACTGACCGCCAAGACTGTGCGGGGCCTGACCCAGACACAGCTTGACGGATTGAAAACACCGTGTGTGCTATCATGCACCACCAGCGTGGCACTTTTCGGCATGGCTGATTATACAGTTGTAGTGACCGCACAGGGTAGCACTATGATACGTCAGGAAGTGATCCAGGGGCAGGATATCCACTATGTGCGCATGTGGGACGGTACAGCCTGGGGCGCGTGGGGCCGGCAGACAGAAACAGCCATGCACTTGGATGTTAAAATCGTGGGGACAAAGGTATATTTGCGACATGGCGCATTGGGTGCGGATTGTGACATCGTGCTGTTGCGCAAGAAAAAGCGCAGTGCCTACCGGAGTACCGGCGGTGCGAAATCATACACAAAGAACAAAGGCAAGCGACAGAAACGGCAGGCCAAAAGACAGTATGTGCACTTTAAGGGCATACGCTTGAGTAAAGGTACCCCCGGCAAATGGTATGTGCCCAAGTGCATAGGTGTGGACGATGCGAAGACGGACTCCAACCTCATAGGCAAGGAACTGCCTACGCTCTGCGACTCACTCTTCTACGCCGGACACGATGGCATTTACCGTATGCAGGGCAGCCGCAAAAAAATAGTGCTGAAAACCACCACGAACACAAAAGGTACCTGCCATAGGGCCTATGCGCCAATCGGTGTGCAGATAGCCCGTCTTAATCCGGCTGGCGGCAAGGACAGCGGTGGTGAAATCGTGCGTATGAAATACCGCGTGAGCCAGCGGAGGTATAAGAGTTCCACAGGTGTGGTCACTTATGGCTGGCTGCGTTCGTTCTCGCAGGAATAAGGATATAAAAAAAGTGGGGTGATGAACTCCACTTTTAAGTCCCAGCGGTCGGAACACATTGTACGCGCATCAGGACAGAGTTTGTCTGTCATTCTGTTCAATATCGGTCGGTGGTATCACCACACGGAAAGGAACAGGGGCATAGGGACCCAAATTTTGAAATACCCTCGTTTTTCAGGGTATGAGAACTGCATTTTTCGGAAAGTCCCCAAGGTTGCGGGGACTTGAACGTCGCCTTAGCTAACAAACACTTTTCATAACGGGAAAGGAGTAAAACGGTGCATATCGGGCTACAAACGGACTTTTGAAGGAGTTCTAACTTGATTGCAAAGGTAATAAAATAATGTAACATAGCAAAATAAAGAACGTGACATTTGCACAATCCGCGCGATTTTTTTTTAGGGTAAAAGTGCCCGCTTCCGCGCGGCATTCTTAAAAACTTGAAATATGCTGAATGAGTAGGAACTACAAATGCGCGCCGTTGCCTTTCATGGGACAAAAGCGCTATTTTATCCGGGACTTCTCCGAAGTTCTGGAACAGATGGAGGGACAAATTGACACAGTGGTCGATCTTTTCGGAGGCTCCGGCCTGCTGTCACACACGGCCAAAAGAGTATTGCCGGAGTGTAGGGTGATTTATAATGACTTCGACGGTTACAACCGCCGACTGGCCGCAGTAGAGGAAACAAATGGAATTTTAGCGGCCATTAAAGAGCGTTTAGCCGGATTAGAGCCCAACAAGCGGCTGACAGAGGAGCAGCGTGCCGACGTGCTGGCCATTGTAGAGGATGCGCAGACACGTCTCGGGTGGGTGGACATTCTGACAATCGGCCGCTCAGTGCTTTTCTCCGGCAAATGGGCCACGAGCCTGGAGAAACTGCGCAGGCATACGATGTATAACCGTGTGAAGCCAGGTGATTATGATTGTTCCGGCTATTTGGACGGGTTGGAAGTGGTGCACATGGACTATCGGGAACTGTTCGCACGGCACCGTGACAACAGACGCGCGTTGTTTGTCATAGATCCGCCTTACTTGGCGACCGAGTGCGGAATGTACGGGAATTATTGGAAGTTGACCGACTATCTGGACGTGCTGCGTCTGTTAGGCGGCACGAAATGGGTTTATTTCACTTCCGACAAGAGCCGGATTGTCGAGCTGTGCCAGTGGCTTGGCACGATGTACGGCGAGGATGCGCCCATGTACGGCGCAACAGTGCGTAAGAGGACAAACACGCTGAACTATCAAGCCAAATTTAATGATATGATGATAACCAAACTCTGATCAATAACGCAGAGCCGAGAGGGAAAAGAAAAGCCCCCGGCCTGTTTGTAGAATCCTACCTCATACAAACATAAACGCGACCAAACCGCGAAGCCGGGGGCAAAATGCCTTTGACTATCGGTCTGGTCGTGTTGCTGTATGAGGTAGGAGTTGCAAAGATACTAATTTTTAGCCTAATGACCCAATATGAAGCGTTAAAACTGAGTGGCTGCGTGATTGAGCGGCTTGAAAAAGCCGGTACAAAGCCCGGTGATTATAAATACGTAGGATTGTTTGAGGACTTCCGGAATGCACGGAAACGCGGCGAAAAGGTAAGTTATATTGTTGCTTGTCTTGCCGAGCGCTACAATGTGAGTGAACGCAATGTTTACGATGTTGTCAGACGCCTGGGAAGCGACTGCAAAACCATTTCATAGTGAATAGTCGGGCAAATGCCCAAAAACTCACAGAAACGGCTTAAATTCGCGTCTTAGAATGGAAAACAAATACTACGCCACGTTGGCAAAGATATTGCACTGTGGAAAGCGACAGAGTAATAAGAAGGGGGATATAATCTATTTACTCAACGAGCAGCTGGATTTAACGCCTTACGACCTCTTGGAGATATTCGAGGGGCATAACATTGCACGCAAGAAACTGCGTAATGAATTGAGCCTATTTATGGCCGGAGAAAGAGACCTGACAAAGTACAGAGAAGCCGGGATAAATTGGTGGGATTATTGCGGCCAAATTCTCATTAACAGTTATCCGACCTATTTTGAGAAATTGCCGGCTTTGATTGAGCAAATTAACAGGGAAAAGCGGAACAGCAAAAATTATGTGCTGTTTCTGGGCTCAACAGGAGCGGAGACAAACCAAGCACCTTGTTTAAGCCTCATTCAATTTCAGCTCGAGGACGGCGAATTGGTTTTGTCAGCTTACCAGAGAAGCAGCGACGCAAATTTGGGTTTGCCAGCAGACATTTACCATTTATATCTGATAGCGCGACAAATAGAACTGCCGTTAAAGTCTATCACGTTGAACCTTGGAAATGTTCACATCTACGAGAACAATATCGAGCGAACACGCGAACTTTTGGCAGGAAACGAAGCCGTCAAATTTGACCTGAATGTTTGAAACAGGCATGAAAAGCGAGGGTAAAAGAACCCAACTTAATCATTACAAAGGTACAAAATTCTGCTGACATGACCAAAGGAAAAGGCAGAAAAAGAACGCTGGTTTTAAGCCTGTTTGAATAGCTTTTAATCGGCGTTAAAATGATGTTTAAGCGGTCGAAAGAGCAAGAGAAAAAAGGAAGCGAAAAAAGAGAAGATTTGCTCGTTTCGTTTTTGAAAGTTGTACGTTTCGTTTTCGCGATTATA
>JAAGKN010000792.1_pt1 | contig 50600 bp, 56 predicted proteins | sample 6206371 | NCBI WGS metagenome assembly JAAGKN01 (sample SAMN11533720, study PRJNA540317) | gut metagenome | isolation source: fecal pellets from male and female animal of same cohort | host: Peromyscus leucopus | place: USA:CA | collected 2017 | reverse complement strand
TTCATCATCGCCATGGGTATGCTTGTGGATAATTCCATTGTCGTTGTGGACAGGGTGCTTGTTTTGCGGCAGCAAGGTCTTGCCATGCGGGATACTTTGCTTGAGGCGACGAAAAAGACGGCGATTCCGCTGCTCGGGGCGACGGCTATCGCAAGTCTGGCTTTTTTGCCGGCTTATTTGATGCCCACGTATTTGGGGGAATATGTCGGTTCTGTTTTTGCGGTTGTCGGCATTTCCCTTATGCTCAGCTGGGTGCTTTGTTTGACGCAGACCCCGGTTTATTGCGATACCTATTTATCAGCTGTGCAAATTCCACCAGTTTCTGAACGGGAACGGAAATTTTACCGCAAATGCCGCCGCATTTTGTATGTGTTATTAAAAAATCAAAAGAAAACGCTGGCGCTTACCTGTTTGGCGTTCATGATAGCCATGGTGCTTTTTCTTTTTATTCCCAAAATCTTTTTTCCGCCGTCGGATAAAAAAGGATTTACCGTGAACCTGTGGGTTGCCGAGGGAAGCCGTGTTGAACGGGTGGAAAAAATTGGCAGGGATATAGCTGAGTATGTGCAAAACCAAGAGGGCGTTTCTTCTGTGGTGCTTGCGACCGGAGCATCGGTCCCCCGTTTTTATGTGGCGGTGATTCCGCAATATCCCAACACTTCTTATGCCCAGCTTGTCGTCAATCTTGAAGATTTACGATATTTGGAGGAATTGTGCGCAAAGCTCATGCAGTTTGCCGGACGTTCTTATCCTGAAGTTATGGTCGGCATAAGGAAATATCCGAATGGAACGCCGGTGCAGTATCCTGTTGAATTGGCTTTTTCCGGTTCCGACCCTCAAATATTGCGGGAACTTGCTGATAAAGCCATTGCGGTTTTTCAGAAAAATTCCAAAATTTCCAGCGTGACGACGGATTGGCGGAACAAGATTATGGTTTGGGAAGGGGAATATTCCGATATTTTGGCAAAACAGGCGCACATTATGCCGTCAGACATCGCTGTTGCATTAATGGCTAATGGGGACGGCATGCTTATCGGAAAAATCAATGAAAACGGAAATACCGTTTCCGTATTGCTGAAAGAAAATCTGCTTAAGGGAAGTTCCGATTTGGTCAATATCGGGCAAACGCCCGTTTGGGGCATGAATGCGTCCTCACTTCCTTTATCCGCCGTACTGCGGAATGAAACCATGAAATTTGAAGAGGGGCAAATTTGGAGAAGAAACAGGGTACGGACTGTCACGGTGCAGTGCGATGTTGTTTTAGACGCCATGCCAGATACCGCAAGGGGGGAAGTCTTGGAAGAGCTTGAAGCGATTTTTCTTCCTAAGGGGTATTCCATGTTTTGGCTTGGCGAACACCATGAACAAATAAAAAATGTTTTTGCAATACTGGATTACGTTCCTCTTGCAGGACTTTTCATGTTCATTATTTGCGTGTTGCTTTTTGCCGATTTAAAAATTCCTTTTATGATTTTTGCTTCTTTGCCCTTCGCTTTTATCGGTATTGTGCCCAGCTTATTGCTTTTTGGTATGCCTTTCGGTTTCATGTCCATTGTCGGAACCGTTTCGCTTACCGGAATGATGATAAAAAATATCATTGTGCTTGTTGATGAAATTAATTTTGAAATAAAGGAATTGCGGAAAAATCCGTTCATGGCTCTCATCGATTCTGCGGTCAGCCGTATCCGTTCCGTTTCATTGGCTGCCCTTACGACGATTTTCGGTATGTTTCCGCTCATTTTCGACCCGTTGTTCGGAGGAATGTCCGCAACAATCATTTTCGGACTTTTTGTTTCAACGGTTTTGACATTGTTCATTTTTCCCGTTTTTTACGCGTTCGTATTTCATATCGGTTTGAAAAAATGATAACATTCATCGGATAAGTTGTTATTTTTCTCCAGTCCTATAAGGGAACAATACTGGTTTGCGCTTCAAGGCGCTCTGAATTATTGTTTGTCACATTACATTCACAGACTGCTGCTAAGCAATGCTGTTTATTCTTCCCAATGATAATTTTTCACACTATTCAAATCGCCATTATCTTCTGTTACGCCATTTTTTTTTGGGGGATTGACGGATACATTGAAACATGCCAAAGGAGGACAGGCGCGTATCCGAAGTTTTTTTGTTCCGCCGGCTCAGCCGTTTTTTATGCTGACGGGACAATAAAAAAGACTTTCCGTTTTGCGGAAAGCCTTATGAATTTTTTGCCACGTTACGGATCAGTGTTGTTCTATCCATTCATGGTTGACATGGCTGACAACATCTTCGATGGTTTGCAGCTGGTCAGGGGAGCAAACACCGATAAGGGGCTGATTGATGTCGATATTTTGATTGTGTTTAAAATACACTTGATAAATAATTCCTTCAGGACCGGTGTAAAGAAGAGGAACTTCGCGCTTCATGCGTGAAACAATGAATAATTCCATGCCGTTTGTCACCGTGACTGTTTGGCTTCCGGAAATTTTAACTTTTTTATCGATTTCAGGCGTAAAATAATACTTAGCCCTTTCAGGCGCATAAAAGAGGTGCAGAGCTTTTTGCAAAATGATTTCAATGACTTCTTCCTTGGAAAGGAAGTGCCGTAAAATTCCGATTTCAGTGCCGGCTTCCACAAATTGCTTATTGTATTCCTTATGCATTTTTTGAATAATGCCTTTTTGGGCGGCATGAATGAAACGCGGATTGTTTTCACGCGTGATGACAGCGATTTTCGTACCCGGAATTTCTTTAAATTCACCGCTCACATCTTTTACTTTATTACCTTCTTCAATGTCGGTAAACTCTATAATTCCGGTATGAGGGGTTTTTATGCTCACATCCAGATACGGATGTTGCTTTATTTCATCTAAAAGTGCAGTAATATCTAACATAATATACCTATCTGTAATAAAGATTGCGTCCACCCATAGTGAGCAATGCTTGTTTTAGGTTCGTACGGGTGTCGCGCCTGTCCCAAACACCTTGGATATGCCCGCGTGAAAGGGCTTTATAGCAATTATGGTGATCGGGGGGAACATCCATGCCGGTAGTGTTTTTAATAACGGCAGGCCCGGCAAAGCCGAGGTTGGAAGAGCGCATTGCGAATTGATAGTGGGCGCAGCCCAGGAAACTTGCAACCGGTCCGCCGAAACTGTTGGTATCGTAAAGGACGAGGTAAAGTCCCCCTGCCCTCATATAGCGGCGAATGGCAATGGTTACGCGGGGCATTTGGATAACTCCGTGCGTTCCTTCCTGAATACGTATCCCTGCCGTGCCGTGTGAGTAAATGATTAAAGGATAGCGTTTTCTGCGGGCTTTGTCTATGGCGGAAATAAGTTTCGCTCCTTCCGCAGCTCCGACAGAACCGCCCCTGAACGGTGCGGTTAAAATGGCAACAATGCACTTTATGCCTTCAATTCTTGCTTCATAGGTGATACAGGAAGATTTTAATTTAGTTTTTTCACGGGCTTCTTTTAAGCGTTCATCAAAATCGGGGAATTTCAACGGGTTGCCCGCTTCCCACTCGTTATTGAATTCATGGATTGAATTTTCATCAAAGCAGTTATGCATGAACCATTGGTATTCCATTTTGAAATGATGACCGCAGTTTGTGCATACGCCTGCAAATTCATTGTAAAGGTCCGGAGCCCAAAGGTCGATACAGCCGTGCACGGCACTGTTCGGACAAGTGACAGCTTTGTCTTCTTTTGCTTTGGGGCTTACCCATTTCCATGCGTTGTTTCTGCTGTTTTCGTCTTCCCATTTGGAAAGCGTTGTCAGTTCTTCCTCTGCGGCAGGGTCGATACGGCGGACTTTATTATAGGCGTTTTTGAACGGTTTTGAGGTTTTGTGCTTAAAACTCATCCATTCCGCTTCAATTTCTTCGCGCAGGCGCTGATAGTTTTTGCGCTGACGGTGATAAATATCATAGACAAGTCTGTTATATACTTCGCGCCATTGTTCTGCCCATGTATCGGCCAAAGCGCCTAATATGCTTTGTCTGTTGATATAGCTTTTTCTGTGACATGCGCATAAATTTGTGCTGGCGTTCTTCAATTAAATCACTGCGCATGCTGCGTTTGATATGCCAGCGGACATAGGTTTCGTCAAGATTGACATCGGGGTTTTGCAAACGGCGGAGTTTGCTGAAATTGAATATCGAAAATTCGCTGGATTTGAGCATGATTTCGTCGGTAGCCCTGATGATTTCTTGGCGGAGGGTACGGAAAAAATCATAATGATAGGGTCTTGCCCCAAGAAGCGGCTCCTGAATGATTTTATCGATATAGCCGAAAGAAAGGTTGTCTTGGGCTGTTAAATGCAAATTTTTGGCGCATTGTTCAATAAGTTCGGCACTTGCCCGTTCACCCCGTTTGAGCCTGCCTTCAATGGCTGCCGCTCCTTCCGGAGAAATGACGGAATAATAGCCATGGGAAAGCATGAGTCTTTTGTCCGCCAAGCCGAAAGCTTCGGCTCCGCCTGATCCGCCTTCTGAAATAAGGGAAATGATAGGCACGGAAAGCCCCGCCATTTCATAAATGTTTTTTGCGATTTGCTGCGCCGCTCCGGGGTATTCTTCCACCGGGTCGCCCCCCGGCGTAAAAATATAGGAATGCACGGGAATACCTTCGGTTTCCGCAACATGCATATAGTGCAGCGCTTTTGCGTTGCCCCATGGCTTTGCTGAACCGCCGTTTCTAAATTCTTCGCCGTGCCCCTTTTCATGCCCGATGACCATGACGGACTGGTGATAGGTTTTCTTGCCGTAACGGCGTGTGATATAAGCCCGTGCGATAAGAACGGCAGGGTCGTTGGTGTGTTCGTTTTGCCCGCCGATTTCCGTATAGTTATCGTAAACGTTTTCAAGTATATCTTTAAGACAAATGCGCTGCGGATGGCGGACAATGCGCACTTTATCCATGGGAGTGAGCTTGGCTTCGAGCTTTTTTTCCATAAAGGAAAAAAGGTCTTCAATAGCGGCAGCCGCTTCATCGATATTTTCTGTCTCGCCTGTTTTAAATTCGTTTAAACGGGTTTCCAAAAGCGAAATATCGTCTTGATGTTTACCGCCGAAAATATCTTTTATATAATTCAATCTGTCTGTCAATTGCTGTGCTTTTTTTGATAATTCCATAATAGTTCTCATTAAAATTTCAATATGCGGTCAGTGTTTTTCAATAGAAAAGGAATATTGGATTTCAGGCTTTCACCTTGGGCGTTGCTTCCTGATATGGTAAGATTGTTCAGAAATTCCTTTCCCCGCTGCTTGGCGTTTTCAAGGTCGGTTCCCCAAATAATGCCAAGGGCCAAGTTGGGGTCGAATTCCGTAGGGATAGTGTAGGGATTTTCTTTGCTTATTTTAGGCAAATGGGTGTGCAGGGAAAGCCAAGGAGCTTTTTCATACGTGAATGTGTCGATATCGCCTACCCAAGGGGTGAAATTATTGTCAGTATCTTCGGCAATGAGGCGATATTCGATTCCGACTCCGTCAAAGGTGATATCTTGCTGGGTGTAGCCCAACGGTTCGCCAAGCCCCGTTCTGATTTGCTCGGCGATAAGGTCGACGCCGCCTTTGCCGTTTATGCGTGAAATAGCGGCGGAAACGCCGTTTTCAACCTGAATGCGGGTATTGACTTCCATAAGAAACGGATTTCCGTCTTTTGTCACTATCCATTCCCATGTGCCGACGCTGTCATAATTCACTTTGCGCGCCAAGGCGAGGGAATGTTCAATAATGTCACGCATCACTTTTTCGGCATCGAAAGTATATTGGATAGTGTTCGGAGCGAACCCCGGAGCGATTTCAATGCGTTTTTGCAGCCCTGTTGACTGAATGGAACAGTTTCTCGTGCCAAAATGAACCGGATTTTTTCCTGTTCTGTCCGCAATGATTTGTACTTCCAAGTGGTTGAAATTGGTTATTTTTTGTTCAATAAGAACTCCGTCGTCCTTAAACTGGCGCATGGCGTAGTTTCGTATTCTTCTGTAAATGGAACGGAATAAATCAAGGTCATGTATTTCTTCAATGCCCATTCCGCCGCCGCCTGCTGAGGCTTTGACAAGGACAAGCGGTTTGGCGACCCCTTGTTGTAGCTGGAAATCGAAAAGCGTGCGGGCTACTTTTTCCGCTTCGCTTTCATCATAAATAGGACGGTCGGAGCCAGGAACCGTGGGGACATTAAGACTTCTTGCAATACGTTTCGTGTTGATTTTATCACCAAGTTCACGGATAACACGCCAAGACGGACCAAGAAAAATAAGCGGTCTGTTTCTTTCTGTCACACGGCGGGCAAAACGGAAATCTTCAGCAAAAAAGCCGTATCCCGGATGAACAGCCGTTGCTTCCGCCGTATCGGCGACGCTTAAAATTTCGTTTGCATCATGATAGGAGCTGATACGGTAAAGACTATTTATCGTCACCGAGTTCTTTGGCCAGTTTAACATGACCGGAATGAATATCTTCTTGAGTATATACTGCAACAAATTTTAAACCAAGTTTGCAGCATGCTTGAATAATTCGGACTGCTATTTCTCCTCGGTTGGCAATGAGGACTTTATGTTGTTTGCTCACGGAAAATCCTTTGGACAATAAATATAGTCAATATGTGTAAGATTGTTCGCATTATTTTTTTTATATACGCTTAAAAATAAAAAATTGCAAAGTTTTTTTTTGGAAAAATAAATTTTTTTTATAAAAAAAAACAGTATGTTAATGCTGTTTTGTTCAAATGGTGAGTAATTTTCTCTTGATAATTAATGGGAATTGTCCCTATCTTCGATTTCAGGGAAAAAGTTTTCATTGTCTTTATGCGTTTCACTGACGAACAAGTGGCAATAGCAAGCGCCAAATTCCTTGACATCGATATTTCTGTAAGAACAGGGACAAATATTGTGTTTGTCTTTTTCCGCATCGCCATTGGCAAGACGGCAGGGGCAATTCAAGTATCCGTAATTTTCGAGATTATCCAGCAAGCTTTGTATGATGTCCATGCAGTGCTGATAATTTTTGTGGAGATAATAGCCTTTTTCCTCTTCCTTTTTTAAAAGCGCGTAAAGTTCTTCCGGGCTCATTTTATCAAAGCCTCCCTAAGTGCATGTTCTCTGAAACCGGTGATGATTTGTCCGTTTGCAAGACGTATTGTGGGATAAGAACCTCTGGGATTATAGATTTTTAATCTGTCTAATAAGTTTTTATAAAGTTGTTTCGGGTACTTATCTATATAAATAATGGTATAGGGAACGGAGTTTTCATCTAAAAATTCCCTTGTCTTTTTGCAGTGGTGGCATGTGGAAAGGGCGTAAATAAAGGTGTTCGGAACATTTTCAGGTTTGAGCGCCATTTTATAAAGGGTTTGCTCTTCCTGAGTCAGCCGGCTTAAAATGTCTTCGATCGGCTCATCTTTTATCCTTTTGCTTTTGAAATAAAAAATGCCGAATATAATAAGAAGAAATCCTATGATAACCAATAAGTATGTTGCAGCCACTTCAAAACCCCTGATGCTGTTGTTCGCTGTAATTTGTTTACATTATAATCCAATTCCGTAAAAAGTCTAGTGTCTTTTCTTCTTTGTGAAATTATCCCCTGCGTTTGATTGTTTAGTGCGATGAGCATGGGCTGTTGCTTTTGGGTTCGGCTTATTTTTGTGTTTGGCTTTGTTCCTCGCATTGTTTGCTGTCGCATTTTTTTCTGCGCCGCTGTTTGTTTTGGTGTTTTTTGCGAACGGCAATTCTTTTACGGCATCATTTGAATTATTTTTTAAAATGCATAAAAGTGCATGCGATTTTTTATCTTTGATGATTTTTTGGGGAATGCTCACTTCGCAAAGCGAGCCTGTCTGCACACCTGCGGAATCAAGAACGAGCAAAAGCCCTTTTTCATGGCAGGCGTAGCGGGCTTTTCCCCGGTAGTTCGGAACAACGAACGCATCGGAAATGATGCGGGCTTTATTTTTGCTTTCCCCTTTTTTCAGAATAGGTTCGGCTTCCGCTTTTTTAGCAAGGAAAAGGTAGGAGAGGCTGATGGAATCCTTATCTAGCCCCGCTTTTTGCGAAAGTTCTTTCAATTCATGAGGAATATGACTTGGTTTCGTGTTGAAGTGGCACCATGCATTTTGCGTATGGCATTGTTTTTTCAGCGGGCAGGATATGCCTGAAGGGCAAGGGCTGATGATTTGAAAAGGGGCTTCTGCGTTTTCAAATCCATCAAAGGCAAAATCCGTATTTTCATCATCTTCTTCCTGTATTTCATTTGCTGCGAGGGAACGCAGAATTTGTATCATTCTGGCGCCTTGTCTTGTTCCCGGTTCAACCGCAAAGATTTTTCCCGTATCGTCAAGAAGCCGGCAGGCTTCGGCACATATTTGCCTGATTTGTTCAAAGCTTGAAATCTTTTTCCGTTCATCGCTTTCATTGAGGACGTTGCCCATGGTGAGCAGTGAAACCGGAGAATGGATTTGCCGCAGTACTTTATGATTTGGGGCTCGGAACGTTTGGATTTTCCATGTGCATTCGGGGGCGAGTTTTTGGCGGAGTTTTTCAAACAGATTTTTACCGATATGCAAGGGTTGGGGGGCGATGTCGGTACAAATGAACGTGATGTCTTTTTGCCGCAATTCTTTTTTCGAGAGGAAAAGGGCTAAAGGAATGGTGAGCGGTCCTGAGCCCAAGTCAATGAAATTCGCTTTTTGGGGAATGGTTCCGAAGTCCAGTTTTGGAAATAGTCTGCATAAGCGGATTAAATTCCAAACCATAAAATAATGGAAATATGCGGAGAGCAGGCGTTGGTTCGTCCAATAGGGGTATGAAAGCATTTCCCTTTCCGTGGTTAAAAATCTGGATAAATCTTTGCATGCGTAAACAAGCTCTTTTTTTTGGCTCGGTTTCATGGGGAGGAGCTCGTCAAGAGCAGGATAGAGAATGTCAAACCCTTTTCGGGTAAACGTGTCAAATTCTGTAAAAAGTTCTTTATTCATAGTACCTGCTTTTAAAAATGCATATTGTCAATATATAAGGCATCATATTCTTTTTGGTTGGTTAAATCAATGAGTTCTGCCGCACTGGAAAGTTTTGTGACAGTGTCGATTAATTCCGGTTTTGTGTGGTAGGTGATCAGACCTTTGAGCGAGGTATTGCCCAAAATGCTTGTTTTCGCTTTGCTGTTTTTAGGCAAAAATCCGAGGTTTTCCAATATTTCTAAAGGAATATGGGAACTTAATGCTCCTGACAGGAATATGTTTTCAATGTTGTTTCTTTCTAAAAACAATGCTATTGCGGAAGAAAATGCGGCTTTGACTTTTAAAATATTTTCAATGTCTTCGGCGCATAAATACAGTTTGTCAGTGACATAAAGCCGTTTTTCGCCGTTTGTTTCCTTTAAGTTTTTAAAAATTTTTTTTCCTAACGGACTGAGGGAGTGTTGATTGTCTTGGAATAAGCCCAGTCTGTTTATACAGTGTGCGGACAACAGAATATTGAGTAAATACAAGTAGGCAGCCCCGCAGATAAATTGCGCTTCCCCTTTGCAGGCATAGGATAAGCCGAACGGTGTCAAAGAAAAAGAAAGAATGATGTTTTCACCTTCGCCGTGAACGGCGCTTCCGCAGCGCATGCCAACACCCTCGAGGGCTGGTCCGAGCGGAACGCTTGCGGCATGAATTTTTCCTTTTGAATAATGAATAAATTCTCCGTTGGTGCCTAAATCTGCAAGTAAAAAATTATCCAAATGCGGATAGGTTTGCAAAATATTCGCCAAGCCCGCACAGGCGTCAGCTCCGACAAATGCGCCAAGCTGCGGAGGAACAAACAGCGGGGGCAGTTTCGGGAATTGATAGGTTTTACCGCCTTTATTTTCTAAATAATAGGGTGCTTCCAGCAATCCTTTTGTGCTTTCGCCAAGAAACAATGCCAGCATAGCGGGGTTGGCGGCAAGATATATTTTTTGAATAAAAATATTCAGTTCCGCAAGGTTTTGGCAAAGGTTTTGAAAATATTCCAATAAAACGATTTGCAGGCGGCTCGGTTTTTCTTTTTCGATAAAATGCTCATAATGGAGCCGTGCCATGACATCCGCTCCTGTGAACATTTGCGGATTTAGAATTTTTCCTTCCGTAAGGACCGCATTGCCGCTTCGGACTTCAAACGCTATGGACGTTGTTCCCAAGTCGACGAATAATATGGCTTTTTTTTTCTGATTACTTTTTTCAAGGTGCAGATCGTATCGGGTCGCGTTTTGCTGCAAATCATCAAAAACAGTCAATACCGCGTTATCCTGCAAAGGGTGCTTGCAAGCCAGACGGATATTGTTTTCCTGCTCTTCCCGGCTTAGAAGCGTTTGTTCAAGCGGGCTCAGTTCCGGAATATCCGAATGGTATCTGACTTTGCAGCGTCCGCATTTTCCCATGCCGGTACAAAGAGGGCGGGGCATTATTTGCGGTAATCCGAACAAATAGCTTGCATTCGCATTCTTAGGAAGTGTTTCAAACGGAATTTCAAGCACTTGGTTTTGATAATGAATTGTTATTGCCATATTTTTTCCTTTGAAAAACTATACAGAATAAATATTCAAATGGCAACGTATTGTCTTTTCAAGAAAAAAACTGTATAGAAAACCAAAATAAAGACGATATACGTTTTTGATGAGGGTATTTCGTGCTTGACATTGTACTTTGTCAATGTATAATTATTTGAATTAAAACAATTAAGGCGGTTTGTATGAACAAATTTCTCGCTCAAGATGAAGTAGATGCGCTTTTGAACGGTTTATCTGGTGGGGATTTGGAAGTTGAAGCGGAAGAAGAAAATTCCGATGGCATTGTTCTTTTCGACCTTGCCAATCAAGATAGAATTATTCGCGGCCGTATGCCTGTTCTGGAAATTATCAACGACAGGTTCGCCCGGCTCTGTACCAATGCCTTAACAAATACTGTGCGCAAACGTGTTGAAATTTCCCCTATTTCTATTGATATGGCAAAATTTGGGGAATTTATGCGTTCCCTTCCTGTGCCTACCAGTATCAATATTTTCAAAATGGAACCGCTTCGCGGCAATGCGCTGATGATTGTTGATGCGCGTCTTGTTTTTGCGCTTGTTGAAAACGTTTTTGGCGGAATGGGCACGCAGTCTAAGGTTGAAGGGCGTGAATTCACCCGTATAGAACAAGCCATTGTGGATAGGATCATTCGTCTTGCCCTTGAAATTATGACGGAATCATGGCGGCCTGTCCATGAAGTCAATCTTGAGCTTATCCGCTCGGAAATCAACCCCCAATTCGCTTCCATTGTTCCGCCGAGCGATGTGGTGGTTGTTATCAATTACGAAGTGGAACTTGACAATTCCCTCGGCTCTATGCTTGTTTGCCTGCCTTATTCCACGATTGAACCTATCCGCTCCAAATTGAACGCGAACTATCAAACGGAACGTTTGGAAGTCGACCACGCATGGTCCGGCCGTTTAAAAGACAGGCTTATGGAGACTCCCGTGGAATTGAAAATCGGCATAGGAAGCACGCAAATCACCAGTAATCAGCTGCTTCGCTTGAAAGTAGGCGATATTATCACGTTGGATACCGATATTGAACAATTATTGCCTTGCACCGTCGAGGGCGTTACCAAATATTGGGGTATACCCGGAATAATAAAGGCTAATAAGGCGTTTCAAATCGTAAGTGTCGACGAACCGAGATATTCATAAGACAGTGTTTGGAAATTGAAATAAAAAAGTGGCTTTCGGGCCACTTTTTTTATCTTGCCATCTGCATAAGGCGTTTAATTCTTTCTTCAATAGGAGGGTGGGTACTGAAAAGCGCCTGCATGTTTCCCGAATGGAGAGGGGAAACAATGAACATGTTTTCCGTTGAGGGATTGGCATTCAAAGGTATTTTCGCACTGTAATTGTTCAATTTGTTCAATGCGCTTGCAAGGGATTGCGGGTCGGAGCTGAAATGCGCCCCTGATTCATCCGCTGAATATTCACGGGAACGTGAAATCGCCATTTGGATAAGGCTTGCCGCAAGGGGTGCCAGAATAATCATCAAAATTGCTCCGACAGCACTAATCGGGCTTGAGTTTTCATTGTCCCTTCCGCCAAAAAGGCTTGTAAAATAAAGCATATTGGCAAGAGATGTAATGGCGGAGCCTAAAACTGCCGCACAGGATTGAATAAGAATATCCCTATTGGCGATATGGGCGATTTCATGGGCTATGACGCCGCGGAGTTCATTGGTTGAGAGAATGTGCATAATGCCTTGGGTTACGGCAACGACAGCATTTTCCGGGTTTCTTCCCGTGGCGAAGGCATTGGGGCTTGGGTCCGGAATAATGCAGATACGGGGTTTTGGAATGCCTGCGTTTCTTGCCAATTCTTCAACTATTTCATGAAGCTGCGGTGCGTCGCTTCGCTGCAGTTCCTGCGCTTTATACATTTTAAGCACAATGGAATCGGAAAACCAGTAACTGAAAAAATTGACCGCAACGGCAAAAAACAAGGCGACAATCACTCCTGTTTTTCCTCCGATAAGACCGCCTACAACTATGAAAAGGGTTGTCAATAACGCAAACAGCACTGCTGTTTTCATTGAGCTTGTCATAACATCTCCATTTGTTTTTTATTTTGAATTGTCGTTTCGTTCGTGTTTTATTGAATAAAATATAGCTATGATTTTTAAAAAGACAAGTATTTTCTTTTCAGGGTTGTTTTTGGTTTTTTTGCTGCATGAAAATTCCGCCCACAATGAACAACAAGCCGATAATGCTGAGAGGATTGATGTGTTCGTTTAAGATACTGTTCGCCCATAATAAAGCGAAAAAAGGGGAAATAAGGGGTATGGTGGCGATTTTGCTTATGCTTTTTGTGTACTGTAAGGCTTTGTCCCAAAGTATAAAAGGAATGGAAAGTTCGATCAGACCTATGTAACAAGTGGGCGGTATGGCGTCTTGCGGAAGGACAAATGGTTCATTTCTGAAAAAAAGAGTTATGAAACCCAATAGACTTGCTCCTAAAAATCCGAGAAACAATTTGATATCGGCGGGAAGTTCCACCGCTGTATTGTAACTCCAATAGACGGCATATAAAATCGTGCTTATCAAAATACAAAAAAGGCTGAGGCTGTTTGCCTGCATTATGGTTGAAGCGTTGCCCAGACTGATAATGAGAACGCCGGCATAAGCGAATAAAATCCAGAAAATTTCCTTACCGCTGAGTTTCTGTTTAAAAATAAAACTGCTTATCAGTGCCAGCATCAATGTCCATGAGTAATTGACAGGCTGGGCGATTTGCACGGGAAGTCCTGCATATCCTATGAAAAGGCTTTGGTAATAAATAAAAAGAATGGAGCAAAGCAGGAAACAGGAAAAAAATTGTTTTTTGGAAAGTTTGAAAAGGAGCGCCAATTCCTTATTGATGAAAATATAGAATAATAAGATGCCGCTTGCAATAAGCATTGCATAACTAAGAATAAGCAGGGCGCTTGCTTTTGCCAAGGCAAGTTTGAAAGCCGTTGAAACGGTCGACCACAATAAGACTGTTCCCAAGGCATAGAAATTTGCTTTTGTTTGATTCGGTTTTTGAATATTGCTCAGCATGGGAGGGTAAACTTTTATTTTGTTTTATATCGCGGCAAAAAAAGCCCTCTTCATGTATTTTTTTGAAGAGGGTTTTTTCTTATTTGGAATATTTGCTGATAATGGCTTGTGTGCCGAGTTCCCCTTGTTTGCTGTCTTCCATTTCTTGATATATGGAATAGACTTTTTCCAAAACCGGCAGCTGAATATTTTTATTTTGACATTCTTCCAAGGCTATTTTCATGTCTTTGACAAAGTGTTTGATGAAAAATCCGGGGGAGAAATCATTGGCGCACATTTTAGGTCCGTTATTGCTTACCTGCCAGCTTGCCGCCGCACCGGTCTCAATGGTTTTGAGCATGGTTTCAGGGTCAATTCCCATGGCTTTGCAATAGGAAATGGCTTCGCATACTCCGGTGGTGTTAGCCGCAACGACAATCTGGTTTGCCATTTTCACATGTTGTCCCGCCCCGGCTTTTCCTTCATAAACGATATTTTTTCCCATAGCTTTAAAAATATCTTGGCAGGCGTCAAACGCATCTTCATCACCGCCGACCATAATGGCGAGCGTTGCGTTTTTAGCGCCGATATCGCCGCCGGAAACAGGCGCGTCAAGAGCTTTCAGCCCTTTTGCCTTCGCTTCTTCATAAATGCGTTCGGCAAGTTTCGGGCTGGAAGTTGTCATATCGATAAGGTATGCATGCTGCGGGGCATTGGCGATAATGCCATGGTCTGAAAAATAAACTTCTTCTATGTCTTTGGGATAACCGATCATGGTGATGACCGCATCTTTGTTTTGAATGCAGTCCTTTATGCTGTCACAAACCACCGCTCCGTCTTTTTGCAAAGCTTCTGCTTTTGCCCGCGTGCGGTTGTACACACTTACGGAAAAACCTTGTTTCAAAAGATTGCGGACCATAGACGCCCCCATGACGCCTATGCCGATGAATCCTATGTTTTTCATAGCGTTCTCCCAAAATCATATGTTGATAAGTTCGTAATCCAAAGAACCGAGACCGATTTCAGCCGCATGCTCGATTTGATGATAGCCGTGCGTATACCCCCACTGACGGGTGAATTTATCAATGCCGATACCGTTATTTTCCATCGGTATCAGGCTTTGCGCTTTGGTGACGAGGTCATAGCTCGCTTTATCGATAGCGACCGGGTCCGTGGAAGCCAAAATTCCGATATCCGCAACCAACGGTGCGTCGCTCCAAGCCACGCAGTCGCAGTCAGGAGTCACATTTAAAACAAAGTTGATATAAATGACCTTTTCTTTTTTATTTTGAACCGCACCGTAAGCATATTCGGCAATTCTTTCGACAAAGGCGTAAAGCTCGGTTTCCCATTCGGCGGTAATCGCTTTCGGTCCGCAAACGGTTATGCATTCAAAACAGCCGATACATTTGCCGGGATCGGCGTGAGCTGTTTTTTTGCCGTTTTCATCTTTCGCCATGCTTATCGTGTGTGCGGGGCAAACTTTGGCGCAGCTTGCGCAGCCGATGCAAATTTCCTTATTTATGGAAACTTTTGTTTGATGCTGGTCGCGTTTTCCCCAAAAGGAAGCGCAGCCCATGGCGAGGTTTTTTATCGCTCCGCCGAACCCCGCAACCAAATGCCCCTTGAAATGGGATAAAACAATCATGGAATCAGCTTCGTAAATTTCACGGGCGATAAAGGTTTTTTGAAAGTATTTTAAATTTTCGACGGGTACTTCCATGGTATTTTTGCCGTTTAAACCGTCGGCAATGATAATGGGCGCGTTCATGGTCGCAGGACCGAACCCGTGGGCGTAAGCGGTTTCCAAATGATCGACGGAATTTTTGCGGGAACCGGAATAAAGGGTGTTGGTATCCGTTAAGAACGGATTCGCCCCTGCCTGTTTTGCCAAGTCCACCACTTTGCGCACCAGCTGCGGACGCAAATGGGTATCGTTTCCAAATTCCCCGAAATGGAGTTTTATAGCTGTCAAATCATTTTTTTTAATAAAATTATTTATTCCGATATGTTCGCAAAGCTTTTCAACTTTTGCCGTCTTATTTTCAGCTTCTTTTCTGCAGCGCATATCCGTAAAATAAACTTTTGCTTTCATCGTGCCCTCTTCACTTATCAAAATAACCGCTTAATTTTGATAATCGTTCAAATTTGATATCAGGTATTTTAGCCTTATTCAAGGCTGTTTGTAAAGCGATTAAATCATTATCCCTCATAGCTTGGTCGTAATGGAAGCAAAACGTATCCTGTATGTGCCGAACCCGAAAGTCAGGACTTGGATCGCCGCAAATTTTTGTTAATTCCTTTTCAAAAAAATCTTCAAGTTCGATAAGCCGGTTCAGCATGGTTTCCTGAATGGGAACATGGTAGGGAAAACGGGTTAAAAAGCAGGGGCGGGCTTTTTGCATATGATTTTCCAAGCCTATTGCTTTGGCAAGTTCACGGATGTCCTGCTTGGAAAAATTTGCGAGGGCGAGGGGGGATTGTATGGAAAGTTCCTGCAAAGCGGCAAGTCCTGGGCGGTAGGTGTTTTTATCTTCCGCATGCGTTCCGTCGCATACCGCTGAAGGTCCGCTTTGTTGTTTTAGAATACCGAATGTGTGCAATTTGCAGTGATAACAGCGTGCAGGGTGATTGTTCCGCACGTGTTCAATTTTCAAGATGTCAACAGGTATTATGGTTAATGGAATGTTTTCCCGCTTGCTCCATTCTTTTAAATATTCCGTTTCCTTTGCGCCGACATGCTTGCCCGCGGCATGGAGCAAAGAAAATCGGCAGCCGGTTTTCTTTGCGAAAAAAGCCAGAAAACGGCTGTCCAAGCCTCCGGAACAAGCGATAACAAAAGGCGGGGCGAAATTGTGCAAAATTTTTTGCAATAAATAGGCTTTTTCTTTTAATGGCGAAGGGAGATTTTCGGGAAAAATAAGTGTGTTCATAGCTGCAATATAGGATAAGCGGATTAAAATAAAATAACTATTTCTCTCAAAAACTTGCCTAAAAATATCGTTATGTCCGTCCGGCGTTTATTGCATGCCGAAACATTTTTATTTGCGTACCGCTTATTTTCTAAAGAGTTTTTGCTGCAATTCCGCAATTGTTTTGACATAAAAAGGCGATTTTTCTTCCAATGGGCAAAAAATCGGGGCATAACCCAGTTTTGTCGCTTGGTTAAGCCGTATGCCATGGGCGCTGACGGGTCTGATTTGTCCGTTCAAATCCACTTCTCCCCAAAAAACCGCGCGTTCCGGAAGCGGAATGTCATAAAAAGAGGAAAGCACGGCGGCAACAAGCGCCAAGTCCAGTCCCGGTTCCTGCAAACGCATGCCTCCGCCGACTTTTGCATAAATGTCGACCTGTCCGAAATTGAGGCGCAGGCGTTTTTCCAAAACTGCCAGGAGAAGATGCAGGCGGTTGACATCAAAGCCTAAGCCCGTGCGTCTTGGAATGCTTAAATAGGTTTTTGTGACAAGTGCTTGAATTTCAACCGCAAAAGGTTTTTGTCCGTCAACAGCCATGACAATAGCCGTTCCGGAGAGCGAAGAATCCCTTGCGCCTAAAAAAAACGTGGATGGGTCTTCAACAACTTCCAGACCTTTTTGCTTCATTTGAAAAACTATCAATTCCTGATTGGGGCCGAAACGGTTTTTTAAAACCCTGAGCAAACGGAAAACTTGTTTTCTGTCACCTTCGAGCGAAATGACCGTATCCACCAAATGTTCCAAGAGTCTGGGACCTGCGAGGTCCCCGTCCTTGGTCACGTGTCCGACTAAAATAAGGGTTGTGTTGTTTTTTTTGCATGCGTCCACAAGTTCCGTCGTGCAGGCTTTCACTTGGCTGACATTTCCCGCCAAGCCTTCCGCCATATCGGAAGAAAGGGTTTGCACGGAATCCACGATTAAAAGGTCCGGGCTTGCCGTTTCGATAATATCCACGATGTCTTGAACCCTATTGGTCGCAATGGCTAAGAGATTGTCATGGAGAACTTCCAAACGTTCCGCTCTGGCTTTGATTTGCGGCAGCGATTCTTCGCCGCTGGCGTATAGAACGGTGTGCGGTTCTTGGGTTTTAATGCATACATTATTTTCAATATATTTTCCGGAAGCGACCGCTCCTGCCAGCTGGAGCAAAAGTGTGGATTTGCCGATGCCCGGTTCGCCTCCGACTAAGATTGCAGAGCCAGGAACAAAGCCGTTTCCGAGGATTTTATCCAATGCTTCGAGCCCGCAGCCGAAATTTGCGTGATTATCAAAGCTGGCTTCATGTAACACTATGGCTTTATTTGATTTTATCGCTTTTTTTATAAAGGAATTTGTTTTTTTTACTGCTGCAAGTTCAAGGGTATTCCATTCCTTGCAATTTGGGCATTGTCCTTTCCATTGCAGGGATTCTGCGCCGCAATTGCTGCAAATATAGGTTTCTTTTATTTTTACCATATCAACCTCGGCTGTAAAAACTTTAACTATTTTTCCATAAAAATAAAAGGAAAAAAAATGATTAGAAATAATAATGGGTTATATGCTCAATGCGAAAATATTTAAACAAAATTTTTGCAACCCATTTACAAGCAATTTTTTTATTAGTATTACCACAATATGTGTTTGAGCATATTGACATGCTCTTATTCACGCATGGTTTCTATGTATTTTTCAAACTGTGACCATAGGAAACTTTGCAGAGGAGGGTCTTTTGAAAAATAATCTTAAGCTCATTGTTTTAGTTGTTCTTGCAGTAGTGAGTATAGGTGTTTATTGCATTCCTGGGAAGCAGGAAAAAGTTCCTACGCGGGTTCTGCTTGATAATTTGGGGGGAAAAGTCATTTTTTCCCATAAAACGCATGCGAACAATTACGGATTTGGCTGCGGTGACTGTCATCATGAAAGTTCCGATCCCATCGAGTCAGTGCTTGCATGCGGAACATGCCATGGTTCCCTTCCTGCAAACGCGGAGTTAGCCGAAATTGCCAAAACCGGCGACGGTAAAACTCCATTGGGACCAATGCCTTATCATGATACGAATCTTGTTACGGACAAGAATGCCTGTTTAACGTGCCACCATTTGGAATTTGTGCAAAAAGATTGGGGGCATGACAAGCATGCCGAAGAATTCGGTTTAGATTGCGACACTTGTCACCACAGCGATACGGATATCGAGCCGGAACCGATGAACTGCAATTCCTGCCACAGCGATACGGATGCCGTCACCTTGAAAGACGCCGTGCATGCGAAATGCGAAAGCTGTCACCAAGAATGGTTTGATGAAGGCTTGAAATCATGCAGGAAATGCCATGAAGAACTTGATACGCGCAAAGAACTTGTCAAGGACGGCGATTTTACAATGAACACGGATTATGCAAAATGTTCAAAATGCCATGGAACGCAGGAGCCTCAGGAATTGGTGCAAAATCGTATGGGGGCTTTCCATGCTTTTTGCATTGGTTGTCATGAAAGCCTTCGTATAAGTTATCTTGACGGCAGCAACTGCACGCAATGTCATACTAAATAAAGAAATTATAAAAAAAGTGAGCTGGTATGCGACAACGGTTTCAAATATTGAGTGACCCTCAGGTTTCGTTTGGTTTATAATGAAACAAGGAGTTTTATTGATGGTCCGGCTCCTAAAAAAGTCCGCCTTAATCGGGAAAACTTCAACCTTGTTGACGGAGTGAAAAAGAAAACGAAAGTATATCCCGGTATGCTTTTGGCGACGCATCCCTCAATAGATAAAGGGGATTTGCATTCCCCCATGTACGGTGAAATCACAGAAATAAATCACCGCAGTATTTTTATTGACGCAGTTGATCAGGAGGGGATAGAAGGACAGGTTGAACCTATCGATGTCCTTGCCGAAGGCAAAGAGGGCGAAGAGCTTATTTTGCAAATGAAGCAAATGGGTGTGAATACCAAGTCCTTGGGGCAAGAGGTGGACACCCTTATTATTAATGGTTTGAATCCCGATCCCGGGGTTACCTGGGCAGAACCGATGCTGACGCAAAACGGGCACAATCTGCATGCAGGCATTGAGCTGCATAAACGTTTTGCCAAGGGCTAAACATATTGTTTTGGCAGTGCCGAAAGGCATGCATGTTTCCTATGACAATATCGATGTTGTTTGCATCGAACCTGAATATCCCAAAAGCGTCAACGCGCTTTTAATTAAAGAAGTGACCGGCAAGGAAAATCCGGAAGGGGTCGGAGCTGTCGGTTTGCATAACATCTGGAGTTTGGGGCGTGTCGGAGTTACCGGGCTTCCTCTTATGGAAACCGTCATCACCATCGGTTCGCAAACGAAATGGGCTAACTATATTGTAAAAAACGGCATGTGGATTGGACAGCTTCTTGATTTTTCAGGAATTGATCTGCATGCCGGAGATATCGTATCTGCCGCGGCGGTCCGCTTCGCGGTGAATGTCTGGACAGGTTTGACCGCTCAATTACCAAAGGAACAACGGGCTTATTTGTAATTGAAGCCGGAACCGTTCCTCCCATGGAAGGGCACAGTCCCTGCGTAAACTGCGGTGCGTGCGTACAAGTTTGTCCTGCACATTTAAATCCGAGCACTTTGAGCCGATATGCTGAATTTGCAAATTACAATGCCTGCCTTGCCGAACACAGCACCCATTGTTTGGAATGCGGGCTTTGCGGGTATGTTTGTATCGCCCGCCGTCCGGTGCTGCAATACATCCGTCTTGCAAACGCCAAGATTAAGGAAATGCAGGAATTTGTTTGGGAAGAAAATAAGTAATATTTCAAGTAAAATGAGTTCAATATGAGTAATTTAAATCAAAAAATATTGTTTTCTATGACAGCCGCTCCTTTTTGGCATTGCGGGCGGACGGTGCAGGGAAATAGTATCCATACCTTATTTGCCTTGTCTTTGGTTATTGCTATGGCATTTTGGCATTGGGGAATTCCTGTTTTAGGCGTGGTGGGCTTATCTGTTTTGGTTTCCGTGCTGACAGAGGAATTTTGGAATACAATCATGGGACGCCATTCCACATTCATGGACGGGACCGCTGCGGTATCAGGCGTGCTTTTAGCTTGTCTTCTTCCCTCAACCGCGCCGTTTTGGCTTGTCATTATCGGGGCATTCTGCGCGATTACCTTCGGTAAAATGGCTTTTGGCGGATATGGGGCGAATCCTGTTTCAACCGTTTGCGTCGGCTGGGCGATGATTTTTGTTTCTTTTCCGATTTATATGGACGCAAATGCGATGCTTTTGCAAACGGATTTTATTGACCCGCTTGTGCGTTTAAAATATTTCGGTCCGGATTTCATGGTAAATTCCGTAACGTGCTTGGATTTGTTTTTAGGAAAGCAAATCGGCGGACTGGGCGTTGTGCAGAACGCGGGTATCATTCTTGGCGGAATATATCTTATAGCGAAAGGGATTGTCCGTTTGGAAATTGTTATCTCCTTTATCGCAGGCGTGCTGTTGCTCGGCGGTATTTTGAATATTTGCAGCGCAGAGCTTTATGTCAATCCTTTTTATCATCTTTTGACGGGGTCGACGTTATTTTGTGCGTTTTTCCTCGCAACGGAATGTGCAAGCGCCCCTGACAGAGCTATCGGCATGTTTTTGTACGGATTAATGGGAGGAATGCTTGTCGTTACGATCAGAACGTTCGGTGTTTATACGGACGGCGCTCCTTTCGCTGTTATGCTCATCAATTTACTTAGTCCTTATTTCGCTATGATCCAACCAAAACCATTTGGAGTTAAGTAATGAAAAGTATCATAAAAATGGTGAGTGTTCTTTCCGTGCTTTGCGCAGTTGCCGGTTTCATATTGTCTTATTTGAAAATAAGCACGGTAACTCCTATTGAAAACCAGCTGCTTACCTACGTGCAAGGTCCGGCTATTTTGAATGTTTTCAAAGATGTTGAAAATTCTCCCATTCAGGACAGAAAGAGTTTCATTGTCGGTGACGGTAAAAAAGTCAATGTTTTTCCTGCAATAAAAGACGGTAAACTTTTCGGTGTCGCCCTCGAGGGTTTTGGACAGGGCTTTGGCGGTGATATCGGGGTTATGGTCGGGATTGATGTGAATAACGATACGCTTGTCAACATCGATATTACGACCCACAAAGAAACTCCGGGACTTGGAAGCCGTGTTTCGGAAGAAAGTTTCACAAAGCAGTTTATCGGCAAGCCTTATGCTGTTGCTTTGAAAAGTCAGGGCGGAGAAATTGATGCCATTTCCGGCGCAACTGTTTCTTCAAACGGAACTGTGCTTGCAATTAATGATGCCGGCAATCAATATAAAACATTAAAAGAAGAAATTATTAAAACTTGGAATAGTGGAGCTAAAAATGAGTTTTTACAAGGAATTCACCAAAGGGCTGTGGAATGAGTTACCCCCTTTCCGTTTATTGTTAGGTCTTTGTCCGGTTCTTGCTATTACCAAGACTGCACAAAACGGGCTTGGCATGGGGCTTGCCGTTTTATTCGTGCTGGTATTGTCCAATATGACCGTTTCGCTTGTTCGGGGCATTATTCCTAAAAAAGTGCGTATTGCCTGTTTCATTATCATTGCTGCGACCTTGGTTGTTGCTGTTGAGCTGTTGATGCAAGCCTATGCGTACCCCCTTTATCAGCAATTGGGTATTTTTGTTCCTCTTATTGTTGTGAACTGCATCATTTTAGGCCGTGCGGAAGCTTTTGCGGCGAAAAACCCTGTCAACCTCGCTATTGCCGACGGGCTGGGAATGGGCATAGGGTTCACCCTGTCCCTGACTTTTCTTGGTTCTGTCCGTGAAATCTTAGGTTCCGGAACGTGGTTTGGAATAAATCTTTTCGGAGAAAGTTTTGAGCCTTTTGCGGTTATGGTCGAAGCCCCGGGCGCATTTATTTGCTTAGGCATTATTTTGGCTTTCATGAACCATTTGAGCAAAATCCAAAATCGTAAACGCGGGCTGACGAATGAATCAGCAGGCAGGGGCTGTTCCGTATGCGGCGGCTGCACTGCTTGCGCAAGAGGCAAGGCTTCCGCCTAATGGAGTGAGATATGGGTATTTTTGAATTATTTATTTCAGCCATATTTGTTAATAACATCGTTTTAAGTCAAAACTTGGGAAACTGCCCGTATATCGGCTGTTCCAAGGAAAAGGGCGTTGCCCTCGGCATGGGCGGCGCTGTTATCTTTGTTATTGTTTTGGCGACGATTTTTACTTGGCTTGCACAGAAATATATTCTTGTGCCTTTAAATATCGTTTATTTGCAAACACTTATTTTTATTCTGATTATCGCTTCCCTGGTGCAGTTCGTTGAAATGTTTTTGAAAAAGGCGGTACCTCCTTTATATTCCGCCTTAGGTATTTTCTTACCGCTTATTACGACAAACTGCGCCGTCATGGGGGCGACGTTGGTTGTGCAAAGGGAACAATACGACTTGCTGACAGGCATATTGTATTCCTGTGCTTCCGGTATCGGCTTTCTGCTCGCTCTTTTGCTCATGGCGGGAATACGGGAACGCCTTGAAACCCTGCGTGTTCCGAAGGCAATGGCGGGAACGCCCATTTCTTTGGTTATGGCAGGTATAATGGCTCTTGCTTTTATGGCTTTCAAGGGCATGGTTTAATAGGCGAAACAAAGAGTAGGTTTGATTATGATTATTACTTCGATTCTTATTTTGGCTGTTCTCGGTTTTGCTGTGGCGATCATGCTCGGTTTTGCTTCCAAGATATTTTATGTGGAAGAAGATCCGAAAGTTGAAGCCGTTATTGAAGCGTTGCCGGGAGCAAACTGCGGCGGCTGCGGCTATGCCGGATGTGAAGGATATGCCATTGCCGTTGTCAATGTGCCCAATGTTCCTGCAAACCTTTGTGTCGCAGGCGGGGCGAAGACTGCCGCCCAAGTCGGGGAACTGACCGGAAAGGCTGTTACGGAATCCGATCCTTTATTGACATTCCGCCGTTGTGACAAAATTTCCGGCAAGGTGGCGAAGCGTTACAGTTATCAAGGTTTGCCTTCCTGTGCCGCCGCCGCAACCCTTGCGCAAGGTTCCGATATTTGCGCATATTCCTGTTTGGGCTTTGGGGACTGTGTTGTCACATGTCCTTTTGACGCCTTGTATCTGAAAGACGGCATTGTGTGCGTGCGGGAAAACCTTTGCACCGGCTGCGGAAAATGCACGCAGGTCTGTCCCCGTAATATTTTGGAACTCATTCCCCGGCGTGCCAGAGTTGCCGTTCGCTGTTCAACGCAAGAGAAATTGCGCGCCGTTATGGACGTTTGCCTTGTCGGCTGCATACAATGCGGCAAATGTATAAAAACGTGTCCTGCGGGTGCAATCAGTTTTCAAGACAACAAAATACATATCGACCAATCCAAATGCTTGGCTTACGGCGACGAATGCGGTCTTGCCTGCGTAGCGGCTTGCCCCCGTCAGATTTTAAGGAATTTGCGTGAAAAGCAATGTTTGCTTCCTCCTATTGAGGAAACAGAACAACTTAACGCTGCGGATAAGGAAAAATCCGGGCAAAAGGCTGAAGATAAGAAGCCTGAAGAAAAAAGTCAGTTGACTGAAAAATAAAAAAAAGCTGAGTACCATATGAAAGGGCTTGGGCTGTTTCGTTTTTTTGCTAAAAAAAAAGCTTTGCATAATACGGGAAATGAAAATCTGATTTTCGTTTCCGATATGCAAATAAAAATGGGGACGTTTGTAAATATCCAATGTCTTGCCGCAAGTAAGGATTTAGCGGAAGAATGCATTGCCCGGGCCTTTTTGCATATTGACCGGCTTGAGCAGGTTTTTTCAAGGCATGACGGTTCCAGCTTATTGTCGGTTTTAAACATGCAGGGTTCGCTTTGTGATTATCCTGCGGAGTTTAAGACGGTTCTCGAACATGCCCTCAGTATTGAAAACCGAACGGCAGGGGCGTTCAATCCCTCGGTTTTGGCTGTTTTGGAATATTTGGAAAAAAATTCTCTTGTCAATGCAACAGATTTGCGGGAGCGTTTTGCTCTGATAATAAAAAATCCTGTTGATTTTGCTGATAATAAAATCCGGTTGAAACAAAGCGGCAGTATCGTAACACTGGACGCCATAGCCAAAGGATATATCGTCGATTTTGTGGCGAATTTTTTTGAAGAAAAAGGGATACGGAATTATTTGATAAACGCCGGCGGGGATATTCGCGTCAACGGCATGAAATCTTTTGAAAAAGGCAATGAAAAAACTTGGAAAATCGCCATTGAAGACCCGTATAAGCAAAAAAATTATCCTGCTGTGTTTTCACTTATGCGCGGGGCTGTTGCGACTTCCGGCAATTACGAAAAGAATTTCGGTGAAAAGGGAAGCCATATCATTTTGCCGGCAATTCAGGAAAGAATAGGGCAAAAAGAATGTTTTCCGCAAGAAACAGCTGAACATGTTTCACCTTTTGTCAAAAGTGTTTCCGTAATAGCGCCTGAGGCTATGCAGGCTGACGCTTATGCCACGGCGCTTTCTTGCATGCCTGTCGATGCCGCCGTTGAATATGTCAATAAGCATGCGCAGTTAGCCTGCATGATTATTGCGGAGGATGACAGCAAACATTATTCCGATAACTGGAAACTGCGCTGATTCTTTTTTTTGTTGAAAAGCAGCAATAACAATGCAACAACAAATAAAAGACTTCCCGTGAGCGCGAAGGCTGTTTCGTATCCGAATTCATTGGCGATAAATGCCAAGAATGCGGTTTCCATACCTTGGCCGGCGCGAAAAACCGTTGCGCTGACGGTAAAACCCAATGTGATGAGCTGCACCGGAATTGCCGTTGAAATACTGAAATTGCAGTACGGTATGATTATTCCGGAAAGGCAGAAATACGCAAAAAACGCCATAAAACCTACCGCTATGGGAAGTGCCGTAAAAAAGAGCAGGATACTTGTCGTGCATAAGCAGCAACAAAGCAAGATTTGAGGAAATTTTTTTGAAGGCAAGAGTCTTGATAAAAAGAAAAAAGAGCTGATGAACATGCCCAAATTGGCGGCGGAATAAAAAAGTCCTATTGTTGATGAGTCGTAACCGTATGTGTCGGCAGTAAATAGTGCGAAAATACTTGGCAGGGACAAATCCAGCCCGGCGGTGAGAAAAAGGGAGGCGAAAAGTATAAAAATCAATGGGGTTTTCAATATTTCTTTTATTTGTGCAAAAGAAAACGGGCTGTGCGGATGGGAAAATTTTTCTGTCAGGTCAGTGAACGTAAGAATAAGAAGTGTGAAACATGTCGGAAGATAAAGGTAAAAAATGGAAAAACGCCATGAGTAAAGCGCAAGAAAACCTGTGACAAGCGGATTGAAAAACAAGCCGAGCGCGATGATACCATTGCTTTTTCCCATAATTCTGCCCCGTTTTAAACCTCTGTAATATTCGGCAGGAAGAATATTGACCAACAGATTAATGCCGGCGGATCCTATGCCCTGAACAATTCTGAATATGAGCAGTTCAGAAAATTCCGAAGAAAAAGAAATACCAACAATTCCGGTAAGATAAATGCAATTGATACAATAAATGAAAAATTTTTTGGAGACTTTATTATAAAAAAAGCCCATGAACGGAGTGGCGATGAGTGCCGAATAGGAAAAATACGCTAAACAATTCGCCACTTCGTAGGAATTGAGGGCAAATTCTTGCTGGAAGGTCGGCAATAAAGGAATAATTCCGGGGACGCCATGGGACACGCTGAAACAAATAAAATAAATAAGAAAAAGCGGGGGCAGTTTTTTCATTTTTTTTCCGTTATAAGGCAATGATATGGAGCCCGTGTTTATTGGCGAGGGCAAGCGCTTCTTCCCTGTCGAAAAACAGGGTTTTATTTGCTTCTATCGCCAAGCCCGTATAGTTGTATTGTATTAAATTCTCAATAGTTTTCAGTCCGATAGAGGGTAAATCAATGCGTTCGTCCTGAATGGGTTTGACAACTTTTACGGCGATACAGCCTTTGCCGGCAAGTTCCGAAGCTCTTTTCAGGGTGGCGTCTGTTCCTTCCAGACATTCAACGGCTATGACCATTCCGTTTTTCACGACAATGCACTGCCCGATGTCATAACTGCCCATGCTTTTGGCGATAGGGAATCCATAGCGCATATCTCCAAGGATTTCTTGGGGAATGGTTCTGTTTGTCAAAATGCCTTGCGGTGATTTGAGGCTTGGAAGAAAACGGGAGGCGGAAACACATTGGAAGCCTTCTTTTTCAAATTCACCGAGGATTGCACGCAGCAGGGCGTCATCGCCTTTTGTTTTCAAAGAAAAAATAAGTTTTGCCGCCCGCAAGTCAGGACGTATATCCAAGGCTTTGGGTTTGTTTATCGTACCTGCGAAACAGATGTGGCTCACATTGTTTTTTTTGAAAAAATCAATAAGCTTAGCAAGCTGTCCAAGAGCTAGTATTTGAAATGTGTCGAAAATCTGAGAGAGGCTTTCATCGGTATTGTTGTGAAATCCGCAGCCGGCGACAAAAATTCCCCGTTTCTTCGCTTCTTCGGCGATGAGTTTGGGAAATTGTCCTCCCCCTGCGATTATTCCTAATCTTGTTATTGTTTCCACATGAAAAACCTTTTATTTGTATGCTAGTTGCCGTTTTGTTACCCGATTTTTACCGCGCTTACAAGCGCGACAGCTTTTATACCTTGTAAATTGCCTGTAAAACCTAAGCCTTCTTCCGTTGTGGCTTTGATATTCACCTGATTTTCGGAAAGGCTCAGGAGCCTGCAAATATTCTTTTTTATTTGCGCCGTGTAAGGCGAAATCTTAGGTTTTTGGCAAATGACGGTTAAATCAACATGGCTTAACAGAAGTTTGCTTTGCTTCCATTTATCCATAACCTTGTCCAGTAAAATGAGAGAGGAAATATTTTCAAATTCCTTACTGCTATCAGGAAAATGCTTGCCGATGTCACCCTCAGCCATGCAGGACAGAAGCGCATCCATAAGCGCATGAATAAGAACGTCTCCGTCCGAATGGGCTTCAATCTTCATATCGGTATCAAGGGCGACTCCGCCTAACACAACTGGTCTGTTTCCTTGGAATTTGTGAACATCGTAGCCATATCCGCAGCAAGGATAAAAAGACTGTTTTGTAAGCATTGACAAGTCCTCTTTATGCGTAATCTTATGATTGGAACGTTCCCCTTCGATTAAAAGAACCGGTATTCCCAGTTCCTCCATTGCCATGGCATCATCGGTAATGGTCAGTTGTTTTTCCCGGATATGGGCGTGGGCTTGCAAAAGTTCCGCAAAAGAAAATGCTTGCGGGGTTTGGACAGTCCGCAGGAAATTACGGTTCGGGGTATTGGTGGCGAATTTCTTATATTCTTTTGTGACGGCGAATTCTTTTACCGTATCGGAAAGGGGCAGGGAGGGAATAACGGCTTTCATGCCGCCGTTCAGTTCTTCCACAAGTTTCGTGATAAGGGACGCTGTGAAAAAAGGTCTGGCGCTGTCATGAACAAGAACATGCGTTGCCGTGCGGGGGGCTACGGAAAGGGCATTATAAACGCTGTCCTGTCTTAATGTGCCGCCTTTGCAAAAGAAAACAGGCAAGGTATGGTTATGTTCCTTTATCAGCATTTCGGCTTGCGTCACAGCTTCTTTGTAACATTGCTCCTCTTCCGGAAAAACAAGAATAATGCCGTGTATGAAAGGCGAATGGTAAAATGTGGCGAAACTTTGCCACCAAAGAGGCTTGTTTTGATAAGGGAGAAACTGTTTTCTCGTTTCCGTCTGCATGCGGCTGCCGCTGCCGGCGGCTAAAATGATTGCATAAATTTCTTTTTTCATACTATGAGTCGGGCATAAGCCGAGTTCTGTACACAAAATGTGTGACTGTCATTCCTCTAGGAGCAATGTTGCCATTACTCTCAAGCAACCTACCCGAAAACCATAGATTGGGCAAATCGGTTTTCCTATTTGGTCTTGCTTCGAGCGGGGCTTGCCTAGCTTATTATGTCACCATAATAACTGGTGGGCTTTTACCCCACCGTTTCACCCTTACCATTGCTGGCGGTTTGCTTTCTGTTGCGCTTGCCAAAGATCACTCTTTCTGGGCGTTACCCAGCACTCTGCCCTGTGAAGCCCGGACTTTCCTCCCCATATTCGATGATATGCAGCGACAGTCTGCCCAACTCAAAGTAGAAAAGATTAGTTTAATGATTCACCAAGGTTCAAATCTTCCGCAAAAACCTGCGGTTTGTTTTGCTTCGCTTTCTTTTCTTCCTGATGTTGGTCTTGGAAATGTTCTGCCCAGTAAATCAAGCGCTGGCAGTTCGGGCAGCTCCATATTTGTTGACCGCGCTGGATTTCAATGAAAGTTTGCGGTGGAATGGCAATATTGCAGCCGGTGCAGACGCTGTTTTTTACCGGAACAATGACCGGATGTTCAAGGCGGCGATGAATAAATTCATAGCGTTCCAAAATTCTGTTCGGCACATCTTTGCCGGTTTCCTTATGAATGGCTGTCAGTTTTTCCAATTCTTGGTTTGCCGCATTGATACGTTCAATAAGGCTTTCTTCTTTGGTTGCAAGATCTATTTTAAGTTCGTCACGAACGGCTTGTGCTTCTTTCAATAAATCTTCCTGAATGGAAATTTCTTCACGCAGGGCAATGCGTTCTTCTTCGTGATTTTTTGTAGAACGTTCCATATTGTCCATTTCTCTGGACATAGCTTGAAACTCTTTTGAATTGCTTACTTGCATGAGTTTGGATTTGCTTTTTTTCAGACGGGCATGTTTCGTCTTCCAAATCCATGTCAAGGCGTTTTTGCTGTTCGTGCATGTGCTGCAATTTATCGTTAATCCGCATGATTTTCGCTTCTTCTTCATTAAAGCGTTCCCTAAGGGTTTCCACCTGCAAAGGCGCTTCTTCAAGTTCTTTTTTCACAGCATAAATTTTATCGTCAACATGCTGCAGTTCAACCAATTGTTTGATTTGTTCGAGGTATAAACTCATATTTTACTCCATTATTTGAATGAAAGGGTCTTTTGAGGAAATAAAACTTATACGGACCTTCGGAAGTTTTTCCTGTAAAAGAAGCGTGAAACGCCTCATCATTTCTTCTTCAAGGCTGTGGTGTCCGACTTCGATAACTGCGAAATCAGTGTTTTGTTGGCTCACATCAAGCGCCGTATGGTATTTGGTATCGCCTGTGACAAGGCAATCGGCTCCGAAATTTTGCGCTTCTTCCAATAAGGAACTGCCGGAACCGCCGCAAATGGCGATATTTTTTATCATTTGAGGCAGTTTTCCGATATTGAAAAACGGGCGGCTGTGGGGAATTGTCCGGCAAAGTTTTGCAAGAAAATCTTCAGCCGGCAGAGGAGTTCGCAGTTCACCGCAAACACCTATTCCGTATTGGACAGTGTCAATAATTCCGGTCGGTTCTAAAATTTTTCTGTTTATGAGATTAAATTCGTCCGCAAGCCAAAAAGCGGCGGGCATGCTGTCCAAACTGGTATGGGCTGAGTAGAGGGGAATGTCATTTTTTAATAAAAGAGAAGCGACTTTGTAGTAATTATCTTCTAAGTTATTGAGATATTTGGGAGAAAGTAATAGGGGGTGATGGGCAAAAATAAAGTCCGCCCCAATGGACAGGGCTTTTCGGACCGATTCAGGGCAGGGGTCCAACGTAACTGCAATATGCTTTATTTCGTCACGTTCGGCTGCGATTTGTAAACCTGAATTATCCCAAGGAGCGGCAAGAGTCTTCGGAGCTAACTCTTCGATACATGCCAAAATTTCGTTTTGTCGCACTCTTCCTCTTTGTAATGAAAAAAGATATTTTTTTTTGCCTTATTTTAATACGGCAGTCAAGAAAAAAATCTTGCTTTTTTTGTTTTTCCTTTTTATTTTTGTTTGATTAGCTGCTTAGGAGTTAAAAATGGCGCATTTTTTATATATTTCCGATGTTTTTTGTCCGTGGTGTTATGGTTTTTCAAAAAACATCGCCAAGATCAAGAAAAAATTCGCTTTACCTTTCGAAGTGTATGCGGGAGCGCTCGTCGAACCTGCCGTCGACTTGGAAGCCCGTGTGAAGCAAAGCCCCAACGTTCAAGCGTTCATTGATAAGTTATACGCGGCAACAGGCGTGAAAATATCCGATGATTATATGAATATGCTGTTTTCCGGAAATGCCAAAAATATTTTTATGGACTCGAAAAAAGCAAGCCGCCTGTTTTATGTTTTGAAACATTTCAAACCGGAGTTTGCGCTCGAAATCATGGAATTTTTGCAGTTCCGGTTTTATAATCTCGGTAAGGATATTTTCGCAGAAGATACCGTTCATTCTTTTGCCGAAACCTTTGCGGTTTCCAGCGTTGATATTTTCAAGTATTTGCATGATGAACAATCAGAAATCGCCTCGCATGAAGAAACGGAAAAAGGCTTTGATATTTTAGGGGAAATTGTCTTATATCCGACTCTCTATTATGTTGAAAATGGTGTTAATCATTTTATTTCACGCGGTTATGTTAATTATGAAGACTGCGAAAAAGCTATTTTCGCAGCCATGCGGGCGACGGAGAATAATCAGGACGGGCAATCTGCTGTTTTAATGGGAAAATCTTGTTCTCTTGACGGAACGTGCGGGTAGCGGTCATGAAACGTGAATTATCCGTGCAGGAAGCGATAGAGGTTTGTTTTATTATCTTTGAAAAAAATTGCGCAGCAGGAGCATTGCAAGCCTTTCAAAAACAGGCATTCCTTTCTTCCGTTCCTTTCGCCGAATTTGCAAAAGAATGGCACGCTTTTGTTTTTGCCGCAGTTTACCATGGTTTTTCGCAGTATGCCCCTGCATATATGGTTTTGGAATATGTGCGTTCCATTAAATATTTTTTGAAAGAATACGGGTATGATGAAGAAGAAACCGTTCTTTTTCTTGATAATCAGTTTCAAGCCTATATTCAGCTGATTATTGAAGAAAAGGTCAAAGATTGTCCGAAATTGTTTTATAAGCGTTTGCTTGCAAAGGATTTGTCCGAAATAGAAAAGCGGTCCGCCGTGCTTTTATCCGGGGCTATGGCTATGCTTGTGGCGAATTGCCTTGATATTTTTGAAAATTATACGTATTCTTTGAACCGATAATTGAAAAAATTATTTTTTTATTCCCTTATTTATCAAACCATTTTTGCGCCAATTTGACGAGTACGTCCATATCGCCGCCTGCCGCAACGTTCAGAAAAGAGCGATATTGCCTGACAATATCCTGGCTGTAAGGATTGGCTTCAAAAATTCCCGTAAAAAGCGTCCCGTCTTCTTGTATGCTCGCCCTGCCGGCTTCAAGGCGGCGCATAAAAGACGGAGTTAAAAATTCCTTTATTTCCGGCATATTGGCTGTCATGGCGAAGTAGGCGACATTGGTGACGAAGTTTAAGCCTTGCAGTGCCGCCATTGCCTTATCGTGTTCTTCCGCTTTCGCATAAAAAGGTTCGCAGCCGATTTGTTTAAAAAGTTCATAGACAGTATCTTTGATTTTTTGTTTTTCAGTATCCATAGTTTTGAAATACGAACCCAAGCAAAGGCAAATCTTCTTATAATCCAATGAGCGCGGACCGAACAGGGGGTGTGTGCCGATAACCGGTCCTCCATAATGTTTTTCCATACTTTTTATGGGGAGGACTTTTACGCTTGTGACGTCCATTAAAATACAGGAGCGGGGAATATGTCCTTCGATTTTTTCGCACATTTCCTCCATGGTTTTGGCAGGAATGCAAAAAAGAATGATTTCAGTATTTCTTATGCTTTTAAAAAGCTCCGTATCGTCGTATGGAATGTCAATTCCGTTGACAAAATGTCCGGCTTCTTGAAAGCGCTTGAAAAATGTCCCCCCCATTTTTCCGTTATGTCCGATTATTGTGATATGCATATTGTTTTCCAAACATCAAAAAATTCAGGAAATGATTTCGTAATTGCCATAGGGTTGTCAAACGCGGTTTTTATTCCTTTTAAATTGAGCAGGCTTAAACTCATCACAATCCTATGGTCGCCATAGCTTGCGAATTGTATTTCTTCCGCAATATTTTTCAGGTTCGGATTTCCTTTGACAATCAAATAGTCGGTGTATTCGACAGTTTCAATTCCGATTTTTTGAAGTTCCAGCGCCATGGCGTGCAGTCTGTCGCATTCTTTTATGCGCAAGTGGGCGATATTTTCAATTTTGGTTTCACCTTCTGCAAAAGCGGCGACAGCGGCGATAGTGGGCACTATGTCCGGGCAGTCCGCCATATCCACGGCAATGCCTTTTAACTCGCTTGGAAAGACTGTTATTTCACCGTTATCTCCGTATTTCGTTTCAGCGCCCATTTTCGTAAGGATGTCAAGGAGCGCTTTGTCCGCTTGCAGACTGTCCTTATTCAGCCCGACGACCGTAACGGGCTTTTGCCCTAAAACCCCTGCGGCAAGCAGATAGGAAGCTCCGGACCAGTCGCCCTCAACTGTATATTTTCCGCTTTTATATGTGCCGCTGCCGGCAAAGGGACGGACACGGAAACGTATTTCATGGGGAATGATTTCCGTTATTTTCCTGTAATCGACGGGTTTCCATTTTATGGTTTCGTCCGTGCTGTTTTCTTTATTTTTAACGGAAATATCAAATCTCGCCCCGAATTTTTTCATGGTGTCAAGCGTTAAGCCTATATATGGCCAAGAAACAACATGCGTTCCGCCGATATAAATGGTCAGCGGCTCTTTGCAAAGCGGTGCCGCTAAAAGCAGCCCTGATAAATATTGACTTGATTCTTCAAGGCTGACGGTTATTTCTCCGCCGTTCAATCCCTTTGCTTTTAAAAGAAAGGGAGGATAGCCTTCTTTTTCGAATAGGAATTTCGCTCCCAACTCTTCAAGGGCGGCGGTGAGCGTTCCGATAGGGCGTTCGTGCATGCGTTTTGCCCCGTGGATATGGAAGAACCCTTGTCCGCTTGCCAAAATGGCTGTAAGGAGGCGGCAGGTCGTGCCCGATTCATGCACATCGCAGTCTGTCGCATGCTGCATGTCTTCACCACCTCTCGGCAATGCGCCGTTAATTTTGTATATGCCTTTATCTATTTTTTCAAAGCGGGCACCGGCATTTGACAGAATTTCCATTGTTTGGAAAAGGTCTTGGCTTTCAAGAACATTTTCAACAACGGATTCGCCGTTTGCCAAACTTGCCCCCATGACCATGCGGTGTGAAACGGATTTTGAGGCAGGAGCGTGGACAATGATTGGGTTTTGCGTACTCATAAGGTATCCTTTGGCGATTTGTTAGGAGCAATGGTTTCGATTTTTGAAGATATTGTACCGTCACTGAGGTATAATTGCAAGGTATCGTTTATTTGCAAATCTTGGACGGATGTCACGGGTTTTTGTTCTTTTCCCGCAAGTTCGGCATAAACATATCCTTTTTCAAGAGGCTTACGGGGATTATTGCCTTCCAGAACAAGAGCCTTGGATTGCAGGAGAAATTCCTTATCCTGCAAATAAGCCGTAAAATTTTGCCGGAGTTGTTTTTGCACTTTATGCAGTTTTTCTTCCTTTTCTTTTATGGTTGTGCGGGCATAACGATTAATTTCTTTATTTAATTGAAGTATTGAATGGAAAAGAACGGTGAAACCTGGCTCATGCCGTTTGATTTTTTGTTTGGCGATATAGAGTTTCGTTTGTTTGTTTTGAAAAAGGATTTGCAGAGCTTTTTGTAAACGCTGCGATACCGTCATGAGATGGTAGCTTTTTTCATTCAGCTTGTTTTTGGGGGAAATGAGTTCCAATTGTCTTTTAAGGAATGACAATTCTTTTTCATGATGCTTGAGAAGAGCGAGAAAAGAGGACCACATGGCATATTCCAAATCATCGGTTTCCTGGATCAGGCTGTTTTTATCTTTCCATAAAAATTGGGCTGCATGGCTTGGGGTTGCGCAGCTTAAATCGCTGACATAGTCGGCAATGGAAAAATCCGGTTCATGCCCGATACCGGTAACGACGGGAATGGAGCAGGCAAAAATGGCTCGGGCGAGTTCTTCACTGTTGAACGCCCATAAATCCTGAATTGAGCCTCCGCCGCGAATGAAAACAATACAGTCCGCTTTTTTGCCGTTTGGAAAAATATGATTTTCAGCTTTTTGCAGGGCGCTGATAAGTTTGTTCGGGGCTTCGTCGCCTTGCACAAGGCTTGGAAAAATATGAATTGTGCTTTTTATGCCCCGAGTTTGGGCTATTCTTAAAAAATCATGAATAACTGCGCCTGTGGGAGCCGTGATAAGGGCGATATTCTGTAATTTGCGGGGAATCGGTTTTTTGTGTTCCGTATTGAATAAACCTTCCGAAGAAAGTTTTTGTTTGAGTTTTTCAAAGGCTTCATGCAATTGCCCGATACCGTTTTCAAGGGCATGTTCAACGATGAGCTGATACTGTCCCCTTGCTCCGTAGACAGCCAGTTTCCCGGCACAGATGATTTCTTGTCCGTCACGCAGGCTTTGGGCAAGACTCGGTTTTTTTCCGTTTTCAAAACACTCTCCGGTCAGCGGGTCAAATGCCAGGTCTTGGTGGTAGCGTTTGAACCAAACACAATTTAAGAGTTCCTGTTCGTCTTTCAGGGAAAAATAAATATGCCCGGATGAGGCGAGCGTGCAGTTCGTCACTTCTCCTTTTATCCAAACATACGGAAAACGCGCTTCCAGAAGCTGGCTTAATTTGAAATTGAGTTCGTGAACGGTAAGTATTGTGTCCATGGCGCTAACTGTTGTTTTTTTCCAAGTATAGTCTTGTTTTTTCCTGGAGTAAAGAAACAAAAATCCTTGTTAAAAGCGGAAACTTCCAACAAGGATTGCAAAAAGGGTTTTTGGCGGTTTTATTTGATTGCCGCCGCACCGGCTTTGGCAACGTTCATATCTTCCTGCACACTGCCGCCGCTGACGCCGATTGCGCCGATAATCATATTGTCACGGATAATGAGTTCGCCGCCGCCGAAAACAACCAAACCGTCGTTGGTGACTTCAATGCCGTAAAGGGATTTGTCAGGCAATGATTCTTTGCCCAATGCCTCGGTGGACATATTGAAAAGGCGGGCAGTGATCGCTTTTTTGGTTGAAACGTCGATACTTCCGAGGAAAGCACCATCCTGACGGATAAAAGCTTTCAAGTTTCCGCCGGCGTCAACAACAGCAATATTCATAGGAATGCCTTGGTCAACAGCTTTCACAAGCGCGGCGTTAAGCACTTTTTGCGCTTCTTCCATGGTAATATCCTGAGGAAGTTGGGTGAGAGGCGCTTTAGCCATTGCACTTGTTGCCATGCAGAAAATAAAAGCCAATGTCAATATTAAATAACGCATAAAAACCTCCATTTTTTACGGGCTGATACAATTCAGCTTTTTATACGGTCAATATAATTCTTTCTGAAAACCATTACAAGAAAAAAATAATTTTTTTGGGAAATTTGTCAAGCCGTGAGGCTTGAATAATAGCTTTCCGCCAATTGCAGGAAGCGTTTTGGGTCTTGCGTGGTCAGAAGTTCCTCGATGTCTTCCGGTCTTATGCTTTGCGTATCATATTTGATTGTCACTGTTTGCGTAAAAAAATTGAATTTAATGTCAAGTATCGCTTTAGGCATGGAGCGCCCTTTAAATTCCGTAATAATGTTTTTTACAGCCGGGTCTGAAATAGCGGAGGCTTTCACTTTCAATGTTATCGTGCCTGCCTTATGTTCGCTGACTGACAAGTAGTTTCGCAAAGAAGCGAGGTTCTCAAAATTCATTTTCATCTCCTTATTTTATTGGAAAAAGCAAATCCGCAAGTTTTTGGAATTGTTTCGGACTGAGCGTTTCCGCGCGGCTTTCCTTAGGGATTTCCATTTGCTGCCAAATTGTTTCGGCATATTGGCTTGGAAAAGCTTTTTGAAAAATGCCGTGCAGCTGTTTCCTGCGTTGTTGAAACGCTGTTTTTATGAGTGTGGCGAGATATTCGGGATGTTTGGGCAATTCTTCTTCAGGCAGAGGTTTAAAAATAATGATTTCCGAGTCCACTTTTGGGGGAGGGGTGAAAGCGCTCGGACGGATGACAAACCCTTTTTCAACTTTGCAAAAGCTTTGTATCCAAGCGGATAACGCTCCGTATGTCTTATTGCCTTCTTTCGCCCGTATGCGTTCGGCGACTTCTTTTTGTATCATGAAAACGGCTTTGGATAATTTCGGAACTTGGCTCACAATATCCCACATGAGCGGAGAGGCGACATTATAGGGCAGATTGCCGATGATTTTCCAGTTTCCCCGTAAATCCCGCCACGGAAAGGTAAGCGCGTCCGTATGGAAAACCCGCATATGTCCGAGTTTGTTTTCTTCGGCGTATTGCGCGTGGTTTCGGGCAAAAACATCATCCTTTTCAAGCAGCCAAAGTTTTTGGCAGTCCAAAGTCCGTAAAATGGAAGTCAACGCTCCGGGACCCGGACCGATTTCCAAGATTTGATCGGCGGCGGAAAAATCGCCAAGCTCAATGATTTTATTGATAACACTTTCATTTTTCAGAAAATGTTGTCCCAAACTTTTTTTTGCTGGAATTTTTTCTGTGTTCATATTCAGCCCTAAAGGGTGTCATAGCGTAAAAATTGCATGCTCAGGCTTGCTCTGCCTTGCGTGGAGGAGCGCAAATTAGTGGCAAACCCGAAAAGTTCCTGCATGGGAGCCAAAGCGACAATGCTTTTTTGATTTTGTTTTTCAAAAAGCTGTTCAACCTTTGCTTTGCAAGTGTTCAAAAGGTTCATGACCGCACCGAGGTTTTCTTCCGGAACGGAAATTTCAAGTTTCATAATCGGATAGAGGGTGACGACTTTGGCTTGCGCGTACGCTTCACGCAAAGCGAAATGGAGCGCATTTTGTATACCCACCAAACTCGTGTTTTCATTTTCAAGGATATTTACAAGCGTAAATTCAATATCCGCAAGCGCCAATCCATTGTTGTTCCCGCTTTCCAAAATGCTGAGGCAGTAATCTTCAACTGTTTTTACCGTATCTTCTTTACTTATGTTTTTTTGTTTTTGGATAACGGTTTTCGCTTGTTCGGAAAGGCATATCGCATTGCCTTGTCCGCGTTCGCGCTTTCGCAGACTGATTTCGGCGTGTCCTTGGTGCAGTTTGTCGCCAAGCTCTCTTTCAAAACGGTAACTGGCTTGTATCGGCTCTGAATTATTGATACTTTCTTTCAATATGACCTGAGGGTTGCCGATACGGGGTTTTATTTTGTATTCACGTTCGATGCGTTCCGCCAAAACGGACAAATGCAGCTCGCCCATGCCGGAAACAAGGCGGAAGCCTTCTTCATTGTTGACAAGAAGAGTCGGATCTTCGAGGGTGTATTGGGCGAGGGCATTGTCCAAAATATCGGCTTCTTCACTGTTTTTGGGTTCAAAAGCAAGAGAAATGACCGGTTGGTATTTGTTGAAATCCTCATAGGGTTCAAGGTTCGGGTCATTGGAAAGGGTGTGTCCCGTCTGCACGGTTTTCATTCCGATAACTCCAATCAAATCACCTGCATATGCTTCTTTCACCCGTTCATGATAATCCGCATGCAATTTATAGATATGGTCTATGCGTTCATGCTTTTGCAGATTGATATTATAGAGGGTGGAGTTTTCTTTCAAAATACCGTTATATATTCTTACAAAAGAAAATCTGTGATTATTTTCAAGCATTACTTTAAAGACGAGCGTTTTTACGGTATCGGGGTTGAAAGCTTCCGATTTCAGCGGTTTCGCCTCAAGAGGGCTTGGCAGGTAATCGCAAATGGCGTCAAGCAATGGCTGAATGCCGCTGTTTTTTAATGCAGAGCCCATAAGAACGGGCGTTGCCAGTTTTGCAATGGCTATTTTGCGTATGCTTTCTTTTATGTCTTCAATGCCATAGGTTTTGTTAAAATATCTTTCTAGAAAATCGTCGTCCAGTTCGGCGATCTCTTCCAGCAGTTTTTCCCGCCAAATCTCGGCTTCAATACGCTCGTCGCCTTCCAGAGGGGTATAGAGCACGGTTTCGCCTTGGTCTTCTTCCGAAAATTCAATTTTTTGCAAAGTCAGCAAATCGGCAAGTCCTGAAAAGTCTTGCCCTTGCCCCAAAGGAATTTGCAGGACAAGCGGTTTTGTCTGCAAACGTGTTTGCATGGAAGAAAGAACGGTTTCAAAATCAGCGCCTATTCTGTCTAATTTATTGATAAAGGCGAGTTTTGGTATTTGCAGGGCTTCCGATTGTTTCCATACTGTTTCCGACTGCGGTTCAACCCCGCCGACCGCGCAAAAAATCCCGACCGCTCCGTCAAGAACCTGTAAGGAGCGTTCGACTTCAATGGTGAAATCAACATGCCCGGGGGTATCGATAAGGTTGATATTGAAGTTTTTCCACTCGCAATGCGTGCTTGCCGCCGCAATGGTGATACCGCGTTCCTGTTCTTCCGGCATAAAGTCCATGGTCGCATTTCCGGTGTGGACTTCGCCCATGCGGTGAATTTTATGCGTATAATAAAGAATGCGCTCTGAAACCGTTGTTTTTCCTGCGTCAATGTGGGCGATAATGCCGATATTCCGTGTTGATTTAATATGTTCAATTATTTTCATGAATTACTCGCTTATTGGGTAATTGCTTTCCAGGTTGCTGAAAATAACCGTATCGTTAAAAAAGTTTTGTGGCAATTGCGGGTGTGTAAAGCAAAATTCCATGCCCATTCCGTAGTTTTGCTCCGCTGTTTTTGTGCTGATGAAAGAAATATCATAGTTGTCTTTGCCGTGTTCGAGGCAGTGTTCAAGAATGTTTTGAAAATGTTTTCGGGCTGTTTGGGGCGGATTTTGTGTTTGATATGTGACTGCGGCGCTTTTGCCATAGGCGAGTTCAAGAAATTTTTTTTGAGATTTTTGGGCTATGATTTCAAGCGGAAGATTTTCCGTGAAAATATCTTTTTGTTTTAATGCAATAAAATCTTGGTTGTTTTCATTGCAGTTTATGAGTTTGACTTGTGTGCCGGCGATTTCTTGCATTTTTACATAAAAATCATTCAATACCGCTTTGTCCGGCAGATAATAGGAATTTTCTATTCCGCATAATTCCAGGCAATTGATAAAGAGATGAAACGTTTCTTCTGGCATATTTCTATCAATGAACACGAAGCATTGCTGCACATTTGCACGTATGGACCGGCAGAGAAGGGAAAGGAATTTGGCGGGGGAATCGTATTTTTTATCAACAAGGAAAAGCAGGGCGGATATGTTTTGCTTTTTATATCCTTGGCAAAATCCGGAAGAAGAATGTTCCGTGAATTGTTCGCAGTTTTTTGGATACACGCTTTCGGAAAAATGAAAGGCTATGGCGGTTTTCAATAAACCGCGGATTTGGGCGGAACAGTTTTCATATTCATTTGCGCAAATTTCATCAGCGATTTTATACTGTTGAATGATAGATAATATGTTTTGCATAGTTTCTCCGTTGTTTCACTCCATTAATAACGGGTTGCATTAATTTTGTCCATGATATATTTTTTATTAAATTCGGGAGGCGTAATGTCCATTGCATTTTTAGTAACGATATTTTTGCTGATGAGCTATGCGGTCGCTTTTACGGCGATCGTTCACTGCCTGCTGCACAGCAAGTATCCGCAGGCGGCTCTTGCATGGTGCGGCGTTATCATCATGCTGCCGTTTTTAGGGGCGTTTTTTTATTTTGTTTTCGGAATCAACAGGATTGACAGCAAAGCGACGAAACTGTTCAACCAAGCGGTGGAAGCGCGGCGCCGGCACCTGGACAGCATACGGAAAAACCATTGGTCTTCCGTGCAGGCGAAACATACCCGTGAAGAATATCCCATTATGGGAATAGGAGAGCGGAGTCAAGGGCTTTCCTGCGTGGGAGGCAATACGTTCGAACCGCTTTTCAATGGGGACGAGGCTTATCCCAAAATGCTCGAAGCGATTGAAAACGCGGAGCATTATGTTTTTTTGAGCACGTATATCTTTAGCGGCAAAAGAAGCGGGGAGCGTTTTACCGAGGCTTTAATAAGGGCGCATAAACGCGGGGTTATGGTGCATGTCATTGTGGACGGACTGGGAACGTTTTGGGACTTTGCTTTTTTGCGCAGAAAATTGAAAAAAGCCGGTGTTCCGGTATATTCTTTCATTCCTTTTAAGCTTTTTCCTTTTCAAATGAGCATAAATCTGCGCAACCACAGAAAATTGCTTATTTGCGATTCCATCGCGTTCACGGGAGGCATGAATATAGCCGACGGCAATTTATTGAAATATAATCCTCGTGACAGCGTTCAGGATGTGCATTTCAAATGCACCGGACCTATCGTGACAGGGCTTAGGGAAGTTTTTTTGCTTGATCTCGCCTTTGTTACCGGCAAAGCGCAGGATATGACCTTTACGCCTTGTCCTGCCACAGGAACCATGGATGCGCGGATAGTTATGGACGGTCCGGGAAACAGCGACGATTTGATCATTAATCTTTTATGCGGCGTGTTCAGCTGTGCAAAAAGAGAAATTATCATTATCAATCCTTATTTTTTGCCTACGCGGGAAATCATCAGCGCGCTTATGAGCGCGGTAACGAGGGGTGTCAGGGTTCGGGTTATTTTGCCTGAAAAGTTGGACCATAATTTCGTAAGCTGGGCTGCTGACCACATTCTGCCAAGTTTGATACACGGAGGCATAGAAATGTATAAGCAGCCAAAACCCTTTGCCCATACGAAACTTATTCTTGTCGATGAAATATATACGTTTTTGGGGTCGACAAATTTTGACCCGAGAAGTTTGAAATTAAATTTTGAATTGAATTTGGAAGTATTCTCAGTGCAATTGAATTCTTATTTGAGGTTTTTTGCGGACAGCGTTCTTGCAAGTTCTAAAAAAATCGCTTATTCTGTATTTGAAGACGGCAAATTTCCTTTCTTGATATTTTTAAAACGATTGAGAAACGCCGCAATGTGGATATTCAGTCCTTATTTATAGAGGTATGTATGATATGTTTTTTTTCTCTGGGTTCAAATTTGGGTGACAAGGAAAGCAATTTGGCTAAAGCCATTGAGCACATTTGCAGGCATGGGCAAATCCGTTTTCTTGCGAAATCTTCCATTTATGAAACAGAGCCTCAAGGCGACAAAAATCAGGGGTGGTTTGCAAATCAGGTCATTGCGGTTGATTATGATTTTTCCGTGCCTCTTGATTTAGCCGTGGATAATCTTATGAATTACCTTTTGGGGATTGAAGCGGGAATGGGCAGAGTCCGAGATGAAAACAGGCGTTTTGGACCCAGAATAATTGATATAGATATTCTTTTAGTGGGAAATACGAAAATTTCGACAAATTTGGTCGAAGTTCCGCATCCGAAGGCTTTGGACCGGGCTTTTGTTTTGGTTCCTCTGCATGAAATCGCCCCCCACATTACCATTCATAATATCCATATCGAAGACGCATTGTCACAGCTTGATTATCGTCTTAAGGAAAATAAAATTTATCAAAGTTAATGAAGCGAGGATGGTATGATTTTTAAAATTTTGATTTTCGGTATCGCCGCGTATGCACTTTATCGTTTATTTATGAACGATAAAAGAAAAAATATTGAAAAATCTGAAAATGATGAAGCAAAAAAAGTTGCAGACGGTATTTTAGTGCGTGACCCGGTTTGCGGTGTTTATGTGGAGAAAGACAACAGTTTTTCTGTTCGGAACGGCGATATTGTGGAATATTTTTGCAGTGACGACTGCAGACAGAAGTATATTAAACAAGTTCAGGAACAGCAAAAAATCCAAGAATAGTTGTATTTTTTATAATGCTGTAATAAAGGTCCTATTCGTGTTACATGCTTCTTTAACTTCATTGCTGTAAAATTTATGCCGATATGTTGATTTATTGATGACCGATTTTAAAGACCTTACGGTATCAACAGTTTTGTTATATATGAAATAAACATCACCTGTCTTTCATAAGAGGCTGTCCTCCTTTGGCGTTGATTGACGAACACATCGAAACATACCAAGGGAGGACAGTCTTGTATCTAACAATTTTTTGTTCCGCCGGCTGTATCAGCCGGTGTTTTTTTATGCCGTCATGAAATAAGAATTTTTATCGGGTCCGGCTGGTGATTGTCAGTCTTTTTCATAAATGGCGCCGGTTGCGGCGGACGTTACAAGTTTTGCATAACGGCGCAAAATCGGAGTTTTGGCTTTCGGAGCAGGTGCTTGATAATTTTTAGCCCGTTTTTCCAATTCTTCTTGGCTGACCAGCAGCTCCAGACTGCGTGCTTCAATATCGAGTTTTATTTGGTCTCCGTTTTCAACAAGTCTGATTGGTCCGCCTTCGGCAGCTTCAGGGCTGATATGCCCGATAGAGGCGCCGCGGGTTGCTCCGGAAAAACGGCCGTCAGTAATGAGCATGACATCTTTATCCAAGCCCATGCCTGCAATGGCGGAGGTTGGTCCGAGCATTTCACGCATTCCCGGACCGCCTTTGGGACCTTCAAAGCGAATGACTACGCAATCGCCTTTTTGAATTTTCCCTGTTAAAATAGCTTGCATGGCATCTTCTTCTTTATCGAAAACTTTGGCGGTAGTTGTTCTTGTGCGCATTTCGGCAGATACGGCGCTTTGCTTCACAACCGCACCAAGCGGAGCGATGTTGCCGCGTAAAATAGCGATGCCGCCTTGTTTGGAGTATGGATTGTCAACAGTGTGTATGACTTCCGTATCAAGGATTTTGATATTATTTTCCGTTATGTACTGTTGAACGGATTTTCCGGTGACCGTCAGTTCGCCGCCAAAGATAAGATTGTTTTTCAAAAGTTCGCTCATAACGGCGGGAACGCCGCCTGCTCTGTGCAAATCTTCCACAATATGGTGTTTTCCTGCCGGAGACAGTTTGCAGAGGTTAGGCGTTACCCGGCTGATTTTATCAAAGATATCAAGGGTGAGGTGGAGATTTGCTTCTGAAAAAACAGCAGGCAGGTGTAAAACCGTATTGGTGCTGCCGCCGAGTGCCATATCAAGGGCGACCGCATTATGCACTGATTTTTCCGTAACAATATCGCGCGGGCAAATATTTTTTTCAACAAGAACCATGATTTGTTCGCCGGCTTCTTTGGCAAGGCGGATACGTGCCGCCGATGTCGCGGGAATGGTTCCGTTTCCGGGAAGTGCGAGCCCTATGGCTTCTGAAAGGCAGTTCATGGTATTGGCAGTGAACATGCCGGAACAGGAACCGCAGCCGGGGCAAGCGCTTTCTTCGATACGGGCAAGTTCTTCTTCGGCGATTTTTCCGGAATTGTATTTGCCGATAGCCTCAAAAACGCTGTTAAGGTCCGTTGCGTTCGGACCTGCCTGCATAGGTCCGCCTGAAACGACAATGGCGGGAATATTCAAACGTAAGGCAGCCATGAGCATTCCCGGAACAACCTTATCGCAGTTAGGGATAAGCACAAGTCCGTCAAAGGGGTGCGCCATAGCCATAATTTCTATGGAATCGGCAATAAGATCGCGGGAAGGCAGGGAATAACGCATGCCTTCATGGTTCATGGCAATACCGTCGCAAACCGCAATGGCTGGAAATTCAATGGGAGTTCCGCCAGCGGAGCGTACGCCGGTCTTGACGGCTTCGGCGATTTTTCCAAGGTGGATATGTCCGGGAACTATTTCATTCGCGGAATTGACAACCCCGATAAGAGGACGTTCGATTTCCTTTTTTGTAAGACCCAAGGCGGCAAGCAAAGAACGGTGGGCTGCACGTTCTTTTCCTTTTTTCATAATGTCGCTTCGCATAGTAAAAACCCCTGTAATTGGTTGAATAAATAAGGAAATCCTAAAGTCTTATTACATAAAAGGCACAAAATATACTTTTGTGCCTTTCGGGAACTGGACACCCAATAACAATCGTTACCGTTGCTTTCTTTCGAATCTGGCGGGGTTGGCGACGTTACTGCCGTCCAGTTTCCATTGCTTGAACTATAAAGAGCTATGCTTTATTTGTCAAGTTTTAGTTTAAAAGAAAAAAGCCTTATTTCTAAGGCTTTCAAAGTTTTTTACATAACTTATTCGGTTTTCGTACTTTCTTCGGCTGTATTTGCAATTGGCTGTGCGGCAGGCTGCTCTTGTTTGTCCGCATTTTGGTCAGGAAGCGCTTCCGGAGCCGGAGCTGTTTCAACAGGAATATCTTTTATTTCCGCAGGTACGGGATTTTCCGGAACCGTTTCTTCAAATTGCACGTCAAGTACGGAAGAAACATTGTTTTTATTTGCAGTGAGAATATTATATCCGAGTGAGGTCACAACAAACATGACAGCTAAAAAAGCGGTGAGCTTAACCAAAATTCCGCCGGCGCCCTGACTGCCGAAAACGGAACTGTTTCCGCCTCCGCCGAAAATGACTCCCATTCCTTCACGTCCTGATTGCAAAAGAACAAGAACGATTAATATGATACATACCAAAATATGCAGAATTAAAATACCTGATTGCACAAACAGCTCCTTGCGGCGTCATTACACCTTTCATTTTATCACGGAAGATAGTATTAACGCATATTGAAAATTTTGCAAGAAAAAAATACAGCCGATAAAAATTATGCGCCGACGAAAACTATGCTTGGATAATTTTTGCGAAGCTTTCCGCTTTCAATGATGCGCCGCCGACCAAAAGCCCTTCCACATTGTCAAGTTCGAGAATTTCACGGGCGTTTTCGGGTTTTACGCTGCCGCCGTATAAAATCCTTGTTTGGGAAACAGATGTTCCGATAATATCTTTTAAAAGCTCGCGGATGATTGCGTGGGCTTCGATAATGTCTTCGGTCTGGGCGGTTTTTCCGGTGCCGATTGCCCAAACGGGTTCATAGGCGATAACAAGCCGTTCCGGACTGAGGGGCGTGGGAAGTTTTGCAAGGGTTTGGTTCAATTGGGTGGTAAGAATATCATAGAGTTTGCCGGCTTCCCGTTCTTCGAGTGTTTCACCGACGCAGGCGATGACATTGAGTCCGCTTGCCAGAGCGAAGCTTGTTTTTTGCCCGACAAGCGTATTTTCTTCTTTGATGATATGTCTGCGTTCGGAATGTCCGGTCAGGACCCAAGCCGCCCCTGCATCTAAAATCATGGACGGTGAAATTTCACCGGTAAAAGCGCCGTCCTTGGCGGGATATACGTCTTGCGCCCCGAATTGCAGAACGGAGGAGGAAAGGGCATGGGTGCTCGCCTCCAAGCTTATAAAAGACGGGAATATGATGACTTCCCTTTTAGGGGGAAGGGAATTGTTTAAAAGTGCTGACAGTTCTTTAATGGTTTCAGCGGCTTCTTTGGAGTTTTTATTCATTTTCCAGTTAGCTGCTATGATTTTATTCATACTATGCCTCCGAAGTGCAATATTGCGTAAATAGTATAGTATAGAAAAAAAAAGAATGCAATGCGATATTTTGGGCTTTAAACCTTTGACAGAGAAATGCCTAACGCTTATACTCGAATTTCGAGGTGTGTTATGCTTGAGCTTGGTTTAGAAAAGGCTGTTTCCGTTTTGAATGCCGAGGGAATTATTATTTATCCCACAGAAACGTTTTATGGCATAGGCTGTAAGATTTCTTCCGAAAAAGCTATTTCGTCTATTTTTCAAGCAAAAAAACGGCTGCTGGCTTTGCCGCTGCCCACTATTGTCAGCAATTTGGAACAGGTTTACGCTTTTACGCAATTATCAAGTGCCGTGCGAAGCGATGTTGAGGAATTGGCAAAACTTTTTTGGGCGGGACCGCTGACGCTTATTTTGCCTGCAAAAAAAAATGTTTCAGCCTTGCTTACCGGCGGAACGGGCACCCTTGCCGTGCGTTTGAGTTCGCATCCTGTTGCCGTCGCCCTTGCCGAGGGTGTTGGCGAGCCCATTGTTTCAAGCAGTGCGAATATCAGCGGAAAAGAGCCTGTTTCCGATTTCAGCGCCTTGGATGAGGAATTGTTAAAGCGGGTCAACGGTTATGTCAATTTACCGCCGAAACCGCAGGGGGGATTTGCTTCCACCATAATCAGCGTGCAGGGTGATAAGAAAATCAAAATATTGCGGCATGGGGCTGTTTCTCTTGAACAATTATCCGAACAAGGTTATAGGGCGATTTAGGTGCTGTTATGAAAAAATGTCCGATTTGCAAAAGTGATATTTCAAAATACGACAATCCTTATCCAACCGCTGATTGTATTATTTACGACGAGCAAAAAGGCATAGTGCTTATCGAAAGGAAAAATGAACCCCACGGTTTCGCTTTGCCCGGCGGTTTTGTGGAAACCGGAGAAAGCGTGGAACATGCCGCTGTCCGTGAGATGAAAGAAGAAACAGGACTTGATGTTGAGCTTATCGGCATTGTCGGGGTATATTCCAAGCCTGACCGTGACCCGCGTTTTCATACGCTTACTGTTACGTATGTGGCTAAAGCTAAAAATCCGGAGCAAATCATGGCGGGTGACGATGCTTCCAACGCCCATTTCAGAAAGCTTGAGGATATTCCGCACCTTTGTTTCGACCATGATACGGCAGTCGCCCATTTCAAAGAATATTTGCAGGGAAAAAGACCGTTGCTGCCTGTGGAATAACGGTATTTTTTGCTTTGGATTTTAAAGTGAAATCCCCTCAAAGCATGAAGTTTTGAGGGGATATTTTTATTTTCCGGCTAAAAAATTAACCGACTGTGTAGAAGTTGGCGGCAGGAGCTTTACATACCGGGCAGGCTTCAGTCATCGGGCCTTCATGGGTGTAGCCGCATACGGGGCAAATGTAGAAGTCGGTGTTTGAAAGTTCGTTGGCGGCAGCTTTTTGGTAAAGTTTTGCGTGAACTTCTTCAACAGCGTTGACAAATCCCATGTATTTAGCGACAGCGTTATTGCCTTCCGCTTCCGCGTCTTTGATCATTTCAGGATACATTTTTGTAAATTCATAGGTTTCACCGCTGATCGCGTCTTGAAGGTTAGCTGCGGTGTCACTGATTTTACCGGCGTTGCGGAGGTGGGTATGGGCATGAATGGTTTCAGCTTCAGCAGCAGCACGGAAAAGTTTTGCAACTATGGTAAGACCTTCTTTATCCGCTTGTTTCGCATAAGCAAGGTATTTACGGTTAGCTTGGGATTCACCGGCGAAAGCCGCCATTAAATTTTCTTGTGTTTTTGACATGATTTTTCTCCATATTTTGTTTCTTTGTTATTATCAGTAACAATTACTAATTAGCTTTTTTTCAGCGTTTTGTAAAGAAATTTTTTTAATTAAATAAGTTATTGATTATCAAGATGTTGCAGGTCAATTATTGCAATCTTTCCTTTTGCGGCATTGGTAAAAGCCTGAATAAAAGGTTCTGCGTTATTGCTTGGAAGATTGACGGTATACCGTATCGCTTCCAAAAAATCTTCCTGAATGATTTTCGCATCAAATAACGGCAAATGGTAGTGCAATAAATTGATATGCTCATATCCGCAGCTCAGCTGTATTTGACTATAAGGGATTTTGTCCGTGCACGGCAAAACTTCCAAGGCATGGGCGACCGAACCCTGATAGGCTTTCACAAGTCCGCCTGTACCAAGCTTTATTCCCCCGAAATACCGTGTCACCACCGCGACAATTTCACCTATATCGGAATGGAGAAGAATATTCAGCATGGGTTTTCCGGCTGTTCCGTGGGGTTCGCCATTGTCCGATTGCCCTATGCAGGCAGTGTCTTTTGGAGCGCCAACGGCGAAAGCATAGCAATTATGGGTTGCATCGGCAAATTCCTTGCAGATTTTATCGATAAAAATTTTTGCGCTTTCTTTTGAATTTGCATGTCCTATGCTTATGATAAAGACGCTTTTTTTTATTTCTTCCTGTATTCTGAAACAATACTCGGAATTAAGAGGAAAAGGGCTTTTGTCATCAGAGAGTTTCAGATTCGGGATTTTATACAGTTCGCTTGCCATACCATAATCAAAGAAAAGCCCATTTCTGGGCTTTTGTTAAAAGGATGCCTGTTCCGGCTGAGGCGCTTCCATTTTTTCAGGGTTTTCAGCAGAAACAATCTTAATATTGAAATTTGCGGCATTTTGGGGAGGGTTATAAAAAATACACATGAACGGCGTGCTCGCGCCCGGCGCGATATTGGTATTTCTCTGCATGATGTCGAGATTGTTGTTGAGGGTTTGTTCCAATTCCTCTTCGTTCAACACCTGCAGTTGGAATAAGGAAAGGCTGGTTCCGGCAATTTGTTTTTTGTCGATGAGCAATTCGCCGGATTCGCTGTACAGCGAACATTCAACTTGAATGAAACCGCGCGGTTCGTCAAAACCGTTGACAACTTTCCCCTCAATAACGGTGAGTGTGCCGATTTTATCGTTGGGCATCGTATATTGGCGCAGCCCGTTTATCTGCAGCAATTTAACCTTTTGCGTCAACTCTTCGATACGTTTATTTTCCGCTTCGATTTTTTCTTGGATTTTCGCCTCATCCTTGCTGAAATATTTTTCTTTTATCGGGTCAAGGTAATCGGTGAAAGACCATAATATGGAAATAAAGCAAATGGAAGCGAAAAATAAAATTGCAAAAATCCGTACAGCCAGACTTTTCTTTTTCACGGATTTATCATTTGCAAAAGGCGTGTCCAAATCTATGCGGGGTATTCCGGTGTTTGAAGGACCAGCTTCCTGGGGACTTCCTTCTTCTCCCGCTTCAAGTTTATATTCTGTTTCACGGATGGCAAAAACCGTTTTGCAGATGGAACAGCGGAGTTTTTTGTCAATATCTTCCTGTTTGGGTAATTTAAAAACACTTTTGCAGTTTGGGCAGGTAACAAGCATGGTATGTCCTAAAATTTATATTTCAAGTTCGTTGATACTTGGAAGAGAACGGTATTTTTCAGCATAATCCAAGCCATAGCCGACAAGAAATCCGTCAAGTATGTAAAAACCCACAAAGTCGATGGCGACTGATTTTTCGCGTCTGGCTTTTTTGCTGAGCAATGTTGCGACTTTTACGCTTTTCGCTTTTCTGGCATTGAATTGTGTCAGCAGAAATTCCATGGTAAGTCCGGTATCGACAATATCTTCAACAATGAGGACATGTTTTCCCTCGATATTGATTTCAATATCCTTGGTAAAAGAAATAGTGTTTGAAGAAGTGTCGCTGTTGCCGTAGCTTGCGACACGCACAAAATCAATTTCATGGGGGCAGGTTATGCTGCGGACCAAATCGCTGAAAAAAAGGAAAGCGCCTTTCAGGGTGCAGAGAATGACAAGAGGTTCCCCTTCGTACACTTTTGAAATTTCTTTGCCTAATTCTTTAACTCTTTTGTGGATTTCCTGTTCAGAGATAACTTCTTTTAATGTATGCATGCTTTCCTCAAATATTAATGTTATTTTGTTAAACCGTATTCAATTAAATCGGACAGTTTTTCAAAAGGAATAGAGCCTGACTGCGCATAGACGGCTTTTCCGTTTTTGCCGTAGATAATATTGAACGGGATACCCTGAAAATTAAAAAAACCAGAAATTTGCCCTTGGAAATCATGGTACGTTTCGTAATTTATGCCTATGTCCCGATTAAAGGAACGCATTGTTTCTTCATTCTCATCCAAATTGATTCCGATGATTTTTAATTGTTCCTGAGAAAATGTTTTTCTTATTTTAATAAGGTCCGCGATCTCTTGACGGCAAGGGGAACACCATGAAGCATAAAAATTTACCAAAACAACCTGTTTTTTGCTTGCATGGGCGATTTCATTCAATAAATCAGTGCTTGTTTGAATTTCTTTCGCGAAACATTGAAAGCCGCTTATCAAAAGAAACAGCAAACTAAAAAGCAAGCCGGTACGAATTGTCATAAGACCCTCTTTATTTTTTTCGTTCTATAATAAGTTCTGAAAATATGCAATGTGAAAAAATGCAGTCTTATTATTTGCCTAAAAGCTCTTTCACAACGCGGACAGCCTCGACGGCATCGACGGAATACCCGTCGGCGCCTATGCTTTTCGCATATTCCCGGGTGACGACAGCTCCGCCGACGATCACCTTGCAGGAAAGATTTTTTTCTTTCACAAGGCTGACGGTTTCTTCCATTCTCGGCATCGTTGTTGTCATAAGAGCCGATAAACCGATAATTTCCGCATGGCTTGCAGCCGCTTGCTC
>JAAGKN010000998.1_pt1 | contig 50602 bp, 40 predicted proteins | sample 6206371 | NCBI WGS metagenome assembly JAAGKN01 (sample SAMN11533720, study PRJNA540317) | gut metagenome | isolation source: fecal pellets from male and female animal of same cohort | host: Peromyscus leucopus | place: USA:CA | collected 2017 | reverse complement strand
TCTTGGAGTTTTTAATAAAAATATTGTTATTTAACCAGTCTGTTCTATAATATAAACATATTGTAATATATCATTTATTAATTTAAAAAAATTAACTTATTTTTTAAGGCATTTAAATATTCTTAATAATGTGTTTTATCTAAATGTGAAATATGTAAAAGATTTGTAATATTCAATATTTTTCTAATAGTAAAAAAGTCATTTAAATGTGAGTTTTGCATTATGTTATTATTAATTGTATTTATTATTTATATTACTAATAAAATTATTACACATTATTATTAATATGGCTTTGCTAAAATAATTGTCTATTATTTCACTATAATTTTTATATTAACATATAAAATATATTTAAAAATATAACGATGTATTATATAAAATATGAAATTATATAGAATAATAATGATTATTATACATTACTATAAAGTTATTATTTTTTCTTGTAAATATTGATGAAATCAAAAATATTAAGATTGTTAATAAAAATATAAATAAATAAAAATTATGTAATATATATTATAAAGATTAAATTTTTATGTAATATTAACAATATAGCTTACTATGTGTAATCTTCAATATTTTTACATAATTTATTCTTGCATTTAATTCCTAGTATTTGTATATATAAAAGAAGCAAAATAATTTAATGGAGGAGAATATGGGAAAAGCAACTAATGTTTTAAAAACATTGGATAGTCTTTCTATGTCAAGGCGTTCTTTTATGAAAGGTCTTGCAGCTGTTGGTGCTCTCGGTGCTGTGGCTGGCTGTTCTAGTTCCGATGATGATTCAGTAATCTCAAACGGGGGGGGGATTACAGGGGACGGTAATCTTTCCGGCTCTGATTTATCAAACCCAAAGGTCTATTACGCAGGTTGCGTTCATAATTGTGGGACAGGCATCCGCTGTGTCTCTAAAATCCATGTAGTAAATAACAGAATAGTTCGTGTTACATCAGATGATAGTGATATTGCATACGATGGTTCTTATCGTAATAAAGAGCAATATAATGATTCTCGTGCTTTAACATGCCCAAAAGGTAGAGCATATAAATATCGTGTTCATCACCCGGGTAGGTTGCAATATGTTTTAAAACAAACAAAACAACGAGGCGATGTTACTGGTTTCATTCGTATATCACCAGAGCAGGCAATGAAAGAGATTGCTCAAAAATACAGGGCAATATACTCTAAATATGGTGCTGGTGCTATTTATAATACTTATGGAACATCTGCAAGTTACGGTGGCACATTTTCAAACCCAAGTGCTGCTCGTTCAGCATTAACTGCTGTTGGTTCTACCCGTTCTGCATTTTCAGATTACAGCTATCATCAGTATAACTATGCTAATCCATTAACTGGTCACCCAGATATAGGTGGACCATATTCAAAAACTAATAATATTGGTGCTAATTTTCATGCAATGGCTGGTGGAGCAATTAAAAATCTTGTTTCTTGGGGTTCTAATGTTTTATCAACTAATAATAGTGTTAGCTACGGTTATATTAGAGCAGTTGAATATTTAAAAAATAATGGTGGAAAAGCCTATTTTATAGGACCAGAATTTACAGATACTGGTGTTGTATGCCACAATGAATGGATAAAACTTCGCAACTATACAGATGCAGCATTAATTATGGCAATGCTTTATTATATGCTGACTAACACATTTGATTTATCAACAGGCACATTAAAAGCAAGTCCTATGCTTGATGTTGATTATATTGATACCTGTGTATATGGCTTCTTTTCTTCACCAGATTATTATGTAAATGAGACAACGGGTGCAATATCATTGTCTGATAATGGTGGGAAAAAAATTAATGCAGTTCCTGCTGGTCGTTCATTAGCTGATTACATTCTTGGCAGTGATGCTGCGAAATTGCAAAATATTACTTATGAAGATACTGGTTCCACTTATACAGCTAAACAGTTTGGAACAAATAAACGCTTCGGTTCAGAATGCAATTATCCAAAAGGCACAAATACAAGCAACTCTTCTGAATATAAATATAAAAATGATTTTAATACACCAAAAACACCAGAGTGGGCTTCTAAAATAACAGGTGTTCCTGTTGCAAAAATCATAGAACTTGCTGAGCTTTATGCTAATACTGAAAACAATGTATTAACAGAATGGTGTGGCGGATTTCAAAAACAAGAAAATGGAGTAATGAATGTTTTTGCATTAAGTGCATTGCTTGTCCTTACTAAAACATTTGGTAAATGGGGGGGCGGTATGTATGGACCATGGGCTTCTACAATATTAGATGAAACTGGTCAGGGCAATGTTGGCACAACTGGCGATACTGAATTTTTAAATTTAAGAAGTGTTTCTAGCGGACAATCAGGAATAAAAGTAAATATTTCACAATCCACAGCACTAACGTCATGCACTCAATGGTTTAATGGTATTAAGTTTGCCTTTAAGGAAGATTTAGAAAAAGGTGGATATACTGGTGCAAATATTCCAGACTGGGATTTTTCAAGTGGGGCAAGATATAGCAATGATGATGCTGGTGTTAAAGCTGGGCTTGTTTGGAAAAGAGATGAAAATGGTAAAATATTAACATACCAAGATAATGGTGTTGAATATTATGATTATGAAGGACGAGATAATAAACAACCAGTATTTGCTGGCACAAGGATGATTATTACAGCAGCTGGAGGCATACCATTAAATCAACACTCTAATACAAATGATACAGCAGCAATGTATAAAGCTCTTCCTATTTCTGGTGATGCTACAAATGCAGATACATTCTGTTTAGTTACTTTTGATATTTATATGAGTCCAACAGCAAGATATGCAGACTATGTTATACCATCTACTGTTGCATTAGAAGCTGCTGATACTATGAGTATTGGTGGAGAAAGTATTTATCGCCCTGCTGTTGTTGAGCCAAAGGGTGATGCAAAATCAGGCTGGGAATGGGCATACCTTGCATATAAAGCTCAGGCTGAATTAGGTGATTTTGCAGGTGCAACAGTTGATAAGAATGCTCATAATAATTATGTAAAATCAGAAGATGGTAAGTATAGAGATATTCAAAGTATTGCTGATGAAGTGATAGATGCAGCAATTACAGACCCATCATCAAGATTTTATAATATGTCAAAAGATGAAGTGTATGCAAGCCAATATGTTCCTAGGGCAAATATTGAAGAAAATAAAACATCTGACCCATATAAAACTGATACATCAGGTTTAATGCGTAAAAATTTAGAAAGCTATTTAAAATCTGAAAGCCGTGCAACAACTCCATTTATCTATTCTACTTTTGGAGATAATGAAACAGTAAATAGTTTTAATGCAGAAGTTTATAGTTCAGTTAGAGCTTCTGAAAGCACTGTTGCTGGTGGTATAGCTGATAGACCAAATTTTTCAGGTAAAATGCACGTATATAATGAAGCAGCAGTGTGGGATTATGAACATAGACTTTCAAAATATCATGGCTGGTTACCAGCAGACCAACGAGGACAATCTAATAAAGATAAAGAAGGGGATATGATTGTTTATCCAATCCCTATGTATATCGCTTTTGAAGATTGTTTTAAAGAAGCTTATGATGGATTTTCAGGTGGTGCAAATGAAGACTGGTTTAAAAATGGTTCACCACTAACAATGAGCACTACGCACGATAGATATAGAGTGCATTCCACATTAGCAGAAAACCCACTAATGAGAGAATTAAATCATAGAACAGTTGGTGGTGGCTGGGCAAGTGGTAATGACTGGAAAGAATATGTTGTTATGCCACAAACAGATATTGCAGTAGGTAATAATGTTGGAGTAACTCCAATGCTTAGCTCTGCAATATATAACAGAAAAAAAGAAACTGCATCATGGCATGAAATATGGATAAGTGTAGAAGATGCGGCTGAACGAGGTATTTCTGATGGTGATTTATGTTTAGTAGAAAATCCTATTGGAAAAGTCAGAGTAATTGCAAGAGTATCAAATCGTATAATGAAAGGCCATTTAAATCTTCATCAAGGTGCATGGTATGACCCTAATCCTGCAGATGGTGTTGATGATGGAGGATGTGCAAATACTCTAATTTCAAGCCATCCATCAAGGTATGATAGAGGTAATGCTCAACAATTTGCCTATGTTAAAATATCAAAAACTGGTTATGAGTTAAGGTAGGAGGATAAATATGGCTCAATATGCTTTTTATTTTGACCAAACAAGATGTATGTCATGCAACTCTTGCACAGTAGCATGTAAAGATTGGAATCAAGTGGAGCCCGGTCCTGTTGCATGGCGTAAGCAATTTACTTATGAAGAAAATGGAGGCTTTTTTCCTCTTTCTATGAGTTGTAACCATTGTTCAGACCCAGCTTGTGTTAAAGGCTGTGCGTTAGGTGCTGTTATAAAAGATGCTGATACTGGTATTGTATATGTTGATAGAGCTAAATGCGAGCAACTAAAAGGATGTATTCAAGCATGCCCATTTGGTAAAACATTAATCGCAGCAGATAAACAAGAAAGCACTGATTTAAAAGAAGAAAATGACTGGAAAATAGCTCATCCAATGCAAAAATGTGATATGTGTAAAGACCGTGTTGCTAACGGGCAAAAACCAGCATGTGTAGCAAGTTGTGTAGGAAGAGCTCTTGATTGGGGCAGTTCTGATTATATTACTTCAACTTATCCTGATGCTGTTCGTATAAATCCATCAGCATTTCCTTATGCTTATGTTAATACAACAACAGATACTAAACCAAACTTTTTTGTTCGTAAAAAAGATAATCAGCCAGTTATCTCTGATTTAGCAGCAGGATATAATGGCTAAAAAATAATGGTAAGTATAACAAGGTGTATTTAATGGTTAATAATGTAGAGATGACAAACATACATAATGCAAGAGGTAGAATATATGCTTTTTTAAGTAATGTATATTTAAACCAACCTGATAATGAATTTTATAAATTGTTATCAGATATGATGCCACAGCTGAAAGAGCTTACTGCATATAATGAAGATATAAAAAATGGTGTTAATCTGTTAGATATATTTTTACAAAAAAAAGCCAGCTTAATTGGTAAAGAAGCAGAAGAATTTGAGCTAAATATACAAAGAAAATATACAAGTATTATGTGTCTACCTAATGTTGCACCACAGGAAGAATCATTTTATACATCAAAAGAACATCTTTTAAATCAAGCTTCTAATGATGAAATGACAGCTTTATTAAATAAATATCAGTTAGTGTTAGATAAAAAATATGGCTTATATTACGACCATATTGCTGTTGAATTTAAGTTTATGTCATTTTTAGCATATCTTTCAGTATCAAATATATCTGATAGTAATCTTTATTTTGCACTGATTAATGAGCAGCTAGATTTTCATTTTAATCATTTTGATAAATGGGTGGAAGAATATTTTAATAAAGTTCTTTTTGCTTGTTGGGAAGATGAGCTTTTGTATAGAAGCCTTGTATATATTGCCAAAGGTTACTTGTATGAGGATAAAGAGTTATTACAACAGCTTTTATCGGATAATCAATAAATAATGGGGTTATTTATGAAACTTGGGAAAATATTATTAATAATAACAATAAATACAATTTTAGTCCCTTTCGTCTGTTTTGCGTATGTTGGGGATGAATTTGTTACGCCAGATACTTGGGGTAAGCATATAAGCCCAAATGGTGTTAAATCATTTACTAATGGCTTATCTTTTGGGGATTCTGGCACATTAAAAATGGGCTATACTACTCGTGTGAAACTTAGATTTAGTGATGAAAGTGACTGGTCTATTTATGAATATGCACGACTTCGTTTAAGTGGCACAAAAGTTGGCACTGGTGAATTAAATATGAATATTAATATGCGTGGTGCTTACGATGATGCTCCCACAATAGGCGATAGAAGTTATCATAGATTTTATGATGGCTTATATACTGCCCGCTCTTATAATGAATTTACAAGGCAAACAAAAAGTTTAGATGGTGATTTCCGTATTTATCAAGCAAATCTTGAATTAAATAAAGTGATACCATTAACAGATATATCTCTTGGTAGAATGTATTTAGCTGCTATTGATGGATATAAAATAGATGGTTTAAAATTTAAAGTAGACCCATCTAAATATTTTAATATGAATGTCTACTATGGTTTGCCTGTAAGTTATTATAGCAATTTAAAAACACAAGTAGTAGGTGCTAATGTTGAAATACCAATAGAAACCTCTGGCACAAAAATTCAAGCTGCTTACAGCTATTTTATAAGTGAAGATGGTGGCGATTATAATACTAATGTTGCACGGTTAAGATTAGACCAAGCATTATCTTTTGATGCAGTTGGTGCATCTATTTATGCAGAAGGCGATGTTATAGGCACAGCATTTATATATGAAGTTGGTTTTGATGCTAATATTCATCCAAGTAAAACAGGTATATCTGCTTATATCACAGGTCAGGCAAATACAAATGATGACCCTATAAATAATTATGTATCTCTTTATGAAGGGATACTTGGCTCATCTGCTTATGTTATGGGGGGAATAAAAATAACACAAGCTATTAAAGATTTCCTTTTAATAGGCATAGGTTATGAAGGTAGATATAATTTCAGCATAGCATATGGGGACAGAGACTATAATAGAGTATTTGGAAATATTGACCTTGTAGGCTTAATCCATAAAAACAACTATTTAAGCTTAATCGTTGATTATTATAATGTTGCAGCACTTGGCCACCAAAATGAAACATCAAAAGTATTAGGTGGTTTTAGAATGACACAAGTATTTACAGACAGGCTTGAAGCATGGCTTGGTGTTAATGTGCAAAACTATCAATACAGAAACAGTCCAATAAAAATGAATGGTATGAGCTACGGATTTGATGAAATTAATCAAAGACGAATGAATGAAAATACGACGGTAGCATATATCGGAGCAATGTATAAACCAGTAGATTGGTGTGCATTACAACTTGATTATACATTTGAATATGCAGACCTTTTCAAAAGTGCAGATTTACAACCAGATATCCACACTGTTGAATTGTGGGTCAACTTCGTATGGTAAGGAGATTTCAATGAAAAAATTAACTATTTTTATAATGATAATGCTTATTGCAGCTGTTGCTTATGCAGTAGATAGCACTAAGCCATCTACTCACAATACAAACTGGATAGAACTTCATGGTAATTCTGCAAAAGCAAATGAAGCAGAGTGCTATGTATGCCATGAGGATAGAAATGAATGTATTATGTGTCATGAAGATACTGCACCAAGAAGCCATACTTCTACATTTGTAAACAGAACTCATGGTATGGAATCTCGCTGGGATAGAACAGCATGTCAAACTTGCCATAGACAAGATTTTTGTGATGCTTGCCATGAAACAGCTTATCCAATGAGCCATAATAGAACAGGCTTTGCAAATAGAGATAGTGTTGGATTTCACTGTAACACAAGTTGCCAATTAACATCTTCTAACTGGAAAATGAACCCTGCACAAAACTGTATAGTGTGCCACCAAACAAGACCTATTATTTCTAACCCTGATAGTCCACTTGCTGGTCAGGCTCACCCTGTAAGGTAATGCAAAAGTGTAATGCGGAGGAAAAATATGGAAAAAGTAAAAGAATTAATTGAAAATCAATCAATATCAAGACGCTCTTTCTTAAAAGGAACAGCAGCATTAGGTGCTATGGCTACAATATATGGCTGTGATAGAGAGGAAGATGCTATATATAAAGCAACAGATAGTATAGGCAATGGTGATGATGAATATTTTACAAATACACCAGTTTATCGTTATGGAACATCTACTCACAACTGTGGTGGTCGTTGTATTATTAAAGCACAAGTAGTTGATGGTAACCGTATTGTTAGATTTTTAACAGATGAAACTACTCATGCTTATGATGGTTCATTAATAGATAATGATGGGGCAAATACAACTCAGGCTCGTGCATGTTCAAGATGCCGTGGTTATAAAGGGAGATTGTATCATCCGGGACGATTAAAATATCCACTTAAACAAACAAAAGAGAGAGGGGATATTACAGGCTTTCAAAGAATAACATGGCAAGAAGCTATAAAAGATATTTCTGCAAGGCTAAAAGCAGTGCAAGAAAAATATGGGGCAGAAGCATTCCATCCAATTTATGCCTGTGGTAATATTGCTTCATCATTTCAAGGTGGTTCTTATACTGGTCTATTTGAAGTTAATGATTTTGGACCAATATCTCCAGCACTTCGTTTATTAGGTGGAGCATCAGGATATACATCAGACTATTCTTTTCATCAAGGTTCATACATGGGCGGATATGGCACAGCATATTCTGGTATGATAAATATGGCTGCTGCACCACTTTTTTATGAATCAGCAGGTGAGAAACATTTTGTAATGTGGGGTTCTAATATTCCTACAACTCACAATCCAAAAGCATTTTCTTGGACAAAAGCAATAGAAGGCATTAAAAGAAATGGTGGCACTATTAAATTTATTGGACCAGAACTTTCTGAAATCGGTATTGCTCAGGCAGATGTATGGTTCCAAACAAGACCTTATACTGATGTTGCCTTAATTTTAGGTATGCTTTACCACATGTTAGATTTAACTTTTAATGCTGATGGTTCTATTAAAAATGGTGGTCTTGATGTGGATTATCTTGATACTATGGTTTATGGATTTTTTGAAACACCAGCATATTGGAGAAATATAAAAGATGGTAGTATTGTATTTACTGACCCAAATAATGAAACAGACTATCGTTATGTTGCAGCTATTCCAGCTGGTCAATCTTTCTCTTCTTATATTATGGGTAATGATGATAGGCTTACAAAAGCAAAATATGCTGATAGCTCTAACTATATGGCTAAATCATTTAATACTAATTCAAGTAATTTAACAAGAAATACAAAAGTAGCTGATTTTACTTTTACAGATATTTCTAATACTAAATATAAATATAAAAAAGAAATGAATGTTGCTAAAACTCCCGCTTGGGCTTCAAAAATAACTGGTATAGCGGAACAAGATATTAAAGATTTAGCAGAATTTTATTTAAGATGTGGTAATGAAAGAATACCTGTCTATAATGAATGGGCAGGTGGTCAATTAAAACAAAATGATGGCACAATAACATTATACGCATTGCAAGCATTATTAATAACTACTAAAAACTGGGGATATACTGGCACTGGTATTGCAAATAACTCAATAGGTGTAACTAAGTCAACAGACCCAAACCAAATATCTGCAAGCGATATTCGTCCATCAACTTGGAATGATGTTAAAAGAATGGGACCACATCCAAAAATTTCTGTTACTCAATGGCATAATGCAATAAAAATGGCATTTGCAGAACAACTTAAAACAAATGGTTATACGCCTAATATTCCAGACTGGACTGAAAATACTATTGGGTTAGGTGAATGGAAAGGTGAAAAAGGTGAAGTTTATTTTGATGATGGTGGTGTTAAATCACTTGTGAACCGTGCAGGTATTACAGGTGTAGGAAAAATGGAACCAGCTACTTTTACTGCTCGTGAGAATGTTACTATGCCAGATGGGACGACAAAAGAAGTTACTCATACATATTATACTTTTAAAGGCAATTCTATTAGCGGTAGTGGTTCTTTATCAGACCAAACTAATAATGTAGAATTTTCAGGTTTCCGTTTTATATTAAATTCTGCGGGTAATATTCCTATGAACCAGCATGCAAATCCAATTGATTCTGCAAGAATGTATAAAGCACTTCCTACTTATGGTTATGGAACAAATAGAGCTGATATGGCAGATGCCTTTTATCTTGTTACTTTTGATAATTTTATGTCACCAAGTGCAAGATATTCTGACTATGTTCTGCCAGCACAAACTACTTGGGAACAAGCAGATTTTGTTACAATTGAAAATAGTGGCACTTTATATGTAGATGCAGTAAAACCGGGACCGGGAGAATCTAAATCAAGCTGGGAATTTGTAAGAGATTTAATTGCAGAACGCAGTGGTGCTGATGCTTTACATCAATTTATTGGTGGTGAAGCTAAAAATGGCAAACCTGCAAAAGATGTTAGATTTGATGATGTAGTCCGTGACGCTTATGAGAATAATATTTCTAAAAATGCAGAAAGTCCATATTACAACAAAACATGGGAGCAGTTTTTAGAAAAACCAATAACACATGCAAAACCATCTACCGATATACCACAATCTGCAACTAACCCTATTAGAGCAGCTTATGATAGTGCAGATAAAACTAAACCATTTTTTCCAAATGTTATGACTGTGGACTGGTCAAATGAGTGCTATGTATTTGGTTTTGGTAATGACCTTTATGATACAGGCACACACGGATTTGCAGAAACTGAAAGTTGTCCTAAACAAACAGGTATGTTTCAAGTTTATTCTGGCACACTTGTATGGCGTTATGAAAACTTATATAGCAAATGGCATGGTTATTTACCAAAAGATAAACAAGGTCAAAAAAATAAAGATGAAGAAGGCGATCCAATTGCTTGGCCAATGCCTGTATATTTTGATTATGAAGACCATTTTGTGCATGCTTATGGTTTAAATAACAGTGATGACCTTAAAGGTAGATATTTACTTACTACTACCCATGACCGTTTCCGTGCTCACTCATCACAAGCAGAAAATCCATATTTAAGAGAGCTTACTCACAGAGTAAAAGGTGGCAATCTATATTCTGGTAATGATGCAGGGTATTATGCTGTTGCAAAAACAGAAGATAATGTAGATTTTTTACCACTTAACTCTTTAATTAATGATAACGGCTTACCAGTTGCAGGATACGAAGATAGAGCAAGTTATGCTGATATTTGGGTAAATAGTTCTGATTTTGCTGATTTTAGTGATGGTGATTTAGTAAAAGTTTATAATGAAATAGGTGCAGTTATTTGCACTATTAGGAAAACAAATAGATGTGTTCCCGGTTATGTTGGCTTACATCAAGGCTGTTGGGTAGATTTACGGGGCGATATTAATGATAAAGGAACATTAATAGATGTTGGTGGTAACTGTAATACATTAATGCCATCTACACCATCACGATTAGACCATGGTAATGGTGTGCAATCAGCAATGGTTAAAATTGAAAGGTTTAATGGATAATAGGGGGTAATCATCATGCAATTAGGATTTTATTTTGACCAAACAAGATGTATAGGTTGCAATGCCTGCACAGTTTCATGTAAAGACTATAATCAAGTAGAGCCGGGCAAAGTTAGATGGAGAAACCAAGAAGCTCATGAATATAATAATGTATTTGAAAATTTAACTATGAGCTGTAACCATTGTGAAGAACCAGCTTGTATGAAAGCATGCTTTTATGGAGCTATTAAAAAAAGAAGCAATGGTATTGTTTATGTTGATAGAGATATATGTCAAGGATTACAGGCATGTATTCAAGCATGCCCTTTTGCAGCAACTCATATTGCAGATGACAAGCAGGAACCAGATAAAAAAGATACTTGGATGATTGACCACCCTATGCAAAAATGTAAAGGTTGTTTTGAAAGAGTAGAATCAGGTCAAGGCAAACCAGTATGTGTTGATGCCTGCCCTGTGAGAGCATTAGACTGGGGCGATATTAATGAATTACAGAAAAAATATGACGGTGCTGTTAGGTTAAATAAATCAGATTTTCCTTATGCTTATAGCAACTTAAATGGAGTTGATACAAAACCTTCTTTCTTTATTAAAAAGAAAAAAACAAATATGGTGATAAAGCCATTAAATAAATAGGTTCGTATTATAAATTATAACTACCTGTTTAACAGGTAGTTATAATTATTATTATCAATGAGGATAATATGGAAAATTTAGAGACAATTGTAGCATATAATAAAGGTAGGGAAGTAATTTATTCATGTTTTTCTCGGATTTTTATAAATACATTAAATGATAATGAATATAAAATGCTTTCTGAAATTATACCATTTATAGAAACATTTAAAACTGATAATAAAGAAGATTTAATGCTAAATGATGGCATATCAGGTCTTATTAAATTTATTGAAGAATATAAATCACTACTAGAAAACCAAAAAGAAGATTTTAAAAATAGAATTGCACAAGAATATACACGGTTGTTTTGTTTAGGCAATGGTGTAGATTTATCAGAATCTGTATATTTATCCCCATCACATCTAACACAGCAGGATACAGAAGCAGATGTTTATCATTTATATAAGCAATATAATTTTGAAATGGAATGCAAATCTAATGAACCGCAGGACCATTTATCTTATGAGCTTATGTTTATGTCATTTTTATCTAAAAATATCAGTAAAAAATATGTTGATAATAAAGAATATGCTCATAAATTATTAGAAGTGCAAAGGTTATTTTTAGAAAAACATATTTTAAAATGGTTAGGTTTATTAATAAAAAGAACAATAAAGTTTAAAGAAAGTTATAATTTTTATTTGCCTTGCCTTTATTTTATATTTGGTTTTATTAAAGCAGATTACGATTATATCAATGAATTAATAAATTTATAAATTTCTGCCACTTTATGTGGCAGTAGTTTTATAAGGTTGTAAGTTGTAAAAATATTGCAAACTTTTTTCTTTTTATGCTATCATTATAATATGTAGGGGTTTTATATGAAATATTATATAGTATTAATTATGTCTTTTTTATTTATATCATGTGCTTTGGAAAAAGAAGAAACAAGTTATGTCAATAGTATTTTTGAGTTCACTACTGCATCTGTTAGGATTGATAGTATTAATAATTATAGATATGCACCAGCATGTATTGATTTTTTTAAAGGTGATAATATGTTAACATATACAATTATTTCAGATGGTAAGTATGGTAGCGATGTAGATGCTATTATTAGAAATAGCTATATTCAGATAAATAGAGCAAGGCTTTATTTTGATGATAATTATGTTGATATTCCTATACCATCAAATATTAAATATAATGCGACAGTTCCTCAACCAGAAATTATTACAAAAAGTATGGTTGATAAAGCTGATATCGCAGATGGAAAATATCATTTATCAATAGAAATGGTTGCTAGTGAGTATAATGGTAATGGCATAAATACTGTTTTAAATGAGATTTTTTCATATACTTTTGGTGAAGTAATGATTACATCTAACGGGGCAGGTTGTCCTTATTAATAAAGTCGTTTTATAATATACTTTTACTGATTTTGTATCTATTTAATAGAAATTTATTTATATTCATTTAAGGTAGATAAAAAATAAAGCCAGCAATTACACTGGCTTTCAATTATTTTTTTTGTTTATATTGTTCTAGCTTTTGTTTATATTTTTCTTGTGGTATTGTTCTTATCAAGTGTCGCATAATAGCTTCTAATGATGAGCGATTTAGGGAACGGTATGTTAAATCATGTATAAGCTCTTTATCGTATATATATTTATTATCCAAAAATTCATATTCATTCCCATTCTCATTTTTATATGATAGTAGGATAATTTGCACACAAGAAAGTAAGACAATAGAATTAAAATGAGTAATCTGTTCCACTTTCTTTTCATCTAAATCATTTATATCACCATGATTATAGTTAATTGTAAAAGGCTTTATGATAGCAAAATAATATATAAAAAATGCAATTCGTTTATGAAAATATGGGTCTTCACTTACAATACGAAGTCCTATGCCCCTATGTTCATGTTTAACTTCGTGCATTATTTGTTTTATAGTATTATCATTTATACCATTTTTTTCAAGGCAATATTTAAGCCTGCTAAAACCAAAAATATCCCTAGAATACCGTTGTAGTGCTGCAAATATACTCCATCTATTTACATTTATATATGATTGATTAAAATTTAAATCATTTGCCACAGTATAAGCAATTTGTGTAAAACTATTCACCAGTGTATCAATTTTATAATCGCTATTAAACAGCACATCATTAGTGAGCCAAGTTACATCTATTCTTAGTGCCATTTTACTTAAAAATCTCCGTTATAGTATTTATAGCAAATAATACTTCATCATCGCTTAACTTTCTATATTTTAATACACAACTGTCTGGTCCCGGATTTTCTGGCTGTTTATCAAAACTTTCACCACATTTAGTAAATAGTTCAGAGTTTTTAAACTCATCAAAACTAAATACTTTTTTTTCAGTATTCATATTTTCCTCCACTTATATTCTATATTTTAAATCTTAATATATAAAAATATAATTAATTTTAAACCAATTATTTAAAAATATCTATAATTATTTTTTACAACTTACATACAACTTCTATTTTTTTATCTTACTTAATTTTCTACTTTTCTTTTTTAAAAAAATTTTATATAATACATTTGTTCTATATTTCTTTGTTGGAGAATATTGTGGCAGGAAGTATATATTTATGTATTGACTTAAAATCTTTTTATGCCTCTGTGGAATGTGTTGATTTAGGGCTTAACCCTATGACAACTAATCTTGTTGTAGCTGATAAATCACGCAGTGAAAAAACAATATGCCTCGCTGTTACACCAGCTTTAAAATCTTTTGGTATATCTAGCAGACCAAGACTTTTTGAAGTATTACAGCAGGTAAAAAATATTAATAAAGAAAGGTTACTTTATGCACCATTTAAGCATTTTACTGGTAAATCTTATAATATTATAGAGTTACAGCACAATCCATCCCTTGCTCTTGCATTTATTGCAGCACCACCTAGAATGGCTTATTACATAAAATATAGCACATTAATATATGAAATATATTTAAAATATATTGCCCCAGAAGATATACATATCTATTCCATTGATGAAGTATTTATAGATATTACAAGCTATTTAAAAGTGTATAATATTACTCCATATAACCTTGCTAAAATGATTATAAAAGATATTTATGATAAAACAGGTCTTACTGCCACAGCAGGTATTGGTACAAATTTATATCTTGCAAAAGTAGCACTTGATATTATGGCAAAATTTACAATAGCAGATGAAGACGATGTTCGTATAGCTTATCTTGATGAAATGCTTTACCGCCATAGATTATGGTCTCATAAACCTATTACAGATTTTTGGAGAGTAGGCAAGGGGTATGCGGAAAAACTTGCAAAATATGGTATATTTACTATGGGGGATATTGCAAGATGTTCTATAAGTAATGATGATTTTTATAATGAAGAGTTACTTTATAAATTATTTGGTGTAAATGCTGAACTTTTAATTGACCATGCTTGGGGCTATGAACCATGCACTATATCTCATATTAAAGCATATAAGCCAGAAAATAAAAGTATAGGTTCCGCACAAGTGCTACATAGCCCATATACAAGTGAAAAAGCTCGTATTGCTGTTAAGGAAATGGCTGATATTTTATCCCTTGATTTAGTAGAAAAAGGGCTTGTTACAAACCAGATTATTTTAACAGTAAGTTATGATGTGGAAAATTTATCAAGGAATGATTTACCATTATATAATGGAGCTATTAAAATAGATAGATATGGCAGAGCAAAGCCAAAAACTGCACATGGAACTATTAATTTACAGGAATGGACATCATCTACAAAAAATATTGTTGCTGCTGTATCTTCTCTTTATGATAGTATTGTTGATAAAGATTTATGGATTAGAAGATTAAGTGTTACTTTCAATCATATAATTTCAGAAAGTATGTATAATACAACATATAAACCATTAACAATATTAGATTTTTTAGAAGATACTCAAAAAAATAATAATCAAAGCATGATAAAAGAAAAAGATATGCAAAAGGCATTGATTAATATTAAAAAAAGATTTGGTAAAAATGCAGTAATTAAAGGAATGAACCTTTTTGATGGTGCTACCACAATAGATAGAAATATGCAAATAGGGGGACATAAAGCATAATGGATAGTGAAAGCTATAAATTTTATGGAGATATTATTAATATTCCTCGCCATATATCAAATATACATGCTCCCATGAATATATTAAGTAGAGCAGCACAATTTGCACCTTTTTCCGCTCTTTCATGTCATAGTGATGCAATTGCAGAATCAGAACGCATTACAGAAAAATATAACAGCCTTGATGAAGAAGAAAAAGAAAGAATAAATTATATTTTACAGTATATATTATATAATATTAATAGTATCAGCAAAATATATATAAAATACTTTGTGGAAGATAGTAAAAAAAGTGGTGGTAAGTTTATAAAAATAACTGGTAATGTAAAGAAGATAGATACTTATAATAGGCTTATTATTCTTAATGATAAAAAAATATATATTGATGATATTATAGATATAAATATACTAGAAGATGATAGTATATAAAAACTATTTTTCTATAAAATCAAGCACATCTTTATATACATCTTCTTTATTAACTTCATTAAGCACTTCATGGAGCATATCTGTATAAACTATGCTTTTTATATTTTTATAGCCAATTTTTTCTAATGTGGAAATACTATCTGCGATACCTTTTTCACCTTTTGTAACAGGGTCTTTTTCACCAGTAATACTTAATATTTCTAAATCTGGGTTTTTGCATTGATATGCTTTTATATTATGTAATTCTTTCATTGCTTTAAAAATATTGTAAATTGATATATTCATATATTTATAGCCTGTGCAAAAATGGTCTGATTTATACTGTTTCATAGTTTCATTGTTAGAGCATACCCATGAAATATCATCACTATCAGCAATTTTTTGCAAAATAATGCTACTGCCTTTTTCACCTTTTATAATATTAATTATTTTACCAAGTATCAGACCTATATTTACAAAATTATTATATGCAACTGTGCCACTTAAAATAAGTTTAGATATTTCTTCATCATAGTTTTGTAGGTATGTGCGGGCAATCATAGAGCCGTAAGAATGACCTAGTAAATATATTGGTATATTTTTATAATGCGATTTAATATATTTTGTAATTTCAAATTGGTCTTTAATAAGTAAATGAATATCAGCCATATATCCAAGTGGATAGTCATCATTAACAGAATAACCATGCCCTCTGTTATCAGACATAATGACAGCATAACCATTATTATTTAAATATTTTGCAAATTCATAATATCTTTTTTTATGCTCTTTTAAACCATGTATAATTTGTATAACAGCTTTTGGATGATTTATATCAGCAGATGCCATGCTTATTGTAAGATTATCAAATGTATTAATAGAAAATTCATTCATTAAGTAACTCCAATATATAAAATAATTGTAAAATTTATATGTTATCTTCTAATAAATCTATTGCCTGCTTTGCAAGTTTATCTGCCATATCGTTATATTTATCACCAGAATGACCTTTTACTTTTATAAAAGATATATTTATTTTTTCAGATATTTCATCAATAAATTTTTTATAATTTATTGTTCCTTCTTTTTTACATTTCCATTCACCTTTTGCCCAGTGTGCTATGCCTGAATAGTCATGATGGAGTGTAATATCTGTATATCCATTTTCTACTGCCCATTTAATAGATACTGCTGCTGCAAAAAGTTCGCCTGCAACATTTCGCATATCAATATATTTATTGCTACTACCTTTAATAGTTTCAATCATTTCATTATCATATATTATAACAGCAGCATAGCCAGTTTCTAATCGTTTTGGTGAAAAACTGCCATCAATGTAAGCATGTAGTCCGCTTAAATTATTATTTATATTTGGATTAGAACAGTTATTTTCTAGCATATATTTTTCAGCAAGTGCTAATTCTTTAAATTTTTTAAATTCTGCACCAGAAAAACCAATAATTTGTTTTTGACATTCATTCCAGTTTTCAAATATACCAGTTTGCCTGCCTTTTCGGACTGCATAATACATTATTAATAATTATCCATTTTATATATGATTTCATCTATAATTTCATTTATATCTATGATATTTTCAAATGTCCCATTAAAAAACGCAATTAATATAACCGCAATAATTGCAAAAATAAAAAACAGCATAAGTGGGCGTGTATAGCTTATTTTATTTGTAGAACCACTAAAAATGGGATTATTGCCCCTATTTGTATTAATTTTATAAGGTGTATTATTGTGATGTTTATTACTTTTATTACCATATTCTTCAATGGTATCAGTATCATATTTTTCTTTCTTTTTCTTTTTTGTAAAGAAATTTGAATAAATAGTGATAATAATAAAAACAACAATATATATAATAATCTCAAATAAATCCATAATCTCACCTGAAAAAAATAATACGCTAATCTATATAATAATAAAGTATTTTTCAAGTATTAAATTACCATTTAAACTGTAATAAATAAGTTTTTAGATATATTTATCATTTAAATATTTATATTTCAGTTGAAAATTGAAATACTAATATAAATTTATTGATAAAATATATAATCTGTATTATATTATTATGACACATAAAATATGTGGGGGGGGGAATGTATAAATACCTTGGTGCATTATTAGTTATTTTGTCTATGATTTTAGCTGGGTGTGGTGATAGTATATATGCTGATGCTGAAAATTCTAATTCTAATAAAGCACAAATAGATAAATTGGATTTTAGTTTTATCGGTAATGATTGTTCATATATTTCTGATTATTATGATAAGCAGATAGATAGTGGGGCTGTGCTTGATGATGAAAGTTTATATAAATATATTAGTGCAATACTTGCATGCAGTGGTTTTGATATAGTTAAAGGGCTTGATAGCATATTGCAGACAGGTGGTAGTGATATTTATGAAACAGCATCTGCTATTATTGGTTATAAAAAAGTAAATGTTAATATAGCTAAAAATTTATCAGAGCAATACACAAAAGCTATTAATATATGTGATGATTATCAAGCAGAGCTTGCAAAGGATAATTTAACATTAAATGATACTAATTTAACATTATGTGGTCTTGCTGGCACTATGGGGACAGTTGTCAACCTTAGTGATATGCTTATAGAAGCAAGTGGCGGTGGGGCAGAAGAATTAGTGCTTACAGAATTAGGTTTAGAAGATTTTGGTCAACAACCTGAGCGTCCAATTATGATAAGTACTGGGTTGCCGTCGTTTTTAAATCAATATCCTTCATTTCTTGCTAATTTGGATAGTGGTCTTATATTAGCAGAAAATGCAACAAAAGTTGTTGGTGATTTACTTGGGCAGGATGATTTTAGTAATGTTTTTGGTGATTTAGCATCTCAATTACGCGACCAAACAACAAATGCAATTACAGAAGAAAGCTTGCTTGTATATATTGCAGATTCCCTTGCAATTACAATACCAGATAGTGTATTTCCACCAGTTACTAACACACCAGACAATCCTGATACTACAACTCCATAATGTATTTGTTTTATTTATATATAGAGTTATAGCTTTTTCGCCTAAAAAATAGCTGGAATGGTAATAGAAAGTTAGATTTATAATATTTTTAATAAAAATATAAAAGGCTTTTTAGGACAAAAGCCCGCGGAGCGTAAGCGATAGCCGAATTTATTTCGGCAGAGCGTGTTTTAAAAATTTCATGGACGAAATTTTTAATAAAAGTTTATGTCTTTTTAGATATGGAAAAAAATAAGCCTTTCTGCTTAAAGCAGAAAGGCTTTTGTATTATAGAACGATATTTTCTTGATATTCGCCAAATACTTCTTGTAAAGCATTAATTGTTTCGCCAAGTGTGGCATAAGTTTTAACTGCATTTAAGATTTTTGGCATTAAGTTTTCATTTGTTTTAGCTGTTGCTGTTAATTCTGCCAATGCTCTTTTAACTGCATCATTATCACGAGTTTCTCTTAATTTTTTCAGTTTAGCTTTTTGGCTTACTTCAACAGAAGAGTCAATTTTTAAAAGACCTTTTGGTGGTTCTTCTTCTATATGGTATTTATTAACACCAACAATGATTAAATCTTCTTTTTCAATACCTTTTTGATATTCATAAGCACTATTTTGTATTTCTCTTTGTGGAAAGCCTTGTTCAATAGCACGCATCATACCGCCAAGGTCATCTATTTTTTGGATATATTCAAAAGCTCGTTTTTCTATATCATCAGTCATAGCCTCAACCATATAAGCACCAGCAAGTGGGTCAATAGTATCAGCTGCACCAGATTCATTTGCAACAATTTGTTGAGTTCTTAATGCAATACGAACAGATTCTTCTGTTGGTAGAGCAAGAGCCTCATCGTATGAGTTAGTATGTAGTGATTGAGTGCCACCTATACAAGCTGCCAATGTTTGCAGAGCAACACGGACAATATTATTTTGTGGTTGTTGAGCTGTTAATGTGGAGCCTGCTGTTTGAGTGTGGAAACGGAGCATTGTAGATTTTGGTTTTTTAGCTTTAAAACGCTCTGTCATAATTTTAGCCCACATTCTTCTAGCTGCTCTAAATTTAGCTATTTCTTCAATGAAGTTATTATGACAGTTGAAGAAGAAAGAAAGTCTGCCAGCAAAATCATCAACATCAAGTCCAGCTTTAATGGCAGCATCAACATAAGCAATACCATCAGCAAGAGTGAATGCTACTTCCTGCACTGCATCACTTCCAGCCTCTCTAATGTGATAGCCACTAATACTAATAGTATTCCATAATGGAACATTATCTTTACAGAAAGAGAAAATATCAGTAATTAATCTCATAGATTGAGTAGGTGGGAAACGGTATGTGCCACGAGCCATATATTCTTTTAATATATCATTTTGAATAGTGCCTGCTAACTTATCAGAAGAAACACCTTGTTTTTCGCCAACTGCAATATAGCATGATAAAAGATATGATGCAGTAGCGTTAATTGTCATAGATGTAGATACTTTATCAAGAGGAATGCCATTGAATAATGTTTCAATATCAGCAAGAGAGTCTATTGCAACCCCAACTTTACCAACTTCACCAGAAGCCATAGCACTATCAGAATCGTAACCAATTTGAGTAGGTAAGTCAAAAGCAACTGAAAGACCTGTTGTGCCTTGTTCAAGTAAGTATCTGTATCTTTTATTAGATTCTTCTGCTGTTGCAAACCCTGCATATTGACGCATTGTCCAAAAACGACCGCGATACATAGTAGGCTGAACGCCTCTTGTAAGTGGATAAATACCCGGATAGCCTAATTTTTTTTCATAATCAAAATCAGGAATATCTTTTGGAGTGTAAAAAGGTTTTACTTCATACCCAGAAGTAGTTTTAAAGACTTTTTTACGCTCAGGAAATTTACTGATTGTTTTTTCATACTGTTCTTTCCATTTTTCGTACATAGCTGACCTCGCTAAAATAATATATAATAAATTATCATTAAATATTGCTGAAATTGCAATAATTATTTTTAAAAAATATGGCAATAGCTGAAATAAATAATTTTATGTATATTACCACAAAAAAATTAAAAGTGGTAGTATAAAAATGGCTTATATTATTAAAAAGTTAAAGTAACATTCTTGATTTTTATATATTTACATTGTATAGTAATCAAATAACTTTTAATAAGGAATAATAAAATGCAGAAAACTCATCTTTTAATAATAGACCCGCAGAATGATTTTTGTTCCCCTGATGGCTCACTATACGTTAATGGTGCAGAACATGATATGCAGCGACTTTCTGACTTAATTGATAAATATAGAAAACATTTAAGTGGCATTACAGTTACTTTTGATATACATAAAAGTTTTCATATTGCTCACCCTATATTTTGGATAGATGCTAATACTGGAACACATCCAGAAGTTTATACAATAATAAAAAAACAAGATGTTTTATCAGGTAGATACTATACAGCAGTTCCAGCTTATCAAAAGTTGGCAGAATACTATGTATGGGAGCTTGAAAATAACGGACGGTATGAGCTTTGCATTTGGCCGCCACATTGTCTTGTTGGCTCTCATGGTGCAAATATATATAAACCGCTTTTTGATGCAATAGAAAGATATAATTCTGATATTTATAATGCCACAGAATATATTTATAAAAGCACTAATTCATTTACAGAGCAATATTCTGTTTTAAAGGCAGATGTTAGTATGGGAGAAAAAGAAAGTATGTATGCAAGCTCTCGTATAGCCCATACTGTTGCTACAAATGATGTAATATTAGTTGCAGGTGAAGCATTAAGCCATTGTGTAGCAAATACTTTGCTTGATATTGCAAAATATGTATCAAAAGATTTGCATAAATTTATTTTATTAGAAGATGCTGCTTCAAGTGTTAATGGTTTTGATTATTTATCAGAAATATTTTTAGACAGGGCATCAGATTTAGATATGAAAGTTATGAAAACAACAGATGTTGGAGCATTATTTGATGAATAGTATTGAAAGCAAACTTTTAAATACACCACTTAAAGATATATTTTTAACAACAAAAATATTTGATGAGTTATTGCCATTTGATGAATACCATCTTGTTATGGCACAAACTGATATGCTTTTAAATATTCATAATAAAAAAGCTGTAAAATCATATTTTTATAGAGCAGCTCCATTTGGCAGTTCATATATTATTACAGCAGGACTTACTGCATTTTTATCAAAAGTAGAAAATTTTTCATATAAGCAGATTATTCCATATTTAGAAAATAAAGGCTATAAAAAAGAATATATAGATTATCTTAAAACAAGGGATAAAATAGCTGTCAAAATATATTCTATTCCTGAAAATACTGTTGCTTTTCCTAACGAGCCTATTATTATTTTAGAAACTAATCTACATGATGCAAGGATATTAGAAGGCATACTGCTTTCAGAAATGAATTTTGCAAGTTTAGTAGCTACAAAATGGCATAGGATAAGAAATGCTGCATGTAACTGTCCTATTATGGAATTTGGAAGACGCAGAGCACAAAATAGCTTAAAAGCATCACTTTATTCTTATATAGCTGGTATTAATGGCACAAGTAATTGTGAGGTAAATAATTTATTTGGAATACCATCTTCTGGAACTATGGGACATGAATATATACAATCATTTACATCAGAATATACTTCCTTTGATAAATGGCTAGAAATCAATCCTGATAAACCTATTTTACTAATAGATACTATTAATACACTTGAAAGTGGATTAAAAAATGCTGTTAGGGCATTTTTAAAGCATAAAGATAATATGATATTATCTAATAATTGGAGTAAAATTGGTGTTAGAATTGATAGTGGTGATTTAGCATATTTGGCAGTGCAGTGTTATGAATATTTATCAGAACAGCTTGGCACAGATAATGTTACTATTGTATTAAGTAATGATTTAGAAGAAAATAGTATCCAAGATATTTTTACTCAATTTAATCAGGCAGGTAAAAGTCATATAATAAGCCATATATCCTTTGGTATAGGCACAAAAGGTGCAACTGCATGGGGGGACCCTGCATTAGGTGGAGTATGTAAAATATCAGAACTTGAAAATAATTATATATTAAAAATATCTAACCATAATGAAAAAACAACTATTCCCGGCAATTTACGAAGTGCCTTTGTAAAAGATAAAAATGGTGAATATGTAACATCGCTTATATTTTTCCATGATGAAGATTATAAAAATACAGATAGATTTCTGCATATTTTTGATGATAGTAAATATATGATAAATAACTCTGATTTTTTTATAAATGAACCTAGACAGCACCTTGTATATATTAGCGATGGCAAAGTTAGTGCATTTGAAGGAAAATATAGTAATCAGTCATTAGCAGAAATTAGACAAAATTCGCAAAAAGATTTGGAATGTCTTAACTGGTCGCATAAAAGGATAGTGAAACCACATAGAGCAAAGGTGAGTTTATCAGAAAAAGTATTTAATATTAAGAAATATATGACATTAAATATGCTTTTACAGATGGATAAAAATATAAAACTATAATATTTTTTAGGCATAGTTTTTGCAAGTAATGTATAATTATATAGGGTATATAGTATGGAAAAATTAAAAACATTTATTAAAAATATGCGTTTTGAATATAAAGTATTAAGTATTTTTATTATAATACTTTTACTTTCAGTGCCTTATTCTATTATCAAAAAACATTTTTGGAATAATAATACATCAGTATCAAGTGCTAATTATAGTGCTTCTTCATCAAGTTCATCTAATACAAGTTTATCAGATATGCAACAAAATGCTCAACCATCTAACAATATAAAACAGGCTAACAATACAAAACAACCTTCATCTATTAGCGAAGCAGTAAATACAGACAGACCTTTAATATTAAATGATACAGCACTACATAATGACAATTTTGGGCAGATAATGGTAGAAATACCAGAGATAAAATATATTGAGCTTGCTACTCAGGTGGAAAATCCTACTGTATGGATATATAGTTTAAATGATGGTTTAAGAAAGGATGATGCAGCAGCACAATACTGCTCTGTTCTTCATAGCAAAGGGATACTTGCATCAAATGTTACAATTTATGACGAAAGAGAAAGAAGAAATGGCAGACTTATAGAGCTGGGAGCTGCCAAATGTATGTAATATTTATATGATTAAGTTTTTAAGAAAAATATTTAAACGAAAACCTAAATACACTCTTTATGAACTTGGCTCTATGGCAGCTGATAAAAATGATTTTACTACTGCTTTTAAATTTTTTGTTTCAGATGCTAAAAAAAATCATAATCCCCAGTCCCAATTTTTAACAGGTTTTTTTCTTTATCATGGCACAGGTGTTAAAAAAAATTATGAATATGCTTTACAATGGTTTGAGATTGCAGCAGAAAATGGTTCTGCTGATGCTATGTTTTATATTGGAGAAATTTATAAAAATGGTAAAGGTGTGGTAAAAGATATAAATATTGCAGCTAAATGGTATCTAAAAGCAGCAGAGCTTGATAATACAGAAGCACAGTTTAATATAGGGTTTTGCTATAAAAATGGCAAAGGTGTTCCAAAAAATGATATAGAAGCTCTTAAATGGTTAGAGCTTGCAGCAGAAAAAGGCAATATGAAAGCACAATATAATATGGGTATAATGTGTGCAGGTGGTAGAGGAATGCCAAAAGATGATGAAGCAGCTGTTGAATGGTATAGAAAAGCTGCTATGCAAGGCTATTCTATTGCTATGTATAATTTAGGCTTTATGTATCAAAGTGGCAGAGGTGTTAAAAGAGATTATAAAGAAGCAGTTAAATGGTTTAAAAAATCTGGAGAATAATATAGTGAGATTATACTTGTTATTTATCCCATTTTTTTTATTTTATTATACAGCTTATGGATATGAGCAAATATATTATTCAGAAGAAGAATATTATCCTAGGTATATTATTAAAGATTACAGCTATATTGATAATTATAATCAGTATTGGCAAGAATTGTCTTCTCAAATTAACTTAACATATTATGATGAGTTTATTCATAAAGATTTTGGTCCTTACACATCACGCAAATCAAGAGATGAAGTGATAAATTTTATTAAAAACTATAAAATGCAAATCGGTGATTTAAAATATGAAGAAATGCTTTATCCAGCTATTAATAGTATTATAATGCAAAATAAAGCATTATTAAAAGCAAGGCAGGTTTTAGATAAGGTGCCAGACCATGATAAAACAAGCCTTGTATATCTAGCTGCTGGTCTTTCATATTTATATAGTGATGGGCTTTATGAACTTGATAAGATTAGGAAAATTTTTAAAGAATGGTTAAGGCTTGGTGGTAAAGATTTCCCTGAAATAAAAGGGGAAGAGAGAAGTAAGCGGTATCAATTTTTTTCATATATTGCAAATATACCTGATAATCCATCAATAAAGGATGAGTTTATAAATATAGTAGAGCAGGGATATTATAATGATATTGTTTTTAAAAATGGCTTTTTTGATATATTTAATGCAGGTTTTAATATAATTATAACAAGTCGTGAAATATATGCAGGATACAATATTACAAAATATTTTGTAGATTATATAAAAGCAGAATATATGGATATTATTACAGATAAACATTTTAGACTTGATATTAAAGGTAGCAGAGTGAACCATTACTTTATAATATGGCATAAAGAAAATGGGCAAAAAGTAAGAGATGATAATTTTTATATACTTCCCTTTAATAAGCAAACATTTATATTAAATATGCAGAATTTTAAAAATAAAAAAGTATTTACAATAAATTATTATAATCCTCAATATATTGATAACCCATATTATGCAATTATAATACAAGATAGTAATGATTTGAAATTACAAGGCGAAACTATATGGCAATATACTCTTATAGATAATAAAGTAATTAACAACCTTATATCTTCCCCATCTTTTTTGTGTAAAGATAATATGATAGTTCAGCAACAAATAATATGTGAAAATTTTTTATTAAGAATGCTTGATAAGATAAGCAGTAGAAAATATTATTTATTATATAGCAGTGTAAAAAATAAACCTAAAAAAACTAAAAGATTGATAAAGGAAAAAGAAAAGTTTAAAAGTAATTTAGATGACTGTTATATAAATAGAGAGTGCATTCAACAAGAATATGAAAAATATATTGATAATCTTATAAAATTTAAATAATTTTTATAATTTGCTTGTTTTGATAATTAAAAATATAAAAAATGGTGCCCCTATAATAGATGTAATAATAGCAACAGGTAGTTCAACTGGTGCTATCATTGTTCTTGCAGCACTATCACATAAAACAAGAAAAGCCCCGCCAAATATAAATGATATAGGTATTAATATTTTATTTCTATATGATACAGCCATTCTAACAATATGTGGTATTATCATACCAATAAAACCCACTGGTCCAGTTGCTGCTGTTACTGCTGCAATAGCAAATGAAACAGCAAAATAAAGGATAGTAATAGACTGGGTAATATTTACACCTCTGCTTTCAGCAATATAATCTCCCATAGAAAGTATATCTAGCTCTTTATGGTAAGAGTATATTATAGAAAATGTGAGAAAACTTACAGGTATAAGAAATAATATATTATTATTTGATATTGTAGTAAGAGAGCCCATCATATATCTTGTAATATTGTATGATTGATTAATATCTGAAAAATATTGTATAAACATAAGTAATGCTGATGTAAAAAAATTAATAGCAACGCCTGCTAAAAGTAAAGTAGCATTATTTAGCTTTCCTTTCATCATTGATAGTGTGTAGACTATAAATATTGTAATTAATGCCCCTATCATAGCAGCAATAGTTTGCCCAAATACAGCAAAAATAGTTACAGATTGAGCAAAGAAAAGGTATAAAGCAGCACCTAATGAAGCACCACCTGCAACCCCTAATGTAAAAGGTGTTGCAATAGGATTTTTAAATATAGATTGAAAAACAAGACCACTTACTGCTAAAATACCACCAGCAATAAATCCAGCTATAACTCTTGGTAAGCGGGTATTGAAGAAAATGTATGAGTCTATTGAGTTATTAGTAAAAATATTTTGAATGTTTAAAGAGTGTGTTCCAATAAATGGAGCTGTAACGATAATCATAATACATATAGTAGTAATTAAAATTATTTTTATATTTGTTTTCATTTTGGGATAACTACCACCCTGTTATTTTCTTTTAAATATATGAAATCCATATCAAAAAGGCTGGAAAATATATTATTATTAATCATTTCTTCTGATGAAGAATATGCAAATAATGAACCTTGTTTTATACATATAAATAATGATTTTGCATTAAGAGCATAATTTAAATCATGTGTAATTAGTATCATTGTATAATTATTTTCTTCATTTAATTTTAATAGCAAGTTATTGATTTCATATTTTGCTTTTGGGTCTAAAAATGATGATATTTCATCAAGTAGTATAAATTCTGCTTCTTGTGCAAGAGCTGCTGCGATACTTACTTTTTGCCTTTCTCCGCCACTTAATGTTGATATATGTCTTTCTTTAAGATGATATGTATTTGTAATATTCATATAATAATGAATTTTATCTAAATGATTTTTTGTAATAGTGCCAAAATAATCAAGATAAGGGTATCTACCAGCAGAAACAAATTCTTCTACTGTAAAATCAGCAACAGAGTTATGGTAACTTTGAGGCACATAGCTTATTATTTGTGCTTTTTGTTTTTTACTAAAACTATATATATTTTTATCATGCACCATAATATTTCCGCTATCTGCTTTTATAATACCAGCTATAATATTTGCAAGTGTAGATTTACCTGCTCCATTTGGTCCTATAATTGATACCATATCCCCTTTTTTTATATGAAAGCTAATATTATTAAGTATAATATTATTTTTTATGCTATATGTGATATTGCTGACTTTAATCATTTACTGCCCTAAAATATTCATCTGCAAATTTTTCTATTATCATATCTATTCTTGGTCCCGAAATGCTTAAATATGTATCACTTAAAACTATTATATTATCATTTGCAACAGCTTTTACTGGAATATTTTTCCAGTCATTTTTTGCATTATCACTATTATTGCCATGATATAAATCAAATATAAAATCAGGGTTCACATCAAGTAGGCTTTCTTTTGATATTTCTATATATGGTTTATAATTTTTAAAAGGATTATCAATATTAAGAATTGCTAGTATATCATTATAAATATTATTTCCGCCAGCAGCAGTTAATGCTGATATTTCTGCACCATAGTTTCTAAAAATGGCAATTACTGCTGAATATTTTTTTTCCTTATAAGGTATTTTTTGTTTTATATCATTTATTTTATCTATTATTTGTTGTTTTCGTTTATCTGTTATATTTTCTATATTAAATGCTTTTCCTAAAATATTATAAGTATTAGTTATATTATCAATAGTAGTATCATTAATTTCTATAACTTTAATACCCATACTTTCAAGTTTTTGTTTTTGCTTACTCATGTGCTTTTGTATAACAACAGTATTTATTTTAAGTTTTGCAATATGTTCGTAATTAATATCACTATAAGAGCCGATTTTTTCTTTATTTTTAGCATCTTCTGGGTAGTTACAGTAAATAGTATTTGCAATTAAATATTTATCAAGTCCAACATCATAAATAAATTCTGTTATACTTGGAGAAAGGCTTGCTATTCTATAATCATTTGTATCTATTATATTATGTTTATTAGATGATATGTAAAAATATATTATAAATATAAAAATAAATAATAAAGTAGTAATAAAAAATAAATAATTTTCTTTTAATTTTTTCATATATTTTCATGTCCTTTTAATGTAAAAGTAATCTTTAAGTTAAAGTTAGATGTAATAGGTATGCCATTTTTTATAGCTGGCTGAAATTTTGCATTTTTTATTGATTTTTCAGCTTCCTTATCAAGCCTTTTATATCCGCTTGATTGGATAATTTTATATGTAATAAGACTTCCTTTTTCATCTATATTAATATTAAAAGTTATACTTCCTTCTTCTTTATTTCTTCTTGATGTTAAAGGGTATATTGGTTCAGGCACATAGCTTGCATATCCAACTGTATATGCTTCTTTTTGCTCATATCCTTCAAAACCTTTTTTTGCTGTTTTTAATGTAGATTTTTTTTGTTGTTTTTTAATATCTTCTTTTTTACCAGCTATACTTTTTTCAATTTTTTTTTCTATATTATCATTAGACTGCATTTGTGAAAGTTCATCACTTCCACTTTTATCTTCTGCATTTATTTTACCTTGTGATGCTTGCATTATTTCAACATTTATATAAGATGCAGCAGATAATAAAGCGATATTATCATTATGGTGTTTAATGCCATAATTTATTAATAAAGCAATATGTATTATCAATGATAAAGCAATGCAGAAAATTAATGTTTTCATATTAAATTTTGGCTTTTAACCCCGCAAATATTTCTATACCTTTTGTTCCATATCCATATATTTCTTCATACTCTGTATTTGTAAGATTTGTGCCTTTTAAATAAATCTCTATATTATCATTTATTTGATATGCAATATTTGCATTTAATAAGTAATAATCATCATTGATATTACTACCTTTTTCATAAATTGTTGCAACACTTTCACCATTATAAATAAATCCTATATTAATTTTTAATTTTTCAATAGGTATTATATTTATATATGCAGAAACTTGATGTTCTGGTCTTCGTGCTAATGGGTTACCATCCATATTAAATGTTTGCATCCATGTGTAATTAATACCAAAATTAATATATTTTATTGGGTCAATATTTAATTCTGCTTCTATGCCTCTAATATGTGTTTTTGTTTCATTGTAAAAACCTGTTTTTATTTTATTATCATTATCAATATATGAACCGTATGAAATCATCTTGTTATAATAATCATCAAACCAAGATGCTCCCCAGACAATTGTTCTATTAAAAAGTCCATTAGTAAAACCTATTTCGTATGCAAAACTTTCTTGTGTAGTTAGTTTATCATTTCCCCATACAGGGTCATAAAGTTGATAAAGAGATGGAGACATAGCTCCATTTCCAACAGCACCTTTTATTTGTAAATCAATAGGTTTAATATCATAAACAGTAGATACTCTGTATAATGGTTGAAATTCCATATTATCATCTTTTTGACCTCTTAATGCTATAACTGTTGTCCAGCTATCAAATAGATTAATTGTGCCTTGTAAATATATAGCATATTGATTTTTATTTTTATCGCTTTCATTTTTACCTGAACGAGTAAATATTTGATTATATTCATAAGATGCACCTGCTGTTAAAGTAAATTCATCAACAATATAAACATTATTAGAAAAATCTACATTTAAAGCATGTCCATCAAAAATTTCATTTGTTTTATTTTTGATTTGTGAAGATGAACCATATATTCTATCTTGAAATGTATAGCCTATATTTAAAGATGGTTCCCATATTTCTTTAAACATATAGTTTGTTTTAAATGCAGCAGAAACTCTTTTTGTTTTTTGGATATAGTCGGGATTATCATTATCAGGACCACCACCATTATCTATATCACTATCTCTTGATGTATAATCTATATAAAAGGATGTTTTTAAATCATCAATAGGATTTACACCAATGTATGCAGAAAAATGTCCCATTGCATCAGGGTCATTTTCTGTATTTCCATATTTTTCACTTGCAGCTGATACATTTTCATCATATAAAAATGAGCCATTTACTCTATAATCTACAATGCCTTTTGAACCGTATATAGAGGCATTTCCTATAAAATACTGACTTAATAGTGAGCTTTGCAGTTGTGTAGAAAGTTCCACTGGCTTCTTACCGCCTTTTTTTGTAATAATATTAATAGCACCATTCATTGCAGAGCTACCAAGCGATGCACTAACTGGGCTTTTAATAATCTCAATTCTCTCAATATTATCTATTGGCACACTTGATAAATCTACATCATTATTTATAGCAGCAGTATCATTTACTGGCATACCATCTACCATTAATGCAATACCTGTGCTTACACCACGCACATATAATGTAACTAATTTACCAGAGCTATTTTCTCTAATTACCATTCCCGGAACTTTTCGCAATATTTCTTCTAATGTATTTGGTTTCATCTGTTCTATATCTTTACTTGTAATCGTTGTTATACCAATACCCGCTCTTGATGTTTCAAGAGGGACAGCAAGTCCTGTAACAAAAATTTCATTATCTGTTGGGGGGGGGCTATCTACTTGTGCAAAGATAACAGTAGGTAATAAGAATATGAATAATAAAAAATATGAGTGTTTTTTCATACCGTCCTCCATAACTCAAGTGGATACTTGGTTAATATGCTTGTAAGGTCTCCTGACTTACTTTCAACTTAAAATACGCCTTCCCAAATATTAGTTATTCAGTGGCATAATGTATTTTAATCCAGATTACAGTCGCTTGAGCGGTTAGAGATTAACACTCTATTCCCTTTTCAAACACAGATGACAATATATTGTATAATATAAAAGAAATCAAGTATATTTTTACCTGATTAGTGATTATAGAATTTTTATAAAGTTAATATTTATTTTTCCGTCTGTTTAGTATAATATCTATTATTATATTTTATAAATTATGGAGTATTATTTTATGGATAGTGTTAGGGTATCAGCAGAAGAAGCTGTTAAAATAATTAAAAATGGTGGTATGCTTATACTTACAGATGATGAAACACGGGAAAATGAGGGAGATTTAGTTGTTGCTTCTGAATTTATAACAGCAGAATATATTAATTTTATGGCAAAATATGGTAAAGGATTAATTTGTGTAAGCTTACCAGCAGAAAGATGTGATGAATTAATGCTTTACCCTATGGCGCAAGAAAATACATGTAGGTATGGCACTGCTTTTACTGTATCTGTTGAAGCAAGGGAAGGGGTAACAACAGGTATTTCTGCTTATGATAGAGCTGTTACTATTAAAACTTTAATTAATCCTAATGCTACATTTAAAGATATAGTTACACCGGGGCATACATTTCCATTAAGAGCAAAAAAAGGTGGAGTGCTTGTCCGAGCAGGTCAGACAGAAGGCTCTTATGATTTAGCAAGAATGGCAGGGCTTTATCCAAGCGGTGTAATTTGTGAAATAATGGATGATGATGGTTCTATGGCACGAATGCCAAGACTTATCAAATTTGCAAAAGAACATAATATAAAAATTGTTACTGTGGCAGATTTAATTAAATATAGATTAGAGCATGAACCAATTGTGCAGGAAATAGAAACGGCACTTATGCCTTCATCATACGGTAGTTTTAGAATAAAAGGTTTTTTAAATACAAGCGATGAAAGAGAAGCTGTTGCTATCATTAAAGGTGATATAACAGGTGATGAACCTTGCTATGTGCGAGTTCATTCTCAATGTCTAACAGGTGATATTTTTGCATCTTCTGTATGTGGATGTGGCACAAAACTTCATAATGCACTTACTTCAATAGAAGAAAAGGGAAGAGGGGTTGTGCTTTATATTTATAAAGATACATCAAAAACAGGTTTTTTAAGTTCACCAGAGGGAATGTTAAGCCCTCACAGTCCTAATGAAACAAATGCAGAGGGCTTTGGATTTGGGGCTATGTGTTTAAGAATGCTTGGATTAAAGAAAATAAAATTGTTAGGTAATAGTCCAAAAACATTCAATCTTCTTACAAGTTATGGATTAGAAATTGTAGAATAAATATTTCTATTTTTATGTTTTTTCATATTTTGGCTTGATATTTGCTTGTAAAACAGCGTGGAGGTTTGATTATGATAAATTTCAACGCTGCAAGCAAAGCAAATACTGCACAGTCTTTATTACCATCTTTTAGTGAAACCACTGATGAAATAGGGAAATCTTTTCAGTCTGTCTTTAATTCTATTAAAGATAATTCTTATAATACTTCATCAAATAAGCATAGTAATAATGTTCCTAGTAGTTCACCATATAAGGAAAATAATTCTTATTCATCATATTCTGATAGTAAAACAAATAATAATCAGGTTAAAAGTCAATATGTTAAAAATAATGATGATAATAATGATAATGCAAAATTAGATACTGATAGGGAAAATTATGAAGCTGTAGAAAATAAAGTATATAGAGATGATAGTATTACAAATATACAAGAAACAGGGACAGTGAAAGAGCCTGCTGAACTTCAAATAAAAAATATAAAAGTAATACAGAATAATCAGAAAGATAATACCCAAGAAAATAGTATTTCCATAAAAGATATTTTATCTTTACTTCAAACAGCAGTTAATAATGATGTGGAAGTATCAAATGATGAAGAAGTAACACAGGCAAATATTGGAAAAGTATCAAATAATATTGATTTAACATTATCGCAACTTAATATTTCAGATGATTTAAAAATACAGCTGCAAAATACTATATCATTACTTGAAAATATATCACAAGATGGTTTAAAGCAATTAGCAGAATATATTAGTGTTTTATCAAAAGATATTAATACAGATAATATTAATATGGAAAATATTTCACTAGAAGAAATATCAGAAAAAATATTAGGCACAGAAGTAGATAAAGCATCACTTGAAAAAGCTTATACAGTTTTAGAAGAAAAAGTATCAGAAATTATACCAAAAGAAAAAGTAGATAGTGTATTAAAAGAAAACAAATTAGAAATACCTAATCATCAAGTAAATACATCAAATGAAAATAAAGAAGATAATATTAAGCCTGAACCATCTACTTCTTTTGTAGAAAATGAAATAGATAGTGCTACTATCATAAACAATCTTTCTTCAATAATTGATGAGGCAGTAAAACAGGTAGATTTTGCATCAAATGATGAAAAATTAGAGCTAGCAAAAAATATAATAGCATCAGTTCAAACAGCAGTAGAGAATATTTTAGAATATGTAAATCCATACGATGAAAAAGTAGTTAATATAGATGTAGCATCTAATAATATTCAGAAAAATATTCCTATTACAAAAGATGAATTAACAATGCAAAATGAGTTTTTATCAGAAAATGTATTAGATATTGATAATGAAACTTTAAACAAAGATACTAATGTTAAGCAGGTTATAGAAACATCTGATAATTTAATGGAAGAAGATATTGATAGTGGAAAACAAAATGTAGAAAAAATATCAAAAGAAACATTAAAAGATGTTATCAAACAAATAGATGCTACAACTATTAAAGATATTCAAAAAGAATTTAAAACGGCAAATGTTGAAGTATTAGAAAGTTTAAGACATGAAAGTTCTGTAAAAGCAGAGGCAAAGGCTTCCACAGTTACTTTTACAGATACAAGTAAAAATCTTCAAAATAATATAAATCAAAAAGAAATGATGATTAGTCAAAATAGTTCAGAGGAAATTTTTTCTACTTCGCAAAATGATAAGGGAAATAATTTCAATTATTTTCTTAAATCATCAGCAGAAGCTCAGGCAAAATATGATACAGCTCAAAGCCAAGAGGATAATGCTCCATATAATATGAAAGAACCAAGAGATATTGAAAGGCTTGTTCGCACAATGCAGTCATCTGTTAGTAAGGGGCAATCAAAATTAACTGTGGTATTAACACCTGAAAATTTAGGAAGAATGCAGATACATTTAAGTGAAAGTGGTGGTAAAATTACTGCTAAATTTTTATCTGATAATGAAAATAGTCATAAATTGATTATGGCTCAAAGTGATTTACTAAAAAATCAGTTATCAGAGAAAGGCATAGTAGTTGATAATATGGAGTTCGCATATAGTGATGCAATGAGTAAGCAGCATAGTAATGATGAGCAAGGCAGAAAAGCATCAAAACAAGCACAAAAAAATAAAAATCTTAAAAATCAAGATGATAATTTGGAAGTTGGCACAGAAGTTGCTAGTAATAAAGCAACAGGCATATATGCCTAAAATAAGAGGATACAATGCAAACTAATTTATTAGGACAAACAGAGCCTACAACAATTACACAGCAACAGAATAAAACAAAAGATGGTGTTGGTAAATCAGAACTAGACCAACAAGATTTTTTAAATATGCTTGTTGTTCAGTTACAAAACCAAGACCCATTAAATCCAGTTGACAATGCTGAATTTATGAGCCAAACAACTGCATTTTCTCAATTAAATGAGATGACAAGTATGAATTCTAGTTTAGAAAAAATATTAGAATTATTAAGTATGCAGGCTTATAACAATAGTTCATTAACAGCTGGTGCTAATTTTATTGGTAAAGAAATTGAATACCAAACTAATACTGTAACAGTTGGTGGTGATAGTTTAAAAAATATTGCATTTTATCTTAATGGTGCGGCATCAGCAGAAAAAACACAAATCAATATTTATAATGAAGAAGGTGCTTGTGTAGCTATTGTTAAACCAGATAAAGATTTAGCATCAGGTCAAAATATTATCCATTGGGATGGTTCTGGTGTTGGTGGAGTAGAAGTTCCAGATGGCACTTACTATTTTGAAGTGCAAGCATATAATGGAGCAGGCGAACAAGTGGCTGTTCAAGAATTTGGCACAGGTGTTGTTCAAGGTGTTAAAATGTCAAACGGTGTTCTTTACTTTGATATTGGTGATGGAGTTGTATCAAGTGAATATGTCTACTCTGTTTATGAACCAAAAGAAACAAGTGATGAAAGTAGTAAAAATTAATTAGTTTAGCTAATTATAAAATATAAAAAATAAATAATAAATAAAGTATATGGATAGATTTGAAGGGAGCGTCAAATTTATCACAACAAGCATTCGGAGGTGCTTTTATGTTAAGGTCATTGTATAATGCAGTTAGCGGATTAGATGGAAATCAAAAAGCTATGGATGTTCTTGGTAACAATATAGCTAATGTTAATACTATCGGTTTTAAAATGGGTCGTGCTGTATTTCAGGATTTAATGAGTCAAACATTAATCGGAGGTAAAACACCAACAGATTCAAGAGGTGGTATTAACCCTCGCCAAGTTGGTAATGGTGTTTATTTAGCAGCAGTTGATAATATATTTACTTCTGGTGTGTTGAAATCAACTAACAGCACAACTGATTTAGCTATTCAAGGTAATGGTTTTTTTGTAGTCCGTGGCGAAGGTGTAAGTGAAAATTACTACACTCGTGCTGGTGACTTTAACTTTGATAATACTAATACATTAACTACTCCATCAGGTTATAGAGTTCAAGGTTGGATGGCAAACCCTGATACAGGTGAACTTAATAAACAAGTAGGTGTTGGTGATATTGTTTTAGGAACAAACTATCAAGTTATGAAACCAAAAGCATCAACACAGATAAATATGTCAGGTGCATTAGATACAACAGCAACAGCATCAACAGTTACTTATGGTAAACTTTTAACACAAGCTGCTGCTAAACAAGATATTAATACAATGCTTAGTTCACTCGGTGTTGGTATGGACTTAGCAGATGGTGAAAAAGTGCGTATTTCTGCAAATCCATCTCTTTATACTCCAATGAGCCAGCTTTCTGATAAAAATGGCACTTCATTAGGTGTTAGTGAGCTTAATGGTAATGTTACTTTTAGAATTAATGGTGCTTCTTATTCATTAAATTACAGCTCTCTTGGTGGTAACTCTTTAAATGATGGTAAATATACTACAATTGAAGATTTCTTACAAGAAGTGAATAATATCTTTGCTCAGGCAACAAAAGAACATGTTGCTACTGCTACAAACACAGCAGGCACTCCAATTGCTACTATGACTTTTAAAGATGGTAGATTTGCCATTGAAGCAAACTATGGTCATGAATTTGAAATAAATGGCATTAGTGGTTCTTCTCAATTAGCAGCATTACTTTCTCCACTTGCTACAACTTATAAAGCAGGTAAAACAGAATATTCTTCTGAATTAACTTATCAAAAAGAAGTTACTTACCAAGAAGATTTTACTTCAATAGAGCAACTTACAGATAGGATAAGTAACTCTATTAATGGTGGTGTTGTTCCAAATGGATTTAGTGCGGAATTTTTAGATAATGATTTTGGATTGAGAGAAGGGGAAGGTATTTCTTTTGATAATATCAATATATATGACCCTGCTACTGGCACAGCTATTGCCACTTTAAATGTTGGACCATTTACATATACAGAAACTGTGAACCCAACTATTAGAAATCAATTTCACACTATCCAAGAATTAGGTAGATTAATAGTAGATTCTGTAAATGATGAATTAACTAATTATGGTAATGGTGTAACTACACGGGTATCCTTTGGGCTTGATGGTAATAAATTAAGTTTTTCAGTTACTGGTGCAAGTCATGCTTTATCTTTTGGGGAAAGCACTCTACATCAGGCAATGGGTAGCACAGCAAAACCTAATACTTATTTAAAAATGATTTTTGATAATTCTTTAAATACTTATGGTGGAAATAATAATAATATTGTTACTCCAAAACAATTAAATGATGTGGTATCAACTGTTGATGTGGAAGCAATTGCTGGTAAAGGAAGAATAGTTTATAATTTCGAAGATTCAGATGAAAATACTCTTGTTGATATGTCAACAAATAAATTACACATGCAAAATGGTGAAACACTTGTTTTCAGATTATCAGGGATGGCAAATCCTATTATATTAGAATATAATAATGCAGGTGGTGCAGCTACTCCACCAGCACAGGCAACTTTTGATGATGCTGATGCTTTGGCTACTCAATTACAAGCACAAATTCAGGCAGCAGGTGGTGATTTTGCAGCTGTTACAGTTACTTATAATGATACTAATAATACATTTACAGTTACAGCAGGTGGTAATAACATTTCTTTTTCAAGAATAGAAACTACTGCTAAAACTCCATTCTTACAAGAAATGCTTTCAAATGGATTAGTAGGGCAAACTATTACTACTGCTGGATATACAATAGAAGGTCAATCAAATATTGTAGATAATATCACTGGTTTAAATATTGAAAAAGCAAATAAAGGCGAAATTTTTAATGAGAATATGTTTGAAGCAAATGTTACTGGCACATTAGGTATAGGAAAATCATTTACTTCTAAACAGTTTTTAACAACTGCTGATGAAACAACATTAATGATGAACCTTTTTGATGAAAATGGTCATTATATGAACTTTGTAGAAAACCAATCTACATTAGAAATGAAAGGTAGCATTAATAACGAACAGATTACCAATAATGGCTATTTCTCAATAGGTGCTACAAGTACAGTTGCTGATTATATGCTTTCATTAGAAAAATTTATTGATTTAAATGGTGGTCACAATACTTTTGATAATGTTACCATTGAAAATGGTGTAATGAAAGTGCTTGGTGAAAAAGGTGCAAGAAATAATATTGATTATTTAACTATTAATGCAACCGGCGGTTCAGAAACATCTAATATGATTTTTAATAATGCTATGCAAGGCACAACTACTGCTGCAACTGGTGGTATAGCTTATAGAACAATGGAAATATATGATGAACAAGGTAATAAGCATAATATTAACTTTACATACAGCTTATGGAATGAAGAATTAAATGAATGGAGAATGGAAATTGCAACAGATAACCCATTAAATGATGTGGCAATTAATGGTGCAAGCCAAAATGAACTGATTTTAAGGTTTAATGCAGATGGAACATTAAGTCACATGTATGATAGATTTACAGTGCCATCAAAAGTAATTGCAAATCCAACACTTAGATTTTCTGCTGCAAATGGAACAAACTCTATTAATCCTATTGCATTAAATTTAGGAACAGCTGGGGAAAATGATGGACTTTCAATAGCTGCAAATGGTGGTGGTATTACAAGAGCATCAACAGATGGATATGCAGTTGGTGACCTTACTCAGAGAATGTTTAACCCAGCAGGTGAAATTGTTGGAACATATTCAAATGGGCAAACAAGAGTATTAGGACAAATAGCATTAGCAACTTTTGTCAACGAACGCGGTTTAGAAAAAGTAGGTGATACTATGTTCCAAGCAACTGGTGCATCAGGTCAGGCAACAATAGGGGAACCAATTACTGGTGATAGAGGCGAAATTGCAGCATCTATGCTTGAAAATTCAAATGTTGATTTATCAACAGAAATTGTAAATATGATTACAACAGAAAGAGCTTATCAATCAAACTCTAAGGTTATCTCAACCTCCGATGAGATGATACAAGAGTTACTTAATATGAAAAGATAGTTAGTATAAAATTTACCTTAGGTTAAGCCATTCGCTCCGGCAAGACCTAAGGGATTTCAAAGCATTTCGCAAAAGAGAAACAACTCAGTCGGGCTTTGATACGCATATGAAATGTTGGGGAGTGAAAGTATACGCGCATGTACTTTTCACCCCCTCATTTCAGTTTTAATTTTTATTAAAAAATACATCCCTGTATTTTTTAAACCACGCATTTTCGGGGAAAGTTCCAGCCAGTTTTTCTATTTCCTCCCGACTTGGTCGGGAAAAACTGTCCTCGCTGGAAAACGCTCGCCTCAATGCTTACGCTTCGCGACGGCACATCCTGTGCCTGTTTAACTTTTATTCAAAAAATCATCCTTGAAATTTTGAAACCATGCTCTGACGGAGTAAATCCGTCTATCGCTTACGCTCCGCGAGTTTTTATCCTAAAAACTATTAAACTTTTATTAAAAAAATACATCCTTGTATTTTTTAATAAAAATTTATGAATATTATAATTTATTTCTATTATATTTTTTTACCTAATTTTCCGCCGCCCAGCTCATAAATCAAGTTTTCGTTATTTTAAACTTATTGAAACTTTTTTATAAAAATTCCGTCCTAGAATTTTTATAACCACGCATATCCGAACTAAATTCGTATATGCTTACTAAAAAAATACATCCTGTATTTTTTATGCTCCAAGCCTCCAATTAAATTTTATTCAAAAATACATCCGTGTATTTTTGAAACCACGCTCTGACGGAGTAAATCCGTCTATCGCTTACGCAAGCGGGCTTTTGTCCTAAAAGCCTTTTATATTTTTATTAAAAACTCCAAGATTATCATTCAGAGCAAAGTGAAGAATTTAATACTTTATATATTTTATTGTTTTATTTTGAGATTAAAAAATGGAGTGATTTGTTTTATTAATATGTTATTTATAAATTGATTTTAAAAAAGTATTTAAATTTTGAAATTATAAATATATGAAACAAATTATTTTGCTTTATTTGTAAAAAGTGGCTTGCAATTAATAAAAGCAAGCCACTTATTTTTATATTCTGTGTATAAATATTATATTCGTCATTAAAACAGTAATTAATTACAATATTCTATTGGCTATCTTTATTTGGTGGAGTGATACCATCTTTTAAATACTGCTGAACACGGTTATATTCATCATCTATACTTTTATCTGTATTTGGTTTTACTAAATTAATTATAATCATTACAATTAAATTTGCTAAAAAGCCGGGAACTATTTCATACATATATTGATTTAAGCCCGTAAAATACCATGTAAGCATCACTATTGTTCCTACAACCATACCAGTAAGAGCAGAATACCATGTTGTTTTCCTTGAATATAAAGCCATAAGCACAACAGGGCCAAATGCAGCTCCAAAGCCACCCCATGCAAATGTAACAAGTGAAAAAATATTGCTTGATTTATCAAATGAAAGTATAAGAGCGACAACAGAAATTAAAAGCACAAATATTCTGCTTACAAGTAGCAGTTCTTTATTGCTTGCTTTTGGTTTTATTACATTAGCATATATATCCTCTGTTAAAGTTGAAGAACATACTAAAAGTTGAGATGATATTGTTGACATAATAGCTGCTAAAATAGCCGCTAAAAGCACACCTATAAAGTAAGGGGATACAAAATCTCTTATCATATATATAAGCACTTTTTCTTCATCACCACTAGGCAGTTCACTATATAATGGTATCCCTAAAAGACCAATTATTACAGCACCAGTTAGCGAAATTATAACCCAAACCATTGCAATTTTTATAGAGCGTGGAATAAGTTTAATATTTTTTACACTCATAAATCTGACAAGTATATGTGGCTGACCAAAATAACCAAGTCCCCATGCAGCACTTGATATAATAGATAATATTACAGCAATAATAGCACCTTGCGGTATAGGATTAAATGTTCCATCTTTTGCTGCAAATGCTTTTGTCATAGTATCTGGGTCAATATTATTATATGCAATAAATGGAAGTATAACTATTGCAAATACCATAAGTAATGCTTGAAATAAATCTGTCCAACATACTGCTAAAAAACCGCCTAATAGTGTATAAAATATCATTACACCAACACCAATCATAACTGCTGTTGTATAATCTATATTAAACATAGATTCAAAAAGTTTTCCTGCACCGACAAGACCAGAAGCTGCATAAACTGTGAAGAATAATAAAGTAATAACTGATGATATAAGCCTTATAGAGTTAGTAGGGTCTTTAAAGCGTCTGCCTAAAAAAGATGATAATGTCATAGAACCTGTTTCACCAGTATAAAGACGAAGTCTTGTGGCAACAAAAATCCAGTTGAGAAATGTTCCTACAATAAGACCAACTGCTATCCATATTTGACTCATACCAGCAAGATATATAGCACCGGGCAATCCCATTAAAAGCCATCCACTCATATCACTTGCCTGAGCAGAAAGAGCTGTTACCCAGCTTCCCATACCTCTACCACCTAATAAATAATCTTCAAGATTACGAGATTTAAAGTAAAACCGTATTCCCATAATAATTAATATTAAAAAGTATAGTATAAATGCTGCATAAGTCATCCAGTTATTCATTATAAACTCCGATTTATGTAATAATTTTGTATATAATTAAGCTATGATAGTATCATAAATATATTATATCTGTAAATAAATATTTTTTCTGCTTACTTGTTTTATAATTTATAAAAATATGGTATTAAGCATATATTAAATATTATAATAGTTTTATGATATATTACTTAAATGCAACAAAATAAGTGAAAGGTATTGTATGATTGTATAGAATATGATTATTAATTAACTATTTTTATAAAGTTATATTATACTGATATATAAAATAAAAAAAAGCCTGCTTTTAAAAGCAGGCATATATCTTACAATTAAGTAATTTATTTAGGAAGTGTGTGACATTTAGTGCAAGTTTTGCCAGGTGTTTTGTTTGGTTTTGGTGTTTTATCATGACAAGTCCAACAGAATTTATGTGCAGCATTATTAGCATTAGCACCTTTAACTTCGCCAGATAACTCAATTTTTGTTCCACCATTTGGACTAGAATGGCAAGAGTCACATTTGTTATTTAATTTTGCAAGGTGAGCATCATGGTTGAAAACAACACCTTTTTGTGTTTGTTGAACATTCCATGCTTCTTTTAAATTAATTTGAACTTTGTCAGCTGGAACTGTTTGTGCATAAGCTATAACAGCAAATGTAAAAAGAGCAGCCATTGTTAATAAGATAATTCTTTTCATATCAATCTCCTTCTATAATACACATTAACTACTTATACTATTTTTTTTTTTAGTTGTCAATTACAGATTTTTGATTTTAAAATATTATTTTATAAATGGTGTTTTATTCTTAAAAAATCAACAAAAGCTACAAAATTATCTTATTTTTACGATATATTCACCACTTATATCATATATTGATGAACTAATATTTTTTATACTGTTTCCTGCAATAAATAGCCTAATATTATTAAAATTTACCATAATTTCTGACATATTGTTTAAAAATTTTTGACCACTTTCATTTACACTTGTTGCTGTTACTGGAAATCCATATTTAATAAGTGCATGAGAAAGTATATTTTTATTTGGTATGCGAATTGCCACCTTATTATCTTTTTTATATATATCTGGTAAATTTTCTTTTGCATTAATTATAAATGTGGTATATTTATTATAATTTTCATACATAAATTTATAATTTTTATTATTTAAGCTTTTTAAATCTGCAATTAATTCTGCTTGCTCTATACTGCCCGCAAGAATGGGAAATGGTTTGTTTATAGGTCTATTTTTGATGTTATATATTTCTTGGTTTGCTTTAATGCTTGTAATAGAAGCACCAATACCATATATAGTATCAGTAGGGAAGATAACAGGGATATTTTCTTTGGCAGAAATATTTAATATTTCTGCCAAATTATCAATATTTTCTTTTAAAAGAACCATTTATTAATTTATTAAATCTTTAAGGCTTACATTATCTTTTGCTATTTTATCAGCCATTTCTTTTCTATAAAGTTCTAATTTTTCAAAAAGCACTTCATTATTTAGTGCTATTATTTGAGAAGCGTAAAGTGCTGCATTTTTTGCTCCAGCTTTACCAATAGCCATTGTTGCAACAGGAATACCTCCGGGCATTTGAACAGATGAAAGTAGACTGTCAAGTCCGCCTAATGTTGTAGAAGCAACTGGGACCGCAATAACTGGCAAATTAGTTTTAGAAGCAATTACACCTGCTAAATGGGCAGCAGCACCTGCAAAAGCTATAATAACAGATATTCCTTTTGATTTTGCTGATTTTGTCCATTCAACTGTTTGTTCTGGTGTTCTGTGTGCAGAAGACACTATTACATCATACTCTATACCAAAAGATTTTAATATCTCAATACTTTCTTTTACAATATTAAAATCAGATTTACTTCCCATGATTAATCCAACTTTTGCCATAATATTCACCTATTTATTTAATCCTTTTTTACCAATATCTTTTCTATATGCCATATCTTTAAATGATATTTTATTAACACCTTGATATGCTCTATTTATAGATGATTGCAAATCATTACCCATAGCTGTAACACAAAGCACTCTGCCACCATTTGTTAAAATCTTACCATTATCTAATTTTGTTCCTGCATGGAAAACTTTTATATTTTCTATACTATCAGCATCACTTATGCCAGATATTTCAAAGCCTGATACATAATCTTTTGGGTATCCGCCTGAAATTAGAATAACACATGTAGAAGTCATATTTTTATTGACTATTTTCACATTATTAAGATTTCCTTTTGCTGAGGCAAGTATGGCATCTAAAAAACCGCTTTCTATACGAGAAAGCACTACTTGGCATTCAGGGTCACCAAAACGGCAATTAAATTCTACCACTTTAATACTATTGCCATTAATCATAAGCCCTGCATATATAACACCTTTATATATAATGCCCCGTTTTTTTAGCTCTTTAATCATTGGATATGCTATTTCATTTGTAACACGCTCCATTTTATCTGTATCACAGATTGGTGCAGGGGTATATGCTCCCATACCGCCAGTATTTGGACCTTCATCATTATCATAAACTCTTTTATGGTCTTGACTAACAGAAAGAGGAATGATACTTTCTCCATCAGTAATTGCAAGATAAGTAGCTTCTTCGCCTTCCATAAAGTCTTCAATCACTACAACATTATTTTTTTCACCAAATATTTTATCTAAAAATATTTCTTTTAAAGCATTTATTGCTTCATCAACTGTTGTAGCAACAGTTACACCTTTACCAGCTGCAAGACCATCTGCCTTTACAACTATTGGAGCACCTTTTTTATTAATATAAGCCACAGCATCATCATAGTTTGTAAATTCAGCATAGTCAGCTGTTGCAATTCCAGCATTTTTCATAACATCTTTTGCAAAAGATTTTGATGCTTCCATCATTGCTGCTGCCTTATTTGGACCAAATATTAAAAGCTCTTCTTTTTCAAAAGCATCAACTATACCATTTGATAGAGGGTCTTCTGGACCAACAATAGTTAAGTCAATATTATTTTCTTTTACAAATTTTATTAATCTTTCAAAATCGTTGACTTTAATATTTATATTTTCGCATTTATTTTCACATGCAGTTCCACCATTGCCCGAAGCTATATATATTTGTTTCACTCTATCATCCTGGCTTAACTTCCATGCTATTGCATGTTCTCTGCCACCTGTTCCTATAACAAGTATTTTCATTTATTTCCTCATTAATATTAATGTCTAAAATGGCGTATGCCAGTGAAAATCATAGCAATATTATGTTCATCTGCTGCTTTAATAACTTCTTCATCTCTAACAGAACCGCCGGGAGAAACTATGGCAGTAACACCATAAGCTGCTGCTGCATCTATATTATCTCTAAATGGGAAAAAAGCATCACTTGACATAACTGCACCTTTGACAGCATCTTTGCCAAAAGCCTGTTCTGCTTTCATGTGTGCAATTTTTGTAGAATCTATACGGCTCATTTGACCAGCACCAACACCTATTGCTGCACTACCTTTTACATATACAATGGCATTTGATTTAATGTGTTTTGCCACTTTCCATGCAAATTCTAATGACTGCATTTCTTCTTCTGTTGGTTTGCGTTTAGTAGGGCATGGTAGAGATTTGAAGTCATCAAAAGTATGTAAGTCTCTATCTTGCAATAGATAACCACCAGTAACTTTTTTTACATCATATTCAACACTTCTGCCATCTATTTGTTCCATTACCATTATGCGAATACTTGGTTTTTTAGAAAGTATTTCTATTGCTTTTTCACTAAAAGAAGGTGCTGCCACCACTTCAACAAATATTTCAGATATTTTTTTAGCAGTTTCTTCATCAACTTCTCTATTTAAGCCAAAAATACCACCAAAAGCACTAACAGGGTCGCATGCAAGAGCTTTATCGTAGGCTTCACTTAAAGTATCAGCTTCTGCAACACCACAAGGATTATTATGTTTAATAATAACGCAAGCAGGGCGTTTAAATTCTTTTAATAATTCTTCTGCTGAGTTTAAGTCTACTATATTGTTAAATGAAAGTTCTTTTCCATGTTTTTGTTCAGCATAACATACACCAGTTTCATACATTAATGGTTCTTTATAAAAAGCAGAATCTTGATGAGGGTTTTCACCATATCTCATAGTTTGTAAAAGTCTTCCACCTACTGTAAATTCTTCTCTAAATCTAAGATGGAATTTTCTACCTAAATAATTAGATATTATAGTATCATATAATGCTGTATGGCTGTATGCTTTTGCAGCTAAAACACGCCTTGTTTCAATACATGTAGAACCTTGTTCTTTAATTTCCTGTAATACTTTATCATAATCATGAGGGTGGACGACAATTGTAACATAAGCATGATTTTTTGCAGCACTTCTAACCATAGCAGGTCCACCTATGTCAATATTTTCAATAATATCTTCTAATGTAGAGGATGGATTACTTGCTACTTTTTCAAAAGGGTAGAGATTTACTGCTACAATATCAATATTTTCAATATTCATTTCTTTTGCTGTTTTTTGGTGAGCATCATTATCTCTGATATTTAATATTCCACCATGAACTTTTGGGTGAAGAGTTTTAACTCTGCCATCAAATATTTCAGGGGAGTTTGTAAATTCAGAAACTTCTGTTACTGGAATACCTGCTTCTTTAATTGCTTTTGCAGTGCCACCAGTAGATAATAGTTTAACACCAAGTTCATGTAGACCACGAGCAAATTCTACAATACCCGTTTTGTCTGATACACTTAATAAAGCATAATTTGGTTGATTTCGCATTTTTTACCCTCTTTAAATCTTTAAAAATAATTCAATATTAGCTTATATGATTATAAGATAAATTGCAATAATAGATTAAAAAATGCAATAAAATTTTATGGAGATAAGTTTTAAATAATCTGCATTTTTATTTGCAGATTATCTATTAAAATAATGTATTTCTCTATGAAGTTTTATGACTTTTTTTATTGATAAAAAGCATATCAATGATAATTAATGCTACTCCAATAGTTATGCAACTATCAGCTATATTAAATGCTGGAAAATGATATGATGAATAATAAAAATCAAGAAAATCTACTACTTTTCCTAAATATATTCTGTCAATTAAATTGCCTATTGCTCCGCTTAAAATAAGAGCAAATCCAATAATACTTACTTTTGATTTTTCTTGTATAAATATGTAGAGTATTATAAATATTGCAATGATTGTAATTGATACAAAGAATAATTGTCTATAACTTTCATTCATATCATGCAGAATGCTAAAAGCAGCTCCCGGATTTAATACATATACAATATTAAAAAATCCATCAATAACAGATATAGAGCTATAAAGCTCCATTTTAGCTTTAATTATATTTTTAGTTATAATATCTATTATTAATGGTGCAATCGTAAAAAGTAGTAAATACTTTCTACGATTAAATACTTCTTTATAAATATTTTTAATATTATAAACCAAGTTCATTTATTTTAAAGCCTCTGCACATCTATTGCAAACTTCTGGATGAGTTTCATCTTTACCAACAGTATCAGAATGAGTCCAGCATCTAGCACATTTTGGTGCATTACATGGTTGCACTAATACTTTTATAAGCCCATCTTCTGATGTATAAGAGTTTTCAATATTACCAGTAACTACTAATGCTTTTGAAACAATAAACATTCTTTCAAGACCTTCATCTACTGTTAAATATTTTGCCATATCTTCATTGACTGATATAACAACTTCTGCATCAAGTGGATGACCAATTACTTTATCAGCACGAGCAATTTCTAATGCTTTATTAACTTCTTTACGAACATTTGATATTACAGTCCATTTATAATCTATTTTATAATCTTCTACTTTTGGAAAAAATTCTTCAAATACAAATTCTTTTTTATTATTCCATGATGGCATATATTCCCATATTTCATCAGCAGTAAAACTTAAAATAGGGTTTATGACAATAGCAATTTCTTTAATCAAAGTAAATATAGCAGTTTGTGCTGAGCGTCTTTCAAATGAATGATTTTTGGAAGAGTATGCTCTATCCTTAATAATATCTAAATAAAATGATGATAAATCATTAATGCAGAAGTTTAAAAATCCATGATAAAAACCATGAAACTGGTAAGTATTATATGACTCATATATTTTTGATTTTACAAGTTGCCATCTGCCTAGTATATTTTTATCAAGTTCCATAAGTTTATCATATTCAAGCATATCTTTATCTGGGTCAAAATCATTTAAGTTACCTAGCATATATCTTGCAGTATTTCTTATTTTTCTGTAACTTTCAGTGATACGCTTAATAATATCTTCTGAAATACGCACATCTTCTGTATAATCTTCGGCTGCAACCCAAAGCCTTAATATTTCAGTGCCATATTTGTTTATAATATCCATAGGTGCAATTGTATTGTTAAGTGATTTTGACATTTTTTTACCACTTCCATCTACAACAAAGCCATGTGTTAATACTTCATTAAATGGTGGAACACCTCTTGTTGCCATACTTTCTAAAATTGAGCTTTGAAACCAACCTCTATGCTGGTCGCTACCTTCAAGATACATATTAGCGCGTTTTCCAAGTTCTTGTCGTTTTTCACATACTGCTGCATGGCTTGTTCCAGAATCAAACCACACATCTAAAATATCTTTTTCTTTTTTTAAGTGAGTAGAGCCACATTTAGGGCATTTAGTTATACCATTTAGAAAAAATGCTTCATCATGTTCAAACCAAGCATCAGCACCTTCTTTTTTAAATGCTTCTACTGTTTTATTTTCTATATCATCATTAAATATGATTTCACCACAGTCATGGCATGTAATAAATGCAATAGGCACTCCCCATAATCTTTGACGGGAAATACACCAATCGGGACGGTTTTCAACCATTGACTGTATTCTATTCTGCCCCCATGATGGTATCCATTTAACTTTATTTTTTATAGCATCAAGGGTGCGTTCTCTTAATCCATTTGTAGTCATAGATATAAACCATTGCGGAGTTGCACGGAAAATAACTGGTTTTTTACATCTCCAACAGTGAGGATATGAGTGAGATATGTTATTTTTAGCAAGTAAAGAGCCATGTTCCTGCATATAATCAACTATTTTTTCATTTGCCTTATTTATATGCAGACCATCAAATATACCAACATTTCTTAATATACCGTTATCATCAACAGGTGATAATATTTCAAGGTTATAACGCAAGCCTGTTTCATAGTCATCTTGACCGTGTCCCGGTGCAGTATGCACAAGCCCTGTTCCTGCTTCAAGAGTAACATAATCAGCCAAGACTATCATAGAATTTCTTTCATAAAATGGATGGCGGGCATTAAGATATTCAAGTTCAGCACCTTTAATAACTTTTACTTCATCATAGTTTGTTATTTTAAAAGTATTTGATAAATTTTCTAGCATTTCTTTTGCAACAATAATATATTCATTTGCTGATAAATTACTGTTATCTGCTTCATTTATTTTAATAATAGAGTATTCATATTCTTTATTAACGGCAATAGCCACATTAGCTGGCAAAGTCCATGGTGTAGTTGTCCATATAACAGCAGAAATTGAACCATCAATATTTAATTTGTTTTTTGCATCATTATCAAGTGGAAATTTTACAAAAACAGATGTGGAAGTATGGTCTGCATATTCAACTTCTGCTTCTGCCAAAGCTGTAACACATGAATGGCACCAGTAGACAGGTTTAGAGCCTTTATATACTTCACCTTTTTTGTAACATTTATAAAGTTCTGCAAGTGTTGTAGCTTCATACTCATAGTCCATAGTAATATAAGGTTTATCCCATATACCAAAAATACCAAGTCTTTTGAAATCAGCTCTTTGTATATCAATGTATTTGCCAGCATAATTTCTGCATACTTTACGAATTTGTGCCACAGTCATATCTTTTTTCTTTTCACCTAATTCTTGGTCAACTTTTAATTCTATTGGTAGTCCATGACAATCCCAACCGGGAATATAAGGGGAATGAAAACCTTGCCCTGTTTTGATTTTTATAATAAAGTCTTTTAATATTTTATTTAAAGCTGTTCCTATATGGATACTGCCATTTGCATAAGGTGGACCATCATGAAGAATATATTCTGGGCATCCTTTTCTTGATTGTTGTATTTTATCATATACATTATTATCTTCCCATTTTTGTAATCTTTTTGGTTCTTGCTCTGCAAGATTAGCTTTCATAGGAAATTCTGTTTTTGGTAAATTAAGTGTATTTTTGTAATCAGTCATTATATAATCTCCTTAAATCACGGCATCATTATATTATAATTTATAGAAGTATTCTTTTATCATTTTATTATAGTATAATCAAGTTTTTTTATTTAGCTGTAATTTTTTTTAAAATTTTTTAAAAAAATTTATTGACAATGGATAATAAATTTGATAGAAGTATTGACCCGCTGGGGGCAGGTTGCTTTTGGTTAGTATGTTAAGATCAAGTAACATTTGCTTTTGATGGTATTTTTATATTAAGTGTTTTTGTTCTTTTTTTATTAAATTATATTTTTTGAATAAAGAGAATATTTATAAAAAAAGTTCTTGACATGAATAAAAAAAAGTATTAGGTTGTGTATCCCGCGATGCAGAGGTTTTTTGTGTTGTTGGGTAATGATAATTGACAATAGAATAGGTTA
>JAAGKN010000892.1_pt1 | contig 50619 bp, 41 predicted proteins | sample 6206371 | NCBI WGS metagenome assembly JAAGKN01 (sample SAMN11533720, study PRJNA540317) | gut metagenome | isolation source: fecal pellets from male and female animal of same cohort | host: Peromyscus leucopus | place: USA:CA | collected 2017 | reverse complement strand
TGTATTTTTTGTAAAATTGCAAATGGAGAGATCCCGTCCAATACATTGTATGAGGACGAAAGATTTCGTGTGATACTGGATCTTGGACCGGCGACTAAGGGACATGCTTTGGTCTTAACGAAAGAGCACTATGCTAACCTATATGAATTGCCTGAGGATCTGGCGGGGGAAGTTATGAAAGTGGCTAAGAAGATGGCGCCTAAAATGACAGAGCGTCTGGGATGTGAGGGATTTAATCTGATACAGAATAATGGTGATATGGCTGGTCAGACTGTTTTCCATTTCCATATGCATATGATTCCGAGATATCAGGCGGACGGGCAGAAGATTGGCTGGAAACCTATGGAAGTCTCTCAAGAGGAACTGGAAGAAGTTAAGAATCAGATCGTAGGTTGATAGTAGTTTTGAAAGGATGTAGTGATAGATGCGAACAATAGACGTAGCGGATATTACACAGAACATTAAGCAAATGTGTATCGAGGCAAATCATTTTCTCTCTGACGACATGGATGAGGCAATGAAAAGGGCATCACAGGAAGAAAAAGCGCCGCTCGGCAGACAGATTCTGTGTCAACTTCAGGATAATCTTAAGATTGCCGGAGAGGATATGATACCGATTTGCCAGGATACCGGGATGGCAGTGATTTTTATGGAAATCGGACAGGAAGTTCATTTTGAGGGTGGTTCCTTAACAGATGCGGTCAATGAAGGTGTCAGACAGGGGTATGCGGAAGGCTATTTGAGAAAATCCGTGGTGAAGGATCCGATACTCAGAGAGAATACCAATGATAATACACCGGCGGTCATACATTATGAGATGGTTGAAGGAGATCAGGTCAGGATCACTGTAGCGCCAAAAGGTTTCGGAAGCGAAAATATGAGCCGTGTGTTTATGCTTAAACCTGCGGATGGAATAGAGGGTGTTAAAGATGCGATCATGACGGCAGTGAGAGATGCCGGACCAAATGCATGTCCGCCGATGGTGGTAGGCGTAGGTGTAGGCGGCACCTTTGAAAAATGCGCGCTGTTAGCAAAAAAGGCATTGACAAGACCCGTGAATGAGCATTCTGAAATCCCTTACGTAAAAGAGCTGGAAGAAGAAATGCTTAAGAAAATAAATAAAACAGGGATCGGCCCCGGGGGATTGGGGGGTTCCACTACGGCATTAGCAGTCAATATCAATACATATCCTACGCATATTGCGGGTCTGCCGGTAGCGGTTAATATTTGTTGCCATGTGAATAGACATGCGGTACGGGTATTATAAGAGAGATGAAGAAATCTGCAGTGACAGTAAGCCCGCAGATGAAGCGGGAACGGAGGTTTATCATGGAACAACATATACAAGCACCCATGAGCAAAGAAGATGCAAAGAAACTGCGCGCCGGTGATTATGTGTACATAACAGGAACGATCTATACAGCCAGAGACGCGGCACATAAGAGAATGTATGAAGCGTTAGAGCGGGATGAAAAGCTTCCGATTGAGGTGAACGGTAATGTGATATATTATATGGGACCATCTCCGGCAAGAGAGGGAAGACCGATCGGGTCTGCCGGACCTACCACTGCCAGCCGTATGGATAAATATGCACCGACCTTGCTTGATATGGGCTTGATTGGTATGATTGGCAAAGGGAAAAGAACTGAGGCGGTGAAGGAGGCTATTGTCAGAAATGGCGCAGTTTATTACGCTGCAGTCGGTGGAGCGGGAGCATTGTTGTCTAAATCTATCATAAAATCCGAAGTGGTTGCTTATGATGACCTTGGAACAGAGGCGATTCGTAAATTGGAAGTGGAAAATTTTCCGGTGATTGTAGTGATTGATTCTGAAGGAAATAATTTATACGAGACGGCTATCAAGGAGTATTGTGTCGAATAATGCAAAATGACGCAAGAATATGGAAGAAGCAGGGTATAGTAGCCCCAATAAGCAGAAATTCATAATAGAAATTCCAAGGAAAGCGTTGACAAACTGTGATTGCTTAGGTATAATAATATTCGCGTCGTAATAAGGCGTAGAACTTCATATTGGTAGAGGATAATTCAGACTGTGGAGAAATACTCAAGAGGCTGAAGAGGCGCCCCTGCTAAGGGTGTAGGTCGGTTGCGCGGCGCGAGGGTTCAAATCCCTCTTTCTCCGTTTTATCTACCGATAGGTCAAGATGTGGAAGTGTTGTTTATCAACACTTCCTTTTTTTGTAACAAATCTATCAGCCCTGCCTTTTGATAAGGCAGGTTTTTTGTGCATATAAACCATAAGACAGTATCAATATGCGTTCACATATAGCAATAATTGTTAAATCAAAAGCAAAAAGTGTAAAGAATAGAAGAGCAAAAGTGTCTACAATAAAATTACGTTATCACATAACGAAATAAGAATTTATTTCAAGATGGCGGATACAGAAAACTATATTCAAATGTTAAAAAGGAGGAAGAAAATGAAGAAGTTAATAGCATGTATGCTGTGTGCCTGTATGGTGTCTTCTCTGTTGGTAGGATGTGGCGATAGTGGTGCATCTTCCGGTCAGACGGCGGATAACAGTACGGCGGCAAGTGATAGCGGCGAGACCGCTGGTGAGTCGGATGGCGGGAATACCTCAGATGGTGGAAGTAATAGCGGAAGCAGCAGTTCTCAGACGATCAATGTGTGGGCTTTCACAGATGAAGTTCCGGGGATGATTGATAAGTTCATAGAGGCACATCCCGATTTTGGATACGATATTAATACTACAATTATTGCTACAACAGACGGCGCTTATCAGCCCGCTCTGGATCAGGCACTAGCTGCCGGAGGAGCAGAGGCTCCGGATATCTATTGTGCAGAGGCAGCCTTTGTATTGAAGTATACACAGGGTGATGCAAGCCAGTATGCGATGCCTTATGCTGATATGGGAATTGACGTAGACGCATCTCTCAAGGCGGCAGATATCGCACAGTACACGGTTGATATCGGCACGAATCCCGATGGTAAACTGGTGGCATTGGGATATCAGGCAACAGGCGGCGCATTTATTTATCGTCGTTCCATTGCACAGGATGTCTGGGGAACAGATGATCCGGCTGAGATCGCTAAGAAGATCGGACCCGGCTGGGATCAGTTCTTTACGGCAGCAGAAGAGTTGAAAGCAAAGAATTACGGTATTGTTTCCGGTGACGGTGATATGTGGCATGCAGTTGAGAACAGCTCCGATGCGGGCTGGATCGTTGACGGTAAGTTAAATATCGATCCGAAGCGTGAAGAGTTCCTTGATCTTTCCAAGCAGTTAAAAGATAACGGATATCACAATGATACACAGGACTGGCAGGATGCATGGTTTGCAGATATGAAGGGTGAGGGAGAAAAGGAGATTTTCGGTTTCTTCGGTCCTGCATGGCTGATCAACTACACGATGGCTCCGAACTGCGGCGGTGCAGCTGTAGGCGAAGGAACATACGGTGACTGGGCAGTGTGTGAACCTCCGATCGGTTTCTTCTGGGGCGGTACATGGATTCTTGCAAACAAGGATACTGCAAAGGCAGATGCGGTAAGCGCAATTATCGAATGGATTACTCTGGATTCTACAGAAGAAGGTCTTCAGTATAAATGGGCGAACGGTACATTGAATGGTGAAGGCGGCACGAAAGATGCAGTGGCAAGCGGTACAGTAATGTCTATGTCCGACGGTTCTGTAGATTTCCTTGGCGGACAGAATATGTTTGAAGCGTTTGTTCCTGCTAACCAGTATGCAAAAGGTACGAACTTAACGCAGTATGATGAGACCATCAATACATACTGGAGAGATCAGGTACGTGAGTACACAGCAGGTAATAAGTCTCGTGAGCAGGCAATTGCTGATTTTAAGCAGCAGGTAGCTGATAACTTAGATGTTATTGTGGAGTAAATATTACTCTCTTAAAATAACATAAGTGAATATTGCATTTGGAAAGCGGGGCGGACAGTTCATCGTCTGTTCCGCTTTCCTTGTAAAAGAGTATTTTAGGGAAGGTGATCGAATGAAAAGTAAAAAACCGGGGTATGACAGATATGCGAAATACGGCTACATTTTCAGTATTCCTTTTGTAGTTGCATTTCTGCTGTTTTCATTGTATCCGACCGTCTATACGGCGGTCATAGGATTTACCGATTTAAAAGGTTTGGGAATGACAGGCATTCATTTTCTGACAGATGATCTGTTTAGGAATTTTAATGTCGTATTGACGAGTCCTTCATTCCAGCAGGCATTTAAAAATACGGTTGTGATCTGGCTTGCAAATTTTATTCCACAGATTTTACTGGCGCTTTTACTGGCTGCATGGTTTACCGATAAGAGAAGCAAGGTAAAAGGTCAGGGAGCATTCAAAGTGTTGCTCTACATGCCTAATATCATTACAGCAGCAACCATTGCCATTTTGTTCAGCGGATTTTTCGGTTATCCCATGGGACCTGTTAACGATCTTTTGGTAAGGTTCGGATTGATAGATGCACCGATAGAATTGTTGAGAAGTAAAGCAGTGTCAAGAGGCGTCGTTATTTTTATTCAGACATGGATGTGGTACGGATCTACGATGATCACATTGATTTCCGGTATTCTGGGAATCAGTCCGGAGATTTTTGAGTCGGCGGAAGTCGACGGTGCGAACCGCGTGCAGACATTTTTCTACATAACGTTACCGAATGTAAAGACAATTTTGTTATTTACACTTGTTACCAGCTTGATTGGCGGACTTAACATGTTTGACATCCCGAAGCTGTTCCAGAACGGCGGACCGGATAATGCGACACTTACGACGAGCTTGTTTATCTATAATCAGGCGTTCAGTGGAAGTTATATGTATAATAGGGCGGCAGCGGCAAGTATGGTTATGTTCGTGATTATTGGTATCTTGGCAGCGCTTATGTTCTTTGTTATGAGAGATAAAGATGAGGCACAGTTGCGCAAACAGATCAAGCAGCAGCAAAAACAATATAGGATGCGGTTGAAATCCGGAAAGGGGAATGCATCATGTTAAAGAATAAAGAAAACAGAATTATGAAGATTATTATTTATGTGGTATGTATTTTCCTTGCTGTTTTAAGTATTCTGCCGTTTTGGATCATGATCGTGAATGCGACCAGATCGACGACAGAGATACAGCAGCATGCGATTTCACTCATTCCTTCAAAATATATGATGAATAATATTAAAATATTGCTCGGCAAAAGTTTTAATCCGGCAGTAGGATTTATGAACTCGCTGTTTATTTCTATCGGGGCGACAGCGCTTGCTGTATATTTTTCATCATTGACGGCATACGCGCAGGTTGCGTACAATTGGAAACTGAGAAATGCATTTTTCAGCTTTATTATGGTAGTCATGATGATTCCTGCACAGGTGACGATGATCGGTTTTTATCAGATGGTCTATAAGATTCATATGACAAACCGCTTATCCATGCTGATTCTGCCGGCAATCGCATCTCCTTCCATGGTTTTTTTCATGAGACAGTATTTATATCCCACGCTTTCTATGGAGATCGTACAGTCTGCAAGAATCGACGGGGCGAAGGAATTTATGATCTTTAACAGAATTGTGCTGCCGATTATGAAACCGGCAATCGCAACGCAGGCGATCTTCAGTTTTGTGGCAAGCTGGAATAACTTGTTTACGCCGTTGGTATTGTTGACAGATCAGAAAAAATATACCATGCCTATCATGGTAAGTCTGTTAAAAGGTGATATTTATAAAACGGAATATGGATCAGTCTATATGGGATTGACCTTGACGGTATTACCTTTGATTATCGTATATTTGCTCTTATCAAAGTATATTATTGCCGGTGTAGCGCTTGGCGGTGTCAAGGGATAGAGATTAGTAAAAAGGGCAGAGGAGTTCCTTCTGCCCTTTTTAAAGAGATTTTTATGATATTTCTTCATGATGTAGTCTGTTGCGGTATTCTGTCGGAGAACAATTGGTGTATTTGTTAAAACACCTGCAAAAAGTTGTCAGATTGTTAAAACCGATCCGGAAAGCGATATCCGTGACAGGAAGATTCGTGTCCGCAGTAAGCATAGATTGGGCAGCTTGAATGCGTTTGTGGCAAAGATAATTATGAAAAGTAGTGTTTGTGTACTGTTTGAACAAGCGGGAGAAATGATACTTGGAAAACCCGATGTAATCTGCTACCTGTTCAAGCGTCAGATCCTCTGTGTAATGAGCGTCGATAAAATTGAGCAGATTAGCGAAAACCTCATAATGCTCAAGCCGTTTATTGCCGGCGACATTGCTTTCGTTCTCTGTTTTATTGTAAAAATAATTATGACCGATGGACATAAAGATATCCAATAAAATGGCATAAATTGATGTTTCCCAGAAAATATCATGGGAGAAATAGAAATCTGCCATTTTCATAAGCGAATTGTGTATGTGTTGATAAATCTCAGGCTGCGAGTCGGCGGTACACAGATACGGTTCCATCAAGATGGGGTCTAAGGTCTTAAAGTCTTGGAAGCATCTCAGCATATCGATATCGATTAGAAAGATAAAACGAGAACCATAGGGTTTGCTATGAAGTTCATGTAGCATAAAAGGGGGGATGATTAAGATATCCCCTACATTTAATGTATAAGCTTGATTATTTGTAATAATATCATATTGGTTTTCCGAGCAGACAATAATCTCCATGGCATTATGGTAGTGGCTTGCATAGCCCTCAATCTGATTATTATACCAGATGCGCAGATGTGATTCGGGAATGAAATTCACAAACTCACGGGAGCCGCTTAATGATCTGCCCATGAAATTGGAAACCGGCTGTTCGTAGTGGGGAGGGGTAATTTGCTCTTTTGAACCCATTTTAACTGCTCCTATCTAGTACACTTAAGCCTGTTTATGAGTGAAGCATAAAGACTTAAGACTGAGATTATTATATCGCATGGGAGAAAAAGTGGCAATACACACAAAAATTAAATAAAAGAAAGGAACCATATTATATGAAAAGAGAAGAAGCAAGGCGCAGAGCGGAAGAGCTGGTAAGTCAGATGACATTGGAAGAGCGCGCCGAACAGCTTAAGTATGATGCACCAGCGATTGAGAGGCTGCATGTTCCAGCATATAACTGGTGGGGCGAGAGTCTGCACGGTGTAGCGCGAGCAGGTATTGCGACTGTTTTTCCGCAGGCGATCGGCATGGCAGCGGCTTTTGATGATGAGCTGATTGGGGAGATTGCTGATTGCATTGCTGTGGAAGGCAGAGCCAAATATAATGAATATGCCGCACATAATGACAGGGATATCTATAAAGGGCTGACTTTCTGGTCGCCAAACGTAAATATTTTCCGCGATCCCAGATGGGGGCGGGGACATGAGACCTATGGTGAAGATCCATATCTGACCTCCAGACTCGGAGTTGCCTATGTAAAGGGGCTTCAGGGAGATGGGGAAACTATGAAAGCGGCGGCATGTGCAAAACATTTCGCGGTACATTCCGGTCCGGAGGCGCTCCGTCATGAATTTAATGCCGAGGCGACGACAAAAGACATGGAGGAGACTTACTTACCTGCTTTTGAGGCGTTGGTCAAAGAAGCTCATGTGGAGGCGGTCATGGGTGCATATAACAGAACAAACGGAGAACCATGCTGTGGAAGCAACACATTGATTCGTGATACTTTGCGCGGGAAATGGGGGTTTGACGGACATTTTGTATCCGATTGCTGGGCGATCAAAGATTTTCATGAGAATCATATGGTGACATCCACACCGGCGGAGTCGGCGGCTTTGGCATTAAATGCAGGCTGTGATCTGAATTGCGGTTTTACATACTTACACATTATGTCGGCGTATCAGCAGGGATTGGTCACGGAAGAGGCGATCACAGAGGCGGCGGTGCGTTTGTTTACTACCCGTTATCTGCTTGGGCTGTTTGACCAGACCGAATACGATGCGATTACCTATGAGTCAGTGGAATGTGAACAGCATAAGGCGCTCGCAGACCGAATCACAAAAGAAAGTGTCGTGATGCTTAAGAATGACGGCATTCTTCCGCTTGACATTAATAAGATCAAAACCATTGGTGTGATCGGTCCTAATGCTAACAGCAGGAGTGCTTTGATAGGAAACTATCACGGAACTTCTTCTGAGTATGTGACAGTGTCGGAAGGAATCCAACGGTACGCGGAAGGCAAGGCAAGGGTATTGCTTTCTGAGGGATGTCCTTTGTTTGAGGAACGAACAGAATCCCTTGCGATGAAAGGTGACAGACTGGCGGAAGCGCAGATCGTGGCGGAACACAGCGACGTGATTGTGTTGTGTGTCGGATTAGATGAGACACTGGAAGGTGAGGAGGGAGATACCGGCAACAGTTATGCTTCCGGAGACAAACAGGATCTTCTCTTACCAAAGCCGCAGAGGGATTTGATGGAAAAGGTTGCCGCGACCGGTAAACCGGTAGTACTGTGTCTGATGGCGGGAAGCGCTATTGATCTAAGTTATGCTGCAGAGCATTTTAATGCAGTCTTACAGCTTTGGTACCCCGGTGCGAGGGGCGGCAGCAGTGTTGCGGATATTTTGTTTGGAGAAGTATCACCTTCCGGCAAACTGCCGATTACTTTTTATCATGGATTGGAATATCTGCCTGATTTTACAGACTACAGTATGAAGGGAAGAACTTACCGCTATATGGAAAAGGATGCACAGTATCCATTTGGGTTCGGACTGACCTACGGAAAAGTGTCGGTTATAAGTGCGGAAGTGTCGGAAATATCTGGGAAGAAAGATGAACTTGGACTTTCTGACGTTCATATCAAAGTAAAAGCTGTCAATAGCGGAGCATGTGACACCGACGATGTCATACAGATTTATATAAAGAACACGGACTCCGAGTATGCGGTACCAAATCCTGCTTTATGTGCGTTCCGGCGTATTCACGTCAAAGCAGGTGAAACCGTAGAGACAGAACTGCTTGTTTCTGGCAGAGCCTTCTCGGTTGTCAACAATGACGGTGCGCGCATTGCCGACGGTATGCATTTTGAATTGTACGCCGGCACTTCACAGCCCGACCCCCGAAGTGTAGAATTAATGGGTATAAGTCCGATCAAAATAGAATTGTCTTTATAATCTGCGTTTAATTAGAAATAAAAAGAATCTTACGGAAATCAAGGCTTTCAGCGTTTGATTTTGCCCGTGGGATTCTTTTTTAATCAAGTTTTTATTTTTTGCTGTTTTAGTAAATAAGTTCATATGATAAAATGCTAAGAAGAATTGCAACAGTGAATAAGCAGAAAGGGTCAGAAGAGGCATGGGTGCATTTGTAGAATTCAAAAATGTCAGCAAAACATATCATATGGGAGAGGTGGACATCGAAGCTTTGAAAGATGTCAACTTTACGATTAATAAGGGAGAGTTTTGCGTTGTGGTGGGAGCATCCGGCGCAGGGAAAACGACCATTCTGAATATTCTGGGCGGTATGGACAGTCTTACTTCCGGACGGGTTATGCTGGATGGGGCGGAGATTTCAGCATATAACAATAAAAAGCTGACAACGTACAGGCGGTTTGATATCGGATTTGTTTTTCAGTTTTATAATCTGGTGCAGAATCTGACGGCACTTGAAAATGTAGAATTGGCAGCGCAGATATGCAAAGACCCGATGGACGCTATGACGGTTCTGGAGATGGTGGGACTAAAAGACAGAGCAGGGAATTTTCCGGCGCAGCTTTCCGGAGGAGAACAGCAGCGTGTGGCAATAGCGAGAGCGCTTGCAAAAAATCCGAAGCTTCTTCTCTGTGACGAGCCGACGGGTGCGCTCGATTACAATACCGGAAAAGCAGTTCTCAAGCTTTTGCAGGATACCTGTCGCAAGACCGGAATGACAGTAGTTGTTATTACTCATAATCAGGCTCTTTCGGCTATGGCGGACAGAATTATTACGGTGAAGAGCGGTACGGTTCAGAAAATGGAGATGAATGAGCATATTGTTCCTGTGGAACAGATTGAATGGTAATCGGTACAATGAACAATTACATTCGTTGTACCGGTGCATATACTGTATCAATATATGAGGAGTCAGACATATGAGCAGCGGAATGATCAAAACGACAATTAGGGAAATAAAGGCGAGTTTCGGGCGATATCTGGCGATTCTGGCAATTGTCATGCTGGGTGTGGGACTTTTTGCGGGATTAAAAATAACGAAACCGGCGATGATCGCTACTGAGAATGCATATTTGCGGGAGCAGAATTTTTTTGATTTTCATTTACTGTCTACCATAGGATTTACTGACGATGATGTGGACGAATTGGCGCAGATGGATGAAGTGGCGGATATAGAGGGGACAATTTCGCTCGATGCCCTGTGCAGGATCGATGAGGGGAATGAGTCTGTCTATAAGATACATGCTCTGCCGGATACAATTAATAAAGTTGTACTGATTGCGGGGCGTATGCCACAGAGTGAGGACGAGTGCGTCTTAGATTCTGCTAAGTATACGGAGCAGACGATAGGCTCCTTATTCACCGTAACGGACGATAATGATGAAGACACATTAGATATGTTTCAGAATCGTACATATACCGTGGTCGGTATCGTGCGGTCTCCGTATTATATTAATTTTGAGCGTGGTACGACTTCGATCGGTGACGGAAGAATCGAGGCTTTTGCTTATGTGCCGGGGGAATCCTTTGACAGTGAGTATCTGACGGAAGTATTCCTCACATTGAAGCAAAAATATGATGTCTATACAGATGAATATGAAAACTATATAGATGCTGTGCAGGATGGAATCGAGGAGAAGACGGAGGAGGTAGTCCGTGACAGATATCAAGGGTTGATCGACGAAGCGCAGGAAAAGATTGATGAAGCGCAGGCGGAACTGGACGACAAGAGTGCGGAAGCCGAGGAAGAATTAGATCAGGCTTGGCAGGACATTCTGGACGGAGAGGCAGAAATAGCGGATCATGAGAAAGAGATAGCGGACGGTAAAGAGCAGATTGCGGATGCGTGGGATACACTGCGTGCGCAAAAGGCGGAACTGGACGAACAGGAAGCACAGCTTGACGAGACGGAGGAAGCACTGGCAGCGATGATGGTTCAGGGGCAGTATGATGCCATGTCACAGCTTGGAGAGAGCGGAGCGCAGACGCAGGCAGCCATGGAGCAGATTGCCGCAGGAAGAGCGCAGATTCAGGTAGGCAGGGAGCAGATTGCGGAAGCGGAATCTGAGTTGGAAGCACAGGAAACGGATCTGCTCGAAGGTGAGAAAGAACTGGCTCAGGCGCGAATAGACTTGGAAGAGGGAAAAATAGAATACGAGGACGCCAAGGCGGAATTTGATGAAGAGATAGCGGACGCGCAGAAGAAGATCGATGACGCGCGGGAAGAACTTGCCGATATTGAAGAACCGGATCAATATGTTCTGACAAGGGATACGAATATCGGATATGCGTGTTATGACAATGACACTGACATAGTGGAGGCTGTTTCCAATATTTTTCCGGTCTTTTTCTTTCTGGTCGCGGCACTGATCTGCATGACTACCATGAACAGGATGGTAGAGGAGCAGCGGACGCAGATCGGTGTTCTGAAAGCGCTTGGTTATAGTAATGCCGCTATCATGGCAAAATATATGTTCTATGCCGGAAGTGCAGCGGTCATCGGAGCGCTGGTGGGACTGGCAGGCGGTACTTGGCTGTTTCCGAAGACGATATGGGAAGGGTACCGCATCATGTACACTATGGGAGAGATCACATATGTTTTTAACGGCTGGCTGGCACTTTTCTCGGTACTTGCGGCGGTTCTTTGCTCTGTAGGGGCGGCGTTCTTTTCCTGCCGTTATGAACTATATAGTGTGCCCGCGAATCTGATTCGCCCCAAGGCGCCGAAGAACGGAAAACGTATTTTTTTGGAGAGAATTACTTTTATCTGGAAAAGACTTAAATTCCTGCATAAAGTCTCCGTCAGGAATCTTGTGAGATATAAGAAAAGATTTTTTATGATGATACTCGGTATTGGCGGGTGTGCTGCGCTTCTTGTGGCGGGGTTCGGCATTAAGGATTCTGTGGCAAATGTGGCTGACCGGCAGTATGATGAAGTTCAGGTTTATGATATAGGGATCACGTTTGATGAACCGATGACAGAAACGGATATGGAAAGTCTGGCAGAGCAGACTGCCAACATTTTTGCGCAGACGGCATACCGTTATGAAGAGAGCGCAGATTTGGACTTTGGGGGAAAAACGAAGTCGATATATATGGTCATTCCTGAAAATGTGGAGGAAATTACGGATTTTATAGACTTGCATACGGAGAACGGGGATGCGATTGCGTATCCTGCGCAAGGAGAAGCGGTCATAACTGCTAAAATTGCCAAGACTATGGGAATCAAGGTTGGCGATGAGGTTGTTTTGAGAGATAATGATATGCACAGTATTAATGTGAAAATTGCTGACTTATGCGAGAACTATGTATACAATTATATTTATATCAGCAAGGAAACATACCGTGCGCAGATGGGCATGGAGCCGGAATATAAGAGCGCTTATGCCATTGTTACGGAGGGAACGGATTTTCATGCGGCGGCAGCGATGGTGTCTGACAGCGATAATGTGCTTTCTGTTTCCGTTGTTCAGGATATGAGAGATAGGATTGCTACGATGATGCAGAGCATGGACTATATTGTTGCGCTGATCATTTTATGTGCGGGTTTTCTTGCCTTTATTGTTCTTTACAATCTGACGAACATTAATATTACGGAGAGGATTCGTGAGATTGCAACGATCAAAGTGCTGGGATTCTATGCGAAGGAGACGGCGGATTATGTTTTCCGCGAGAATATGATGCTGACCGGTTTGGGAGCTTTACTTGGTCTGCTGTTAGGTAAGTGGCTGCATTGGTTTATCATGCATAATATCAATATAGATCTGATGTCTTTTAGGACTTATGTCAGTCCGCTTGGTTATGGGTTGAGCTTTCTGCTTACTTTTGTCTTTGCCATGTTTGTGAACGGGATCATGTTTTTTAAATTGGAGAAGATCAATATGGCGGAGTCTTTGAAGTCAATAGAGTAGCAGCTACTGATAATATGTTGAGTGGCTGTCCTAAATAAATCGGTTGCAATACGGACTCATTAAGTGTAAAATAAGTATCAGTTAGCAGATGTGTAGGAGGTGCGTTATGTTTTTGTTATTAGCAGGCGGCTTGGTGGTTGTGATTATCCCCGTTGTGATCGCGGTTGTCTCTTCGGTGGTTTCTGCGATTGCGGCATCTCAGGATATCGGGGAAGACGAATAGCCAGTTAAATATTTATAGGTTGAACGACCGAAATGAACAAAAAGAGAGGACAGAGAAAAGAAGAGCTTTTCCCTGTCCTTATTATATATTAGCAAATTCTTAGCGCGTGTTTTGATTCCATTCTGAATTAATATACGGTAAGATATTTACATACACTGTTTTGGAAGGGAGGATGATCAGATCAGATGAATGAAAAATTAAAAGAGAAAATCAAAGAATCCCTTTCGAGCGTACTGCCAATTACAATGATCGTGCTTGCTTTGAGCATTACTTTAGTGCCTATGGAAGTCAGTACTCTGGCATTATTTTTGACAGGCGCAATCTTGTTGATTGTTGGAATGGGATTTTTTCAACTTGGTGCGGAGATGGCAATGACACCGCTCGGTCAGGGAGTCGGCGGCAAGCTGGTAAAATTTAAAAGTGTCTGGCTGATGGCGTTTGTTTGTTTTTTGATGGGAGCGATCATTACAATCTCGGAGCCGGATCTTCAGGTTTTGGCAAATCAGGTGGCGGCTATTCCTAATATGGTATTGATTTGGACTGTAGCGGCAGGTGTGGGCGTTTTTACCGTGGTTGCGCTTCTTCGTATCTTGTTTAAAATCAGACTTTCTTTGCTGCTGGCAGGATTATACATATTCATGTTTATCTTATCTTTTTTCTCACCCCGGGAATTTATAGCAGTTGCTTTTGACGCAGGCGGGGTGACCACCGGACCTATGACAGTACCATTTATTATGGCGATGGGTGTCGGTCTTTCTGCAGCGAGAAGTGATAAGAACGGAAGCAATGACAGTTTTGGTCTGATTGCATTGTGCAGTGTGGGACCGATTCTGATGGTTCTGCTGCTCGGAATATTTTATCACCCTACGGAGGCTGTTTACACGGCGGTGGAGATTCCGCTGCTTGTGACAACGCAGGATGTGGCGAGGGAATTTGTGAAGTCAGCGCCCGGATATGCGGAGGAGGTGTTGCGCAGTATTCTTCCGGTTATCGGAGTGTTTCTTATTTTTCAGATTTTTGCACGCAGTTACCGTAAACGTCAGGTACAGAGAATGGCTGTGGGATTTGGGTATACTGTTATCGGGCTTATTATGTTTCTCACAGGCGTTAATATCGGATTTGCGCCAGTGGGAAGTCTGCTTGGTGAAGGAATTGCGGATAGCGTATTCAAATGGGCTTTAGTTCCCATCGGGATTGTGATAGGATATTATATTGTAAAGGCAGAGCCTGCGGTGAGAGTCTTGAATGAGCAGGTAGAGGAAATCACTGGCGGAATGGTGTCGTATAAGATGATGAATGCATCTATGTCCATAGGTGTTGCTTGTGCAGTAGCGCTCTCCATGACGCGTGTTTTGACAGGTATCAGTATTTACTGGATCATTATTCCGGGATATGCTTTGGCGCTTATTTTAAGTAAGCTGGTGCCGCCGGTTTTTGTAGGTATTGCGTTTGACTCCGGTGGTGTAGCCAGTGGACCTATGACTTCTACTTTTTTGCTTCCGCTAGCAATGGGGGCATGTACGGCATTGGGAGGAAATGTAGTTACAGATGCGTTTGGTATTGTGGCACTGGTTGCGCTTGCCCCGCTTATTGCAATACAGGTTATGGGGCTTGTGTATGAGCGCAGGACGAAAGCGGTTCATAAGCCGGCAGAGGCGATTTCGAAAGATGTGGTGGTTGACTTTGAGGATACAATCGTCGATTTTGATGATGCAATAGTTGATCTGGACGATACAGATGCTGATTCGGATGAGACGATTACCGATTCGGATAACACAATTGTTGATTCAGAAGATACAGTAGTTGATTTGGAGGAAGAGTGATATGACAGATCGGAAGAATCTGCAGATTATTCCGCGATTGGTCATTACGATTACGCGGGAAGAAGATCAGAAAAAGTTAGAGGAAGTTCTTGATTCTGTGAATGCTCCGTTATGTTTCCAGTTCAGGGGTAAAGGAACAGCACCCTCAGAGATGATGGATATTTTCGGACTGCGGGGCACAACAAGGCTTTTGACGGGGGCGCTTATTGCGAAGTCTCAGGTACAGCCCTTGTTTGAGACGATGAACAGGCAGCTTTCCTTCCGGCACAGGGGTGGCGGAATAGCCATTACGATTCCTGTGAGCGGATGTCAGAGTCATGTTTTGCAAACACTAAATGATGCGGCGCGGGATGAGATGAAGGAAGCATTGAAAGGAGATGAGGAAGAGATGAAAGAAAAGTCAGAGTATGCAGTAATCTGGGTTTCTGTGGCGAGCGGTTACAGTGATGATGTAGTAGATGCGGCGAGAAATGCAGGTGCAAAAGGCGGTACGGTCATGAAGGGACGCCGGCGCAGTTCTGAGCAGGTAAGCCATCACTTCGGCATTTCCATGCAGGAGGAACAGGATTTTGTCATGATCGTTGTTCCCAGAGATAAAAAAAATGAGACGATGGCGGCGATCACGAGCGTATGTGGCTTGGGGACAGACGCACACGGAATCGTTCTGGCGCTTCCGGTAGACGAAGTGATGGGATTGACAAGCTAGGGAGTACGGTGCGCATAATTGCAGACGATGGCGTTAGTCGGTACCAGGTAGCCGGCGCAGTGATATAAAATTTATGGGGAGTTCTTTCGGTACAGTCGAAGGAACTCTTTTATGTTAAAAAATTTTGAAACTTTATACAGTTCTATTACCCTATATAAGTGAAGGAAGCAAATTCCTGATCCGGTACAATGTAAGTACCATGGATATCCATTATCCGATGCCATCATGAGGGCGGTCGGAAATACCGGAGGTTACGATGAAACAGGAAGAACTGGAAAATTACATTTACACATACGGCAAGGATCTATATTCGTTTTGCTGCTGCATGACGCACAGCCGTCAGGAGGCGGACGATCTGTATCAGGATACCTTTTTAAAAGTGTTTGAAATGGGCGAAAAGTTGGTGATCCGATCGAATCCAAAAAGTTTTCTGATGAGCATTGCATTGAATCTGTATCGCAACTATAAGAGAAAATTGTCAGTGAGACAGAGGATTGCGGGGACGGCAGATTATGAAGACGAAATGGTGAACAGTGTGGTCTCGACACAGCGGGCAGTGGAGGATGCGATGGTATCTGATGAGGAGCGTGGTATTGTCAGACAAATGGTGCAAAAACTGCCGGATAAATATAGGATACCGATCCTGCTCTATTATATGGAGGAGTTGTCGATCACAGAGATTGCAGGGATACTTCAAATGTCTGAGAACACGGTGAAGACCCGGTTGCGCAGAGCGAAGAAGATCTTAAGGGAAAAGTTGGAGGGTCAATTATAATTATGAGAAAAAACATAGATAAATTATTACAAACAGCGCTGACTCCGACGGACGAGCCGGATGAGGAATTAAATGACAGGATTCTTCAGAAAGCAAAGGAGAGACGAAATATGGCTGGCAAAAAGAAAAGTTATCGAAGAAGGATTCCGGCGGCAGTAGCTGCAGTGGCGTGTATATTGGTGTTGTGTTCCGGCACGGTGTTGGCAGTATATAAATATTTAAGTCCGACAGAGGTGGCAAAAGAAGTGGAAGATGATGCGTTGCATAAGGCGTTTTTGAGTGAAGATGCAATATTGGTAAATGAATCACAGGAGAGCGGCGGATATCGGGTTACACTGCTCGGAAGTGTGGCGGGTAGAAATATTAGTGACTTCATGGCAGAAAACAATCAAGGTGAAGTAGAAGACAACAAAATTTATACGGTAGTTGCGATTGAACATGCAGATGGAACACCTATGCCAGATACAAGTTCCGATGAATATGGAAAACAGCCTTTCTATGTGTCCCATTATGTTCGCGGGCTTGATCCGAGACAGTACAGTCTGATGAGCATGGGTGGCAGTTATACAGAATTTGTCAGGGACGGCATCCAATATCGGCTTCTTGAGATGGACAATATTGAAATGTTTGCTGACAAAGGTATTTATGTTGGGGTAAGTTCAGGAACTTTTTATGAAGCGGACGCTTACCGGTATAATGAGAATACCGGCGAGATGAGCCGCAATGACAGTTATGCGGGAGTAAATGCGCTCTTCACATTGCCGATAGATAGTGCAAAGGCTGATCCGGCGGCGGCAGAAGCTTATCTGAAAGCGTTGGAGGATTCTTGGAATAATTCAGGAGAGGTCGAAGAACCCGTGGAAAAGGATGCGGCTGATCTGGAAGTAGAGAAATTTATGGAGATGCTGACGCCGGAAAATATTGATGAATATGCGGAGCCGATTGAATCTACAAGGCAGATTTGCACGATGGACGCATATGGGAATGCACTGTATTCCTATGAATTAGAAGGGGGAAGGGCAGGAAGTGGCGGTGCAGTGGTGGATGTTCTTTTTCCGGATGGTAAGCCGGGAATGTGCCGCGAGTTTGGTTATAGCTATTCGGATTCGGAGCTGGCATCGCTGACGATTGAGGTCTATATTTTAAATGAGGACGGGACACTCACGTTTGTTTTGTATCGACCGAAGTAGTAGGGTAGACGCTGTTTCCCGAGTTCTAACGTTTTGCTGTCCGCATCGATTATGGTATATGCGACCTGAAAAATAATATATTTATTTTCTTTGCACCGCAGTCGTGCACCCCTGTCGCAAGACAGGCAGAGTCGTATATGTTTGTACTAACAGAGACGGGTTTTCAAGTTTACGAAGAAGCATAACTGCTGCCTGAACCCCAAGATCATATACATCGATATCGATAATCGTAGGAGCAGGTTCGATTAGGGCAGAATAGGGGTAGCTGTCAAAGGTGAGAAAAGCAATTTCGCCGGGAACACGTATATGGTTTTCCTGTAATGCTTTCGACAAACTCAGTGCTAAAGTATTATTTTCACAGACGATAGCCTGTGGCGGTTCGGGCAGTGCAAGCAGTTCCATAGATTGGAGGTAGGCGTCTTCTCTGGTGGAATCCGTATAGCGGATATATTCATCGGGAATCCTGTAACCATAATCGTACATACCGCCGAGAAAGCCGTTCAGACGTTGCATGGAGATATAGTCGGTGCGGCTTTCGGCAAGAAAAGCGACTTTTTCATAATGACATTCGATCATATGCTGTGCGGCAAACTGCCCAGCAAGCCCGTTGTTGGTGTCAATCCAGCAAATACGGCTGTTTCGCCCCGGATTACCGATATATATGTGGGGAAACTGTGTCTCCGTCAGGATTTTGACCATGCCGGGAATATTGCAGGAACCGTGAATCAGAATGCCATCCGCAATGCGGCTTGTAATAAGATTTGTAAGAAAAATTTCTGGAGAACTGTCTTGGGGGATATCTGTCAGCATGAGTGTATATCCCTGCGAGGACAGTTCTTTTTGTACTCCGCAGAGAATGTCGAACATATGGGGGTTGTGGTATGCTTCTTCTTTTTGCAGACTGGACAGAAAAATAATATTTTTGGTGGCGCCTCTGGCAAAGCTGACTGCTCTGGCGTTGGGCGTATACTGTAATTTGTCGATGGCGGCGCGGACGCGGGCGCAGGTTTCTGGAGAGATAGAACTCCAATTATTCAATACTTTTGAAACTGTGGATGTGGAAACGCCGGCTTCTCTTGCAACATCACGGATCGTTACAGCCATATCATATAATCTCCTTTGCAGTATCTATAATAAAAAATTTCGTCAAACGTGGAAGAAACGAAGGTTCTTCCCAAGATAATCTGCGAAGCAGATTTTCTTGTTGTAAAAAGTCCCAAATTCAAGTTTATAGTATAGCGGTTTCCTAACAAAGTCAATAGAAAAAGGGTAAACCACATAGAAAATATAGCGAATAAGTGGTATAAAAAGACATAACAAAGTGATGCGCGTCATTTAATATTTTCCAAAGTTAGGAAACTGATTTCATAAAAAGAATCACAAATTTACAGTGGTTCAGAATGGAGGACACTATGAGAAAGAATACAAGGGGAGCTTTAAGTCTGCTTCTTGCAGGAGTTATGACGGCTGGAATGCTGACAGGATGTGGGCAGGACGGACAGAATGCGGCAGACAACACGGTAGCCGCATTGGGCGATACGGCGGCAACAGATAATGTGACAGATGAAGAAGTACAACAGGAAGCGGCACAGGAATCTACAGAGGAGCAGAACAGTGACACGCAGACATCGGGAGAAGCGGTAACGATTACGGCATGGCATGACAATGATGAGGCGATGATGAATGCGTTGGCTGACATCATAAATGAGAAGCTTGCGAACGAGAATATTATGCTTCGCTTTGAGAAAAAAGCCGACGTTACCGGACAGATTAAATTGTATGGAACAGATGCGGCGAACGGACCGGATATGTATTTGTTTGCGCATGATTCACTGGGTGGATTTGCGGAGATGGGTATTCTTGAGCCAGTAGGAAATCTGATTGATGCGGATAAAGAAAAAGATTTGATACCGATGACGATTGAGGCGGCAAGCTATAAAGGTGAACAGTATTTGATGCCGGTTTATTATGAAACGCTTTTGTTCATGTATAATAAGGAACTTTGGAACGGTGATGTACCAACGACTACGGAGGAGCTATATGACTATATGGTTGACAATACGGACGTGAATGTAGGCACATATGCGTTGGTGAATCAGCATTCCACTTCCTATAACGTAGCGCCTTTTATCAACGGTTTCGGGGGATATATTATTGACAAAGACGGCAATCCCGGATTGAATGTACAGGCGACAAAGGACGCGATCAGCTATAACAAAAAGTTTGCCGAGTTACAGGCTGATGGGGATTACAACACTGTGACAGCATTGTTTAACGAAGGCAAGGCGGCTGCAATCATAGGCGGACCATGGCTGGTATCGGGAATCAAGGAAGCAGGCATTGATCTGGGAATCAAGTCATTGTGTGATTTTACACTGCCTAACGGGGAAGTGATGACACCATATTCCGGCGTACAATGTCTCGGCGTATTGAAATATGCGGCGGAGAGCAAGAAAGAAGCGCTCACGAGAGTTTTGGAGGTTCTTGCAGAGCCGGAAGTAGGTATTACATTGGCGAAAGAGTTTAACTGTGCGCCTGCAAACAGTAAGTCATATGAGGACGCTGACGTTGCGGCAAATGAAATGATTTTGGCGATGGAAAAGAGCGCGGAGAAGGCAGTGCCTATGTCTAACATTCCTGAAATGGGCGTTATGTGGGGACCTGCGGAATCCCTGCTGGCAGCAGTCAATAAATCTGGTGAGGATCTCGATGCGGCAGCAGATAAATATCAAGAGGAAGCTTTGCAGGCGATCGCAGATATGCAGTAATAGAAAATGAAGGAATAGGTATTTTTATGAAAAACTCACGGAAAAAATTTACGCCTTGGTTATATAATCTTCCGGCATTCATATTGATTGGGGTAATTGTGTTGTTTCCCATTCTCTATACGGGTTATATTTCACTTACCAATATGAACCTTTATCACTGGCAGGATTATACATTTGTTGGTGTGGACAATTATGTGCGCGCTTTGGGAAAAGTAAATTCAGATTTCTTTGCGGCGTTGTGGACGACTATCGGTTGGACGGCTTCAAATATGGTATTAGACGTAGGTATTGCTTACATACTTGCAGTAGGATTAAATGCGGATGGGCTGCGTGCCGGAAGAATTTACAAGACGCTTATTATTTTTCCGTGGGCCATGCCTGCATATGTGTCAATTCTGGCATGGCGTGTGGGCATGTATAATACGGAATTCGGACTGCTCAACAAAATTTTGGTGGCATTGGGATTCGAGAAAATGGATTTTCTGTCGAGGAACCTTCCAGCATTCCTGTCCTGTATGGTTTTGAATCTGTGGATGTCCCTGCCGTATATGATCGTCATGTTTGATGGGGCACTACAAAGTATAGATCGTAGTATGTATGAGAGTGCAATTTTGGACGGCGCAAGCGCGTGGCAGAAGAATCTATATATTACGATTCCTTCTCTGCGAAAAGTGATGGCTCCCGTGGTGATTATGACAACTTTTACTACTTTTAAACAGTTTGATATCGTGTACCTTCTGACAATGCAGAAAGGTTCCGTGTCGGGATCGACAATGCAGACCATTATTACATATGCCCATCAAAATGCATTTGTTTCTAATAACTATGGATTGTCCTCGGCGGTATCCATTGTAATTTTTGTGATAATTATCGCTTTTTCTGCGTGGACAAATCGGGCAGCTAAGGTGAAGTAGCGTACGGATATGTGATTTGCAGTGCAGAATCATGGAAGTTAGCGTCTCCGCACAGATTTGAGATTCCGTGGAGCGGAAGTATTGGGATCAGTGTGGTGATACAGAAATGGAGAAAGTTATGAATCAAATTAAAATGACATCGTGGTCTGTCAAAAAAAGAATACAGTTGATATGTTTAAACCTCTTCTATATCTGTGTTTGCTTTTTAGGATTGGTGCCAATTCTGTATGTGTTTCTGTTGTCTGTCAGCGGCGGTGGCGGTGCGCTGATGACGGGGCTATCCATACTGCCGGAAAAGTTTACTTTGGATAACTATCGTAGAATTATTGTGGAAGAACCTTTTTTGCGATGGCTGGTAAACTCGGTAGTTTTAAGTGTGGGGACTATGGTGATCGCTATGGGAACGAGTGTGTTGGCATCCTATGCTTTTTCAAGGTTCCGGTTTGTGGGGAAAAATGCATCTATGCAGATACTGCTTCTGTTAAATGCATTTCCTCAGATATTGTCGATGTTTGCCATTTTTCGTCTGTTTCGCCTGATGAATCTGTTGGATTCCCATATAGGGCTGATTTTTGTCTATGCGGGGAGTATGTGTATATTCAGTATATGGAATATGAAGGGATATTTTGATTCTATTCCGATTGAAATTGAGGAGGCATCGAAGATCGACGGTGCAAGTAACATTCAACTGATTGCGCGGATTATTCTGCCGTTGGCGCGTCCGGCAATCATTGTCACAGCGGTGATGGTCTTGATTTTTGTCTGGAATGAATATCTGTTTGCGACCACTTTTATGTTAAAAGAGGAAAGTTATACGCTGGCGGGCGGTCTGTATCAGTTGCAGGCGAACGATTACAGTAGAAGCTGGCCGCTGTTTTCGGCAGCCGCTATTTTAGTATCGGTGCCGATTCTTATCATATTCTTCTGTTTCCAGAAATATATGGTGTCGGGATTGACGGCGGGCGGAGTGAAAGGTTAGAAAGGAGCATATTTATATAAATGAATAGAAGTGCGGTTTTGCATATACCGACGTCCCAGTATGCTTTTGCGCAGTCGGAAGATCGTTTTGTGGTCCGGCTGCGGGCGGGCAAGGGGGACTTAGATTATTGTACGCTTTTTTATGGGGATAGGGCTTGCGTGTTGTCTCCGGTGCGGTTTACATCTGTCGATATGGAAAGGCGATACCAAGATGAATTGTATGATTTTTATGAGGTAACGCTGGAGAATTGTCCACGGCGGATATGTTATTATTTTCAGTTGGAAAAAGGAGATGAGAAGATATATTATTATGCCGATTCTTTCCATCGGGAACTGCCTGATCTTATTATGGAAGACGGTTTCGTGATAGAAGGCAGGAGCGAATACTATCAGTATCCCTATATTCTGCGTTCGGAAGTAGTGAAATTGCCGGAGTGGTTCACTCATGCGGTGGTCTATAATATTTTTCCGGACAGTTTTGCAAACGACAGAAGAAGTTTGTTGGAAAATGAGCAGGAGATTGTCAAATGGAACGGAGTATCAAGCCGCAGCCGCTTGGGTGGAACGATTCGCGGTATTATAGAAAATCTGGACTACATATTCGATCTTGGGTTTAACTGCCTTTATTTAAACCCAATTTTTCATGCGGGAGAATATCACAAGTACGATATCGTAGATTATTTTCATATCGATCCCTGCATGGGAAGTGATGAGGATTTTCTGCAATTGACGCAGGCGGTACATGAGAGGGGAATGCACATTATTATTGACGGCGTGTTTAATCATTGCAGTTGGCATTTCCCCCAGTTTGAAGACGTGGTGCAGAAGGGGGAGGCGTCAATCTATAAAGACTGGTTTTATGAACTGACTTACCCAGTGGTAAGACCGGAGACAGAAGAAGCCAAGCCGGGTTATGCCTGTTTTGCTTATGAACGCAGAATGCCGAAATTCAACACATCAAATCCCGAAGTGCAGGATTATTTTGCGAGGGTGGGCAGTTATTGGATCGAGAAATTTCATGTGGATGGATGGCGGTTGGATGTAGCCAATGAAGTGGATAAGAATTTCTGGCGCAAATTCAGAAACGCAGTACGCGCAGCAAACACAGAGGCGGTTTTGATCGGAGAGGTTTGGGAAAATGCGGAAGACTGGCTTAGAGGCGATATGTTTGACTCTGTCATGAATTATGATTTCAGAAAACATTGCCGCGATTTCTTTGCTATGCAGCAGACAGCGGCGGATAGTTTTGCGTGGGGTATGACTGATATGTTCCTAAGATATCCGGCGCAGGTGAGCCGTGGACAGTTAAATCTTTTGGATAGTCATGACGTGGCGCGTTTTTATAGTTTATGTGGAGAGGATCGTGATCGTTTTCAAGCAGCATTATTATATCTCTGCATGGCACCCGGTGTTCCGAGCGTTTTTTATGGAGACGAAAAGTGTATAGCAGGAATACGTGAAACGGAATATCGTAGTGGTATGCCGTGGGCGGAGTCTCATGTGGCAGAAGAGGAATTTGTACGGAATGTGATCGGAATACGGCAAAAGTGGATTGCACCTGATGATGATTATAGGGTTCTTCGGGCGGACGGAGAGAATAATCTGTTGGTGTTTGAACGAGCTGGGGCGCATCGGCTGCGGGTGTTGATTTATATGGGAGAAGGTTCGTTGTATGTGGAACCATATCTTGCCAGTGGCAGCATTCTTTTGCAGAGCGGCGTGGAAGAAACCGCGTCGGCTCAGACGGGGAAAAGCGGACGCCGTGTAATGGCAAAAGGGTATGCGGTGGTTATGCTAGAGTAGATTTCAAATTTTATATGTGTTATTCTATAGGAGACTTGCAGGAGAACCAAATGCCCTCTTTTTGGGTGCTTGGTCTTCTTCTGCATTTATGATACCAACCCGACATGATATGTCTGGTCAAGAAAATACGGCATCTCTCACTCTGTGTCGTGTTAATCATACCAGTCTTAAGTTATCCTATCGGTGAAGGAGGAACAAGAAATGAACCTAAAAAAGACAGGGAGCTTTTTGAAACAGCTTCGAGGTGAAAAAGGGCTCACACAGGAACAATTGGCGGAACATTTTGGTGTTTCTGGCAGAACAGTTTCACGATGGGAGACAGGAAGCAACATGCCGGATCTGGATGTTCTTATTGAGATGGCAGATTATTATGAGGTAGACCTCAGGGAACTGCTGGATGGAGAAAGGAAGAGTGAGAAAATGAATAAGGATTTAGAAGAAACTGTATTAAAAGTTGCAGATTACAGCAATGATGAGAAGATGAGACTGATGAAAAGAATGCATATTATTTGCTGGGGCGGTGTGGTGTCTTTCATTGCCTACATGGTTTTGGATACAATGGGGCTGGCTGATAGTGGTGTGACTGAGGATATCGCGTCGTTCTGTCTGGGATTGTCGTTCGGAATACTTTTGGTTTCTGTTTTGTACACGAGCAGACATATGTCTAAGATCAGGGCGTTTAAGAAGAAATTGTTACATCGCGCGTAAGTTAAGAAACTGTATAGATGTATAATATTGGCAAAGCAGAGACGGACAGAAAAAACCGCCTCTGTTTTTGCTTTATTTTTGTATAATAGGAAATTCCTGTATTTGCACACGAGTTTGCTCAATCTATTATAGAAGAGAAAAGTGTAAATAGTTGCAAAAATCTCTTGTTAAATGTTGCTATTAAAGCAGCTCTATGATAATCTACAAGAGAAAAGTATAAATAGTTGCAAAAATCTCTTGCAAAGGAAACGACTGACATGGAAATAAAACGAAATTTTTATCTGGAAAAATTGATTAAACGTAAAAGCAACGGATTGGTTAAAGTAATAACCGGAATTAGAAGGTGCGGTAAATCCTATCTTATGAATACGCTGTTTTATCATCATCTATTGGATAGTGGCGTATCAGAAGACCATATTATCCGCTTTGCTTTTGACTCGGCGGATGATTTGTATTTGATTGGAGAAAATCTGATCGAACTTGAAAAGAGAAACAGGAAAGCCGACCCTGAAAAATTCATGGCATATATCCGCTCAAAGACGATTGATCATGAAACCTATTATCTTCTTCTGGATGAAGTACAAATGCTTGACTGTTTTGAAACAGTTCTAAACGGCTATCTCCGCAAGGACAATATGGACGTATATGTTACCGGAAGCAACGCGAAATTTCTTTCCAGTGATATCATAACGGAATTTGCGGGCAGGGGTGATGAAATTCATATGTATCCCTTAAGTTTCTCCGAATTTATGTCTGTTTATCAAGGAGATAAGTATGAAGGGCTTTCGCAATATATGTTATACGGCGGAATTCCGATGGTGGTTCTTAAAGATGGGGATGCCGACAAAGCCGCTGCTTTAAGCAACCTGTTTGACGAAATATACATTCGTGATATTTATAAACGAAATAGGATTAAAAATCCGGGAGAACTGGAAGACTTACTCAATATTTTATCATCTGCTGTTGGTTCACTGACAAATCCGGAAAAAATAAAAAATACTTTTCACACTGTTAAGAAGTCCAGAATCACTGCAACAACGATTAAAAAGTATCTGGATTATTTTGAAGATTCCTTTTTAATGGAGTCAGCACAAAGGTATGATATACGAGGGAAAGCATATATTGAGACCCCTAAGAAATATTATTTTTCAGATTTGGGGTTACGGAATTCCCGTATCAATTTTCGCCAGTTTGAACAGACGCATGTGATGGAAAATGTACTCTATAATGAACTGCGCATGAGGGGATATAATGTGGATGTAGGAGTTGTGACAACCGCACAAAAGGATACAAATGGAAAAGTAATACGAAAACAGCTTGAAGTTGATTTTGTCTGCAACGCCGGCTCAAACAGATATTATATCCAGTCGGCATATTCGTTGCCCGATGCCAAAAAACAGGAGCAGGAAATCAGACCGTTTAGGAAAATTGATGATTCCTTTAAGAAAATAGTAGTAACCAAAGATATCGTTCCTTTCCACTATGATGAATATGGAATCCTTATTTTAAACGTTTATGATTTTCTTCTTGATCCGGCAATGTTGGAAAAGTGATGGGAAATGTATGTGACAACAAATGTGAACAAGCAGGAGGTGGACTTATTGTCTGCCTCTATATTTTGGCATTCATCTCCCTACTGAGTGTTATTATCAAAACGTACTTTTATATATTCTACAATTTCCCCGATTAAAAAGGGTATAAATGTCCCTATAGCGACATACAAAGCGTCGAAGTGCCTCAGATAGTCCATAAAAAATGAAAAAGTAAGTGTAGTAGGTCCATAAAGGCATTCGAAAAAGATATAACTCAAGGTACCTATCGGAAGCATTATGAAAAAAGAAATGATGGCATAAATCAGACATGGAAAAATTTTTATTTTAACCATGCGTCTGGCTGTAACCCTGCCCATGAAATAACCAAAGAATAATACGCCCAAATATGTATAGGAATATATAATAAAGACTGTGAAATAAAATAACACCTCTGCATATTTGGGGATGATATAAAAAAAGATGAAATAAGCTGTAGCTACGCATACAGAATATATTAAGAACGGGAAATATGCTCTAAAAAAATTGCGCATGAAAGAACCTCTCTTTTCGGACAAGTATAGCAAAAAATTTTTTTTATGTCAAAAAGTAGGGCGCTTAAAGGGAACATTTTTGTCAGAAAAATATAGATATATCATGGGATTTTTTCAAAGGATATGCTATCTAATGTATGTAGGACGAAAAAGAGGACGCTCCGAAGTAGTCCGTAACCAACTGCGCGCAGAGATAGCGGAGAATTATCCGGATAATCCCGGCATACAAAGCGCAGATGCGTCTTCGGAAGTGCCGGATGGTTCAGTGCAGGAAAGCGCGGACGGAAATGATGGAGGATTACTCTCAGCGCTCGATAAAATGTTTACACTACATGTAAAAGCTGCTGTCTTGTACAAATCCTTTACGCTGGATTATAACAGGCAGTCGGATGAGTATACATGGATCAATATCTGCAATGCACGTCCTGACAGCATGGATATATTTGACTTGCTCTGGGGGGATGGGAAGAGTATGGAAGATATGAATAATGGGATGCAGAAGATGCTGGACAATACGGTGATTACCTGTACGGTTCAGTATACAGATCAAACTTCCCAGTCTGTTAATATTAAAGTGAACACCAAGATCATGTCCTGTGCCGAGGCGGGAGAAGAATCCAAGTATGAAGACGAAAAGTCGGTATACATTACGTTTGAATTGCAGGAATAAACGAGAAAAACGGCTTGCTTAAAGCAGGTCGTTTTTGTATGATAAAAATATTTTCGGCAGATATTAGCGTTTGAAAAATTTTTTGATCATTTGAGTATACCCAGCCGTTATATTATACAGATACCCGGAGGAACAACAATGACAGACGACGAACTGATTGAACGAATCAGAGATGGTGATGAAAATAGTGCAGAAGAATTGGTCACACGCTATTACTCTGCAATCTTGCGATATTGTCGGTGGCATTCTGTAGGCGATGCGCAGGCGGAGGATCTGACACAGGAAACATTCCTGCGTGTCTTTAAGAATCTGTCGGGTTATGGCAAAAGAGATAAATTTAAGTCGTGGCTGTACACGATTGCCAATCATCTGTGTATTGATGAGAGTAGGAAGATGATATGGAATGTGTTGGACGATGATTTACCCGATGAGTATTCTGCCTTTTCCGGTGTGGAAAACAGAGACGAGATAGAGCGATTGTTACAAAAATTGTCGTCGGAGCAGCGGGAGGCGGTTATTCTCCGGTATAGTGAACAGTTGAGTTTCGCGGAGATTGCTAAAATCACAGGTTGTACTATGAGAACGGCTCAGAGCAGGGTGAGATGTGCTCTGACGATCATGAGAAGAGGTGGGAACGGTGAATAACATTAAACCAGAAGATTGCCTGCATAATATGCCTCGTGTTCCGGTAAATGTGCGGGCGGACAAAGTTCAGGAGACAATACAAATATGTATCAAGGAGATGCACAGACAATCGTGTGAATGCGAAGAACGTACCGGATTCTGGGAGTATCTGTCTGACATTTTCCGCTTTGAATGGCTGTCCATATTCGGCTTGCAAATAGCTGTACTTTTAGTAATTTGTTTCGGAATCTCCACAATAGCGCAGTTCTCAGAGACGCTTCCGGCGTTTATGCCGCTGTTTGGCTTGGCTCTTGTGCCGGTTTTATATCGAAATCAGGCATACGGAATGTGTGAGATGGAGGCGGCAACCAGAGCTTCCGGGGCGCAGATCGTGTTGGCTAAGCTGATTCTGGCGGGAGCCGCGAATCTGCTGTGTATGACCGTGGTTGTGTGTCTGCAAATCTATATAACAGAAGCGTCTGACCGGATCGTGCAAATAATCCTATATGTCATTGTTCCGTTTCTGGTAAGTATTGTCGAACTGCTGCGACGCATTCGTGTATGTAAGCATGGGAGCATGGCGATGGGTGCAGCGGTACCGCTTGTCTTCTGTGCGGCGTGGGGAGCATCATCAAGAGTTCTTCCGTGGCTGTATGAGACATCGGCAACAGGAATATGGGTAATAGCATTTATTATATTTACAGCTTTTTTTATTAGGGAAATCTGGTTTATCATTCAAATGCGAAGGGAAGGAAAAATGTATGGAACTATCAATTGACCGACTAACGAAACATTATGGGAGTAAGATTGCGGTAGACTGTGTCAGCGCGGCTTTAAAGCCGGGAGTGTACGGGCTGCTGGGGGAAAACGGAGCGGGCAAGACGACTTTGATGCGAATGATCTGTTCTGTCTTGGAGGCGACTTCGGGCGAGGTGTTTTTTGACGGACAAAATGTGATTGATATGGGTGCAGATTACAGAAATATTCTGGGTTATCTGCCGCAGGACTTCGGTTACTATCCCGACTATACTGCAATGGAATTTTTAAGGTATATCTCAGCGCTTAAGGGGATTCCGCGAAAGAAAGCAGTAAAGCGCAGCGAGGAGATGCTGGAAATAGCAGGATTAGACCATGTCGCTTCCAAGAAGATCAAAACTTTTTCGGGCGGAATGAAGCAGAGACTTGGTATTGCACAGGCGCTGCTCAACAATCCGAAGATTCTCATACTTGATGAGCCGACAGCGGGACTGGACCCGAAGGAGAGGGTGCGTTTCCGAAATCTGGTGGCGGATTATGCAGGGGATAAGATCGTTCTTCTTTCCACACATATCGTCTCGGATATCGAAGCCATAGCGAATTATGTCTTTATTATGAAAAAGGGGAGTTTCGTGACGCAGGGCGCTGTGCATGAACTAATCGGAGAGGCGGAAGGGAAAGTGTGGGAGCTGGAAATCGTGCCGCAGGAAGTGCGCAAATGGGAGAAAAAGGCAACAATATCCAATCTCCGGCATGAAGACGGGCATGTGGTGCTCCGTATCGTAGCGGATGAGAAACCGTCGCCGCAGGCGGTAGCGTGCAATGCAGCACTGGAAGATCTGTACTTGTATTATTTTCCGGTGAAAGAAAGGATGTGAATGTTTTTATATGTTAAAGGAATTATTTGTACAAGAGCATAAAAAGTTATGGAAAAAGAAAAGCGTTCGAATAAGCTTTATTCTATGCGTTCTTTATATAGTGGTATTTGGAAGTTTTCTGACTTATCAGTGGTTTACCTTTGGGAGTCACGGAGCGAATTATGATGGATTTGGAAATAACTTCGATGGATATGATAATATAAGAAAGATGAAGGAATATGCAGAACAGTGGGAAGGATCGCTGACGGATGAGCGGCTGCAGGAGATGGTGAGAGATGTGCAGAGGATATCTGCTGCGGCAGAGGCAGCACACAGTGCTGGTGACACGGAAGAAGCGGCACAGTACAACGCGCAGATGCGAAGGACGGATCGCATAAAAATATGTACTTGGCTTGGGACATTATATCCGGAGCTTCAGGATAATTCGCAGCCTTATCCGATTTTGATGGAGTACTATGTAGATCCTGCGAAGCTGACGGAGTTTTATGAGAGGCGTCGGCAGAAAGTAGAGGAATTTCTCGATGGGATGGACTATACCGACAGGGAAAAAGAATATTTGCTGAGGATGAATAATCGGGTAGAGGAACCTTTTGCATATCATTGGGTTGAAGGCTGGGCGCTGCTCCTTACCGATATGCTCGGAGAATTTGGAACGGTCATGGCGGTATTTCTTATAATCTCACTTTCCACGGTTTTTTCGGGGGAATGGCATAACGGTACGGGCACACTCATGTTGACGACAAAGTACGGATGGAAAGAAATTGCCTGTGCGAAAGTTCTCTCCGGAATTGCCTTTGCGCTGGAACTTTTCTTTGTGACTGCGGCAGGGGCTATAGCGGGACAGCTCTTTTTCTTAGGGACAGAGGGATGGGATATGCCGATACAGTATATCAAACTAATCGCGGTCGCGCCGATGAATATGCTGCAGGCGGAAATTTATGAGTATATTTATGTTCTATTTGGTGCGGTAGGTCTTGCGGCGCTTGTCATGTTTTTTTCTGCGGTGGCTAAGAATAATTTTATTGCGTTAGTCAGCGGGCTGGCGGTAGTATATCTGCCTATGGCAATCGCAGAATATATGCCAATGTCTGTGCAGAAGCTGCTTGACTTGCTGCCGCTCGCCGGAGGTTCGACGGATATTTTCAGGACGAATGTGTTCCATCTGTTCGGTCAGATCATATGGTCTCCGTATCTGCTTGTGACAGTTCCGGTATTGTTTGGCTGTGCGTTTATTCCTTTTGCGGTGAGAAGATGGGCGAGACAGGTGAAGAAATAGGTTGTAAACAGAATACGAAACATTTTTTTCGGTCATATTGAAAAACCCACAAAAATTGTCTATAATGTAATTTAGCAGTGTTTCAGGTTTTAAATAAGCATTAGATACATATGCCTTGAAAGCTAATTAGGTTGAGATGGAGGGTTATTATGAGGTTAGTAACACGTTCGGATTTTGATGGACTTGCATGTGGGGCGTTACTGAAAGAGGCGGGTATTATTGACCATTGGAAGTTTGCGCATCCTAAGGATTTGCAGGACGGATTGGTTGAGATTACAGAGGACGACTGTCTTGCCAATGTTCCTTATGTAGAGGGATGCGGCTTGTGGTTCGACCACCATTCCAGCGAGCATGAGAGATTACAGTTAGAAGGTAAATACAAGGGCGAGAGCCGTATCACACCTTCCTGTGCCAGAATTATCTATGAGTATTATGGTGGCAGAGAAAGATTTCCACAGTTTGATGATATGATGGAAGCAGTAGATAAGGTTGATTCGGGAAATCTTACGATTGATGAGATTCAGAATCCCAAGGGCTGGATTCTCGTCGGTTATCTGATGGACCCCAGAACGGGACTTGGACGTTTCCGCAATTTTACAATTTCTAATTATCAGCTTATGGAGAAGCTGATCGATGCGTGTCGTACTATGACGACAGAGGAAATTTTAGATCTGCCGGATGTTAAGGAACGTATTGAAGTATATAACGAACAGACTGAGAAATTTAAGGAAATGGTTACGGCTCATACTGAGGTGAGAGGTAATGTTATCATCACCGATTTGAGAGGGGTAGAGACCATCTATACAGGTAATCGTTTCATGATCTACAGTATGTATCCTGAACAGAATATTTCAGCGTGGATCGTCAACGGTAAAGGTGGTCTGGGATGTTCTGCGGCAGTAGGTTACAGCATTTTAAATAAGACAAGCGATGTGAACGTCGGAAGCCTGATGCTCAAATACGGCGGTGGTGGACACAAGAAGGTCGGCACATGTCAGTTTACGGATGAGAATATGGCGGAAGATCTTCCGAAGATGCTTGATGAGCTTTGCGAGATGGCGAATGCCTGATCACTATGAGATAAGAATAAAACGCGGCGATATGCTCTCATGTATGAGGGTATGTCGTCGTTGTCGGTTATATGTACTAACGGGGGACTTACACTATGACTTTTGATTTAAAAAAGGATGGAAAAAGGATCGTTCTCATCTGCCTCGCATCGGCGATCATGGCGGTCAATATCAAAACATTTGTCAGCACGGGCGGACTGTATCCGGGTGGCGCTACAGGATTAACGATATTGATACAGAGCATATGTAAGATGTTTTTTCATATTAATATTCCTTACACGCCTGTCAATCTATTATTGAATGCAGTGCCGGTCTATATAGGATTCCGTTTTATCGGCAAAAAATTTACACTGTATTCCTGCCTTTCGATTCTGGTAACGAGTATATTGACGGATATCATACCCGACATAGTTGTAACTTACGATATATTGTTGATTAGTATATTTGGCGGAATCATCAGCGGTTTTGCAATTAATATGTGTCTGTCTATGAATGCGACTACGGGCGGGACAGACTTTATATCGATTTATCTGTCAGAGAAAAAGGGCATGGATGCCTGGAACTTTATTCTTGCATTCAATATCGTTATTATCATGATAGCAGGTCTTTTATTCGGATTTGATAAAGCGCTGTATTCTATTATTTATCAGTATGCGTCCACTCAGATGCTGCACATGCTCTATAAGAGATACCAGAAGCAGACTCTGTTCATCGTGACCAATAAAGCAGACGAGGTCTGCAAGGCGATCAATACAGTGAGTATGCATGGTGCAACAATCTTAAGCGGCGAAGGCTCTTTTGAACATCAGAAGCGGAAGGTTGTATACTCCGTAGTGTCGAGGGAGGAGAGCCGTGAGGTTGTCGGTGCTGTCAAAAAGGCGGATGAAAGTGCGTTTGTAAATGCGATCAGAACCGAAGAACTATTCGGGCGGTTCCATTATAAGCCGAACGAGTAAAGTAGAGCTTACCGGCGTCTTCGGAATAAAAGGGCGGTCGCAAGACCGAGGGCTAAGACGCCGATTGATATGCCAAGTAATATTAGGGAGACGGTATGATTTACCGGACTCCCGTTTTGCATGTCCGGCGCAGCGAAACCATTTTGCGGGTTAAAGGCTTCGACAGCATCTTCCTGCCTGCCGGGTGGAGTAAAATTGTCGAAATGTTCTTTATTTCCCGGCGAACCGCCGCCCATCATATGATTCATAGTTCCCATGTCTGCAATTTCAAGTCCGGTGACATTGATTAATTCAGAACTGTCCTGAGTCTGTCCCTCCGAGGTGGAAGGAATCGTTCCGTCAAGCTGTCCGCTCACGCTTTCGGCGCGCAAAGCACAGAAATCTTTTAAGGTGGACACACCATCTTCAAATTCTTCATAAGTACAGAATTTCGTCGGATCGCTCTCAACATATGACGAGATCAATTCTTTTGTAGAATCTATCATATTTTCAAAATTTCCGTTGTCAAAATATTCAGTGATAAATTCCGCAAAATACTGATGATATAAGTCGGTGTACTCTTCGCTGTTAAATATCCATGCCAGCATCGGACGTGAATCGATCGTCCCGCCGGACACAGGGGTGTCAATAGGGTAGTTGATAAGCTCTGTGGTATCGCTCTGCGCCTCAAAACCGCCAAAAGCCAGATTGTAGTCCCACGGGATCATGGAAAGTTGTCCGTTATCCTCGTACAGATAATAGTTATGAATCATGCTTCCGGTGTAGCTGTCAAAGTTCAGCACGAAGTTGTGGACGACAAAATATCTGATCACTTCGTCTATATCTACAATATTCGCAATATCTTCATTGTTGTTCAGTTTCTTTAAGGATTCGATCAACCGTGTTTTATCGGTATCCGACGTAGCGGTTTTTGCATTGTCAAATATATTAGAGTAGCTGTCAAATTCATCATCAGTGTAAATTAACGAGACATCGTCACTTCTCATGCCAAAGTCATGCGGCATATCGCCTTCTTGTCCCATTTCGATTCCTTTCCTGTCAGCAGGCATATTGCCCTCTGGGTGTTGCTCCGCACCCTTCCTGTCAGAAGGTTTATCCGGCATTTCGAAATTATTCATATCAAATTCACGCCCGTTGCCGCGTCCGCCGCCCATGTTCATGCTGTCCGGTTTGTAGAGCTGCCCATGGTCATTACCATAACTGCGCTGCAGAAAAGAGTCTTCGATTCCTTCCACGGCAAGATAAAGCCCCCAGTCATTGCCGTTTACCGTGATATAACTGTAACTGCACAGCGGAGCATCTGCGCCAAATTCCCGCATCAACTGGTAAACGAGGTAATCTTTCATATAAGTGTTATCCTGAATGATGTTGTTCAGGCATAACTTATCGAGTCCGTAATAGTTGATCGCATCGTCATAGTGGTCAAATTCTATTTTGAAACTGTATCGGTCATTACCGTAGGATTCCACTGATGTAAGAGAAGTATTGCCTTTTGCACGAATGGCTACATTCCGATAAGTTTCGCCGTCGATAATGACTGTACAGTCTGCATATTCTTCATCTCTACATGTCTCGATAAAAGAATCCCAATCGTCCATCACGATATCGATCGTATGTACCGTGGAAGTATTAAATAATCTTGAGGTATATCCTACAGCCGCGCTTACTGCCTGTACTCCAAGCCTTTTTGCATTAAAAAATAAAGCTGTCAGGAGAATCACAGCAGCCAGTATTGCACAGCAGATTTTATCAAAATGCTTACTTGTAGACATTGGAGTCCTCCTTAGCCCATATAATCACCGTTGTAACTGACTAACACGGCGTTATCAACACCTTTCATATCCGCAAGTACATTGATGAAATCTGTATTGTCATCTTTCATGCGGATTTCTGCATTTAGTTCAATGGAACCTTTCCTTACGGTCTTGCTTTTGATGACGAGACGGTTTACTTGTTGTTTTAAATATTCGGTAGCTTTTTGTTCGCTGTTTTGATCGGTGCAGTTGATTACGACAATATATGGATTGACATAGGATTTTTTGTTGACAAAGACCAATAGGAAAATACCGATTGCGACACTGCCGATCACAGCCAGAGGTATCAATCCGGCGGCGAGAACAATTCCTACCGCAATAGACCAGAATAAGAAGGCGATGTCAAGAGGCTCTTTGATCGCAGTACGAAAACGAACGATGGATAAAGCGCCGACCATACCGAGGGAAAGCACTACGTTAGAGGTTACTGCAAGGATTACAAGCGTTGTGATCATGGTAAGCGCGACAAGAGTCACACCGAAACTGGATGAATACATAACGCCGGAAAAGGTCTTTTTGTAAACGAGGAAAATGAACATGCCAAGACCGAAGGCGAGAATCAGCGCAAGCAGCATATCAAGAAGGCTCACGCTCGTCACATTTTCCAGAAAGCTTGATTTGAAGATGTCATTAAAAGTCATAATTTTTCTCCCTTTATATTATATAATTTTTGAATTTACAAAGATGCGCGGCATCTCATTGGAAACTCTCGTAAAATTGATTTTGCAAGGTGCAAGGACTTATTTTCAGCCGTATATTCGGCAGGCGGCATATTTAGAAAAAGCGCAGGAATGCCGATTTTGAAGTTGTATGATGTCACGGATAATGTCCGGCAGATAGGCATCCCATTTTACCTCAAGAATTATGGGCGCATTGCCGGCGGGAATGGTAACGCACTCAGGATTCAGGAAATCAATGCTTTTAAGACCGGTTCTGATATTGTAATCTATGGTGATCCTGACATTGCCCGCAGGAAATATGTAAGGTTCTCGCGTGTAATCGACAATGGTTTTCGGGCGAAGCTGTCCGGTCGTCATTTTGGTGTATAGCTCTTTTGTAAGTGGATGTTGGCTTTTGGACATCCAGCTGTATTCTCCGCCAATAAGTGCCTGTGCGTCTTCTTTAGTTATGACAGCATTTTCCTTTGTCCCAAGCCCGTTTCGTTTACTTTTTTTCTCCAGATGGATCAGAGAAGTATCTTTATTATAATATCTGAGACGAAATTTTTCGCGATTGTTCACACCGTCCAACTTCGCGTGGAGAGCTGTGTCCGACAGATCATCAAAGTAAAGACTTCGGATTTCATAGATTCCGTCTACAGCATGCGGGTCGGTTTGGGCAACTGCGCGCAGGCGGCTTCTGAGAGCGATCATGTCGGATATGTTGATCTCGTGTTTCCATTCGTGGCGGAAAGTCATGTGTGGTGAGGCTCCTTTCAGACATTGTCTTGCGCATGTAAAGTCGGAGTTTACCATGCGGACAGATTACAATAAATACATACATAATAGCGCGTATCGGCAAGATATGGGAAAATTATACAGTACATTTGAGGAAGAAATATGTTCAAATTGAGAAAATTCTGTGTTCTTGTATCTTGAAATATAGTTGACAAAGTACGAATCATGTTTTTATAATAAACTATCATAAAAAAGAGAGGTGAAAAGATGAAGCGGTAATCAACTTTTGAAACATGTATTTATAGGTTTGCGAAGCGAATCTTGTGATTGAGCGTAGCTCAATTTATTCATGTTGCCAAAAGTGGATTATGTTTCTCATTTTCATAACCGCTCTTTATTTGTATATTTAGTGATAGATATTCGGTTTGACTGACACCGCCTGCGATGTTGCGCGGTTTTGCTGACCGACCAATAAATAGTGTTTATGTAACAGAGACTCGTCCGGAATCATTTGGCAACAGATGGTTCTTTTTTTGCGCGCATGAAAGCAATGAGCAACGCGAATGAGCAATGCGAAGGCTTGCGAGTCTGCTTATGCGCATGAAGTTGTAAGGAAAAAGGAGGGATAAACACTATGTCACAAATCAGTGTATCAAATCTTACCTTTTGTTATGAAGGAAGTTTTGACAATATATTTGAAGATGTATCATTTTTGATAGATACAGATTGGAAGTTGGGTTTTATCGGAAGGAACGGTAAAGGAAAGACCACGTTCTTAAATCTTTTGATGGGAAAATTGTGTGAATATCAGGGTCACATCAGCACATCGGTGATATTTGACTATTTTCCGTATCAGATTACAGAACGGCAGATGGAGCAATGCAGTGCAGAATTTATGGAGCAGTTGAAGCCGGGGTGTGAATTTTGGAGAGCAGTCTGTGAGCTGGAAAAACTGCATCTTGAGGCGGATGTGCTCTACAGACCTTTTCGGACGTTGAGCCACGGGGAACGCACGAAGGTGATGCTTGCGATTCTTTTTTGCGGGGAAAATGATTTTCTGCTTATTGATGAGCCTACAAATCACTTGGATCAGGGTTCCAGAGATATCGTAAAGGAATATTTGCGTCAGAAGAAGGGATTTATTCTGGTATCTCATGACCGGGACTTGCTGGATGCGTGCATCGATCATGTGTTGGTATTAAACAGATGCACGATTGAGGTGCAAAGCGGGAATTTTTCATCATGGTGGGAGAACAAGAACCGCATGGACGCGTTCCATGAAGCGGAGAATGAGAAGCACAGAAAAGAGATTCGCCGCTTGAATAAAGCGGCTGAGAGAACACATGAGTGGGCAGATAAAAATGAACAGACGAAGATTGGGTTTGATCCGGTCAAAGAGCATGACAGAAGTAAGAACACGCGTGCTTATATCGGAGCCAAAACGAAGAAAATGCAGAACAGAAGAACGCAGATGGAGAAACGGATTGCCGATGAGATCGAGCGGAAAGAAGGATTGCTGCAGGATATTGAACGTCCGGTGGATTTGAAGATCATGCCGATGCGGCATCACAAGGAAGTGCTGATTTCGGCGAGAGATTACGGGATCGCATATCGCACACAGAACCGTGACGGCATTTCGGAAGATAACGGGGCATACGAAGCTGGATTATGGATTGCAGAAGCAGAAGCCGCAGCCGCAGACAGTCACAAAGTATTTACAAATTTAAATTTTGAACTGCGGCAGGGGGAGAGAGTCTTTCTGCATGGGGAGAACGGCTGTGGGAAATCCAGTCTGATCAAGGCGATTCTGGCATGTGACGCTGAGCGGAAGATGACTGCGCAAAATGGTGGGATGCTGAACGCAAACGATTTGGACGGCGCGATGAGACTGCCGGAAAACATGCAGGAGTCCGGCACGTTAACGACTGCCTCGGGGCTTGTCATTTCCTATATTAATCAGGATACATCGCATCTTTGGGGAAGTCTCAAGGAGTACAGTAGGCGAAACGATTTGGATGAGAGCCTTTTTCTGGCGATTTTAAGGCAGCTTGATCTCGAGCGTGTGCAGTTTGCCAAAAATATAGAAGATTACTCCGAAGGGCAGAAGAAAAAAGTATTGATTGCTGCCAGTCTGTTAAAGCCCGCACATCTGTATATATGGGATGAGCCGTTAAACTATATCGATGTTTTTTCCAGAATGCAGATTGAGAGCCTGATCCTGCAATACCAACCCACGATGCTTATTGTGGAGCACGATGTGAGATTCCGGGAAAAGATTGCGACCAGAGTTGTTGAGATGTAAATTGAAGAAATTGACGTACATGTGACAAATATGGTTGATTTTTCTACTTTTTTTTGGCAAAATGGGAAAGGAAGCAATTTATAAAGAGAGAAGGGATATCAGATGGAAAGAAAAGTCGGAACTGTATCAAGGGGTATAAGATGCCCTATTATCAGAGAAGGAGATAATCTGTCTAAGATCGTTGTAGATAGTGTTTTAGAAGCAGCTGAGTCAGAAGGATTTGCAATTCGTGACAGGGACGTAATTGCGGTGACGGAGTCTGTTGTGGCGAGATCTCAAGGAAACTATGCGTCGGTGGAAGCGATCGCAGAAGATGTGAGAACAAAACTTGGTGGTGAGACGATCGGTGTTATTTTCCCGATTTTGTCCAGAAACCGTTTTGCAATCTGTTTAAGAGGAATTGCAATGGGCGCTAAGAAAGTGGTGTTGATGCTCAGCTATCCCAGCGATGAAGTGGGAAATGAGCTTGTTTCTTTAGATCAGCTGGACGAAGCGGGAATCAATCCGTACAGCGATGTGCTGACATTGGAGAAGTACCGTGAACTTTTCGGAGAGAATAAACATCCTTTTACCGGAGTGGATTATGTATCTTATTATGGAGAGCTGATTAAGGAAGCGGGTGCGGAAGTGGAGATTATTTTTGCTAATGACTGCCGCAGTATTCTTCCTTATGCTAAGAAAGTATTAAACTGCGATATCCATACAAGAGCACGCACGAAGAGACTGTTAAAAGCGGCAGGTGCAGAAGTGGTAATGGGAATGGATGACATTCTCACGGCGCCTGTAAACGGCAGCGGATGCAATGAGAAATATGGTCTTCTGGGTTCTAACAAGTCTACGGAAGATACGATCAAGTTATTCCCGAGAGAGTGTACCGATCTGGTGATGGATATCCAGAAGGAGATTCTTGACAGAACCGGCAAGCATGTGGAAGTCATGGTATACGGCGACGGCGCGTTCAAAGATCCGGTAGGAAAAATATGGGAGCTTGCAGACCCTTGCGTATCCCCGGCAAGCACACCCGGTCTGGAGGGCACGCCCAACGAGGTGAAGCTCAAATATCTTGCGGATAACGATTTCAAGGATTTGTCCGGCGAAGCGCTTAAGGAGGCGATTTCTAATCGCATCAGAGAGAAAAAGGATAATCTGGTAGGCGATATGGCGTCTCAGGGCACAACACCCAGAAGATTAACGGATCTGATCGGCTCGCTATGTGACCTGACTAGTGGTTCAGGAGACAAAGGAACACCGGTGATTTTAATTCAGGGATATTTTGATAATTATACAAGTTAAACATTTGTTCAGGACACATACATAATGAAATGCGCCCGCTATGTTTCCTAATGACATAGCGGGCTTTATTCATGACTTTTTTTTATATTTGGATCATATATAGCAAAAAGAAGGAGGCACAGCATGAAATATAGGACACTACAGCGGTGCGGCGGGCAAAAGGTGAGCGAGATCGCTCTCGGGTGCGAGGGATTCATGGGAAAATCCCGCGAAGATTTTAAGGCAATGCTTGACCGCGCTATGGAGCTTGGAATCAATTTTATTGACATGTATACCTCGAATCCTGAGTTCCGCGACAATATGGGAGCTGCCATTGTAGGCAGACGTGATGAAATTGTATTACAGGGTCATATTTGTTCTGTATGGGAAAACGGACAGTATCTGCGTACAAGAGAATTGCCCAAAGTAAAAGCGGCTATGGAAGATCAACTGCAAAGACTCGGGACAGACTATCTGGATATCGGTATGATTCATTATGTGGATAGCGAAAGCGACTTTGAGGAAGTGTTTGGCGGTGAGATCATTGAGTATTGTAAAGAACTGAAAGCGGCAGGCACGATTCGAGCCATCGGCTTAAGTTCCCATAATCCAATCGTGGCGCGCAGAGCGGTCGAGACAGGATTGGTTGATGTGCTGATGTTCTCTGTGAATGCGGCTTATGATATGCAGCCTGCCAGTGAAGACTGTAACGATCTTTGGGATCCTAAGAATTATCAGGATGGGCGTATCGGTATGGACCCTGAGAGAAAAGCTTTATACGAGCTGTGTGAGAAGGAAAATGTGGCGATTGATGTCATGAAGGCATTTGGCGGAGGCGATATGCTGAATGAGGAGCTTTCTCCTTTCGGAGTGGCATTTAATGAGTATCAGTGCGTTGAATATTGCCTGACAAGACCCGCAGTCGTTTCGGTGATGGCGGGATGCCGCAGTATTGCCGAGGTGGAGAAGGCGGTGTCTTATTTTGAAGCATCAAGGGAAGAAAAAGATTATTCTACCGTATTATCCCGTATGGAAAAGTTTAAATTCCACGGAAACTGCATGTATTGCGGGCATTGTGCACCATGCAGCGTGGGAATCAATGTGGCGGATATCAATAAATATCTGAACCTTGCCTTGGTACAGGGGGAAGTTCCGGAGACGGTGGCAGATCATTATAAATTGTTGGAGCATCATGCATCGGAATGTGTTGCCTGCGGAAGCTGCGTGCGTAACTGTCCGTTTGGGGTGGAAGTGATTCAGAAGATGCAGAAAGCAGCAGAAGTATTCGGATATTAGGAAGATGAAGAGGATAGGAGACTGTTATGAAGAGCCTGAAAACAAAACTTATACTGGAAACTTGTCTGATCTGTGTAATCTGCCTCGGAATTACTTCTTTTATCAGCTATATCAGTACCTCTGGTGAGCTGAAAAACAAGGAAAGTGAGAATGCGGAAGCATTGGCAGAAAAAAGTGCGGAAGAAATCGAATTGTGGATAAAAGAGCAGGAAGTATTTCTGGATACGGTCGCGGCGTCGATAGAAGTTGAGGCAAAGACGGAACATGAACCGCTTCTTACATATCTTACAAACCTGCTGGAGAATTATAATGACAATGATGTATTATATGATATTTATTATGTCAGTGCAGATAACAGGATGACGGCGGCGAGCGGTTATGAACCCGGACCGGAGATCGATTTTACGGAGCGAAGCTGGTATGTGGGTGCCATAAAGGCTGATGGAAATTATTATGCGTCACCATACAGAGATGCGGATTCCGGTAGAATGGTCATAACTATTTCACGTAAAATAACGGTTGACGGAAGTGTAATGGGCGTTTTAGCAGAAGATATTTTTATTGATACGATTGTCGAGATGGTTAATCAGTGCACTGTGCCGGAAAATAGTTATGCCATGCTGCTTGATCAGAACAAGGGGCTTGTGGTGCACCCTAATGAGGCATATGGTTATGTGAATGACGAGCCTGTGGCGGTTCAGAATCTGCCGACAAATCCGTACGGAGCTTTTATAGATGCATGGGCAACAGGGAGTAGGGAAAGCGTTGACATCAAGGATTATGATAATACACATAGATCTCTTTTTGCGGCTTCGGTTCCGGCATGTGACTGGATACTTGTGATTGCGGTAGATAAGGCTGTGCTGAATGCAAATGTGGTTACATTGATTCAGGGATTTATTGCTGCAATAGTGATCTCTTTTGTGATCTGTATCGTCATAGTCAGCATTATGGCAGCCAGAATCGTAATGCCTGTCAAAAAATTGACACAGGCGGTGACAAGAAGAGATATCATGCATGAGATCATAAGCAATAGCAAGGACGAAGTGGGAAGATTGTCCAAAGGTTTTAATGAGATGATGGCGAGCTTAAAAGGGATTCTGGAAATATCTTCCGATGCGGTAAGAGACATCAAGGAATCATCGGAAATCCTCAAAGATATTACCGATGAAGTAGTTGACGGAGCAGGTCATGTCAAAGATGAGATGGAACATATTTCGGAAAGTGTTGGGACACAGAATCAGAGTGTGACAGAAGGAAGGACAAAATTAAACCTTTTCCAGACGCAGATCGACCAGTTCCATGACCAGTTTCAGGATATGCGGGGGATTGTGGGTGACGTAAACAACAAGATCGCTGACAGCACCAAGGTAACTTTGGATCTGGAAACATCTTCAGAGAGATCCATGGAGAATATGAGAAAGCTTCAGAACGGCATAGAAACGCTCGAAGTGAAATCTAATCATATTACGGACATTATTTCAACGATCACAAAGATATCTTCGCAGACCAATATGCTTGCGTTAAATGCGTCCATCGAGGCTGCCAGAGCCGGTGAGGCGGGCAAAGGATTTGCTGTTGTAGCGGAAGAGATACGCAGTCTGGCGGAGCAGACAAAAGAAGCCACAGAGAATATCCGCCAGTTGATTCTGGAGATTCAGTCGCAGATTGAGGAGACGGTATCTGAAATTGAAGATGTGGCAGGGCTGTTTACACAAAATACGCAGATCACCGGCAAAGTGAGAGGCACTTTTGATGAAATTGCAGCTTCCATTGCGGATATGGATAATCGGAATCAGGCGTTATATAGCGGACTTCAGGAGTTTGTTGCGGCGAAAGAAGATATTACGGAAGCCTTCGAGAGTATTGACAGCAGTTCTAAATATTGTCTCGATTATTCTGAACAGGCAATGCAGATTTCCGTGCAGCAGATCACAGCCGTGTCACAGTTAAAGAATTTTGCACGGAGACTGGATGATCTGGCGGCAGAGTTAAATGATAAGGTAAGTTCCTTTAGTGCTTAAGAGGTATTAAGAAGGAAATGAGGCACACTATGAAAAAAGATAAAATTTACACAGAAGAATATGTAACTCTTGCGGGAATCGATCATTATCTGCTCCATTACAGGTCGAAGCCGGAAGATGAGGTGATTCTTTTTATCCATGGAGGACCGGGACAGACGGAGAGCTTTTTCGCCCATGTGGTTGAAGAATATGCAGAGCGCAATTACAACATCGTGTATTATGATCAGCGGGGTGCGGGTAAGACATGGCTGAGAAATAAGAAGAGCAAACCCGATACCGCAACTTTGAAGAACGATCTGCTGGAAATCGTTAAGTATGTGAAGAAACTATATGGCAAGGACAAAATTGCGATTCTCGGTCATTCATGGGGAAGTGTGCTGGGGAGTATGTTTGCGCTGGAACACCCGGAGTATACGCTGTGTTACATAGGCTGCGGACAGGTTATAAATATCATAGAAAATGAGCGAGTAGGTTATGCGCTTCTCAAAGATGCCGTTATGAAAAGCGGCAATGAGAAGGATATCAGAAAGTTACAGAAAATTGGAGAATATCCTGCTGACTATTTTGATATGAATGTTTATCGCAAGATGGGGCAGATCAGGAGTCTTCAGGGAAAGTATGGACTGGCGCAAGATTTCAGCAAGACCGTGATTAAGCTGTGGAAGGAGTCGCCAGTGATGGGCGTAAAAGACCTGCTTCCCTTTTTTACCGGAATGATGGTCAATATGCAGGTGATGAAAGAACTGATGGCTTTTGATCTGAGAAAAGAGGGGATGGGCTATCAGGTTCCGGTCTACTATGTGCTTGGGGAAAAAGACTGCCAGACACCGATTGAGATCAGTATGCGGTATTTCGAGGAACTGGAGGCGCCTGAGAAAAAGCTTTATTTGATTTCAAATGCCGGGCATGCTCCGATGATCGATAATGTGGAGGAGTACCGGAAAGCGGTTTGTGAGATTGTGAGGGTGATAAGCAGAACGATACAAATTTAATTTTCAGCTTAATTTTCAGATTGGTAATAAACAGATAGTTGTACTTGCCTGTGAAAAGCTTTAATGCTATAATGAAAACAGTTTAGATCGTGAAACGGCAATTTGATATGGTTAGAACAGAGTATTGACCATAGAGATTGTCTGACAGTGAGAAGACTGTTTTTATATTCACAGCTTGGGACAACTATTTTGTTTTGGGTCAAAGCTTTTAAGAGAGGTATATGTCGTAGATAACATGCCACATATATTTCTTATGAAAAGAAATGTGAATCTCAGCTCTACGCGGATTGTTGCTATAGGTTTAGTCGTTTTTTACGGAGAATTTATGAAAACTAAAGAGAGATTCACGCTTCCTTGGTACTATTTTTTAGTACTCTTGTTTTTAGTGTGCGAAACAGTATTGTTTTGCCTTCTGGGAGAAAACATTTATGTAAGTATGCATGATAATCTGGAACTACATATTACGGATTATCATATATTGTCCAGTACCGGAACTTTTTTTGCGCACAATGTTGAGTTGCCCCTTCTAAACGGTATAAGCAGAGACTATTTTGCGTCGGAATTTTCTGCGTACAGTCTGCTTTATATCTTGTTTCCTACCTGCGCGGCTTATTGTATCGGTCTTGTATTAAAGACTGTGATTGCGCTGGTTTCTTCTGTACTGCTTGCGAAAGATATTCTTGCACAAAATTACAAAAAATATGAAGGTATTGTAGTTCTTATCGGATTTGCATATGGTATATTGCCCTTGTATCCGGCTTTTTCTTTTCCTTTTGTTTCTATTCCGCTTGTGATTCTTCTGCTTAGAAGAATCTACCGGAAAGAAAGCAGGTATGATTATTTTCTGTTATTCTTATATCCGCTGCTGTCTTATTTTACATTTTTCGGATTTTTTATCTTAGCATATCTGGCGTTGGCAATCATCATTCTTTGGATTCGGGATAAAAAGCTTTCCTTGCGTCTGGTGGGTGGGCTCTGTACGTTATCTGCCGGATTCGTGGTCTTTGAGTACAGATTATTTTACATCATGCTGTTTCAGTCTGTGCCTACGATCAGGGATACAATGGAGCAGGGCAGTTATACTTGGGGCAGGATCATATCTACAATCATTGAGACTTTTACGATGGGAATATTTCATGCCGAATCCGTACATACATGGTTTGTTCTTCCGGTCTGTATGATTTATTTTGTCTATCTGAATATACGCTATCTGCGCAGAAAAGCTTATCGGGAGATGCGGACGGATATTTTTAATCTGACGATTCTGTTTATTCTGTTTAACTGTATTGTTTATGGCTTATACTATCAGGAAAACTTCCGTACATTTATTGAGATGCTGATTCCGCCGTTAAAAGGATTCCAGCTTACGCGGACTGTGTTTTTCAATCCGTTTTTGTGGTATTTTGCCCTATTCATTATATTAAAAAGATTATTTGACCGTGATCGTCAGAAAATAGCGTATGCAGCAGCTTTTATCGCTATAGCGGTAATTCTGCTTACGGACTCTAAATATAATGATTTGTATAACACCGGCTTTAATTACTGTTACCGATTAATCAAACAAAAGCCTTCCAACAGTCTGACATACAAAGAGTTCTTTTCGGAAGAACTTTTTGAGCAGATCAAAGAAGATATAGATTATCAAAATGAGAAAGCTGTGGCGTACGGTATGCATCCCGGCGTGTTGGAGTATAACGGTATTTTTACGTTGGACGGATGTTTAAGTTATTATCCACAACAATATAAAGAAGAGTTTCGGGAAATCATAGCCCCGTCGCTCGAACGCGTTGAAAGTTTTAAGGTCTACTATGACGAATGGGGAGCGCGTGCATATCTTTTCGCAGGAGTGGACGAGAACGTATACCAGCCGGTCAGAAATCTGGAAATTTCTGACCATACGCTGCATATTGACAGCGAGGCATTGTGTGAATTGGGCGGAAAGTATATTTTTTCGCGGATAGAGATTGATAATGCAGATGAATTGGAATTATCTCTGCGGGGAGTATATACACAGGAAGACTCGCCGTATACGATTTATTTGTATGAGACGGAAGAAACGGGACAGGAAGAGGGTGATGCTACAGATGCAGAACAGACCACAGCCCTCTCTGAAAACCCCGCACGGCAAGATCCGGCAAACGCAAAACTTCTGTGTCTTCAAAGCGGAGATATGGAAACGTTGATAGGGCTTTCTTTTGGTGACAGAATCGACTATACCCGTTTCGAGGTGAGCGGATCGGGCGAATACGGTCCGTTGTACTGTGAGATTGACGCACAGGCAGGAAAACGGGCGTATTTCTTTTTTCAGGGAAAAGAACACGGGTTTGGCGGTTTCAGAGTGACGAATATGGAACTTGGATTTTTGGGGCTTGATCAGGGAGAAGACAGGTTGGAGAGACTGATTGACCTCTTTGGCAAGCAAGATGAATTTGAACGGGATGAGAACGATGATTCGATTAGAACGGCGACATGGAATTTTGAGAAGGCATCATTATACGTGACGACAAGACGCGGATACATAAGCAGTGTGGAATATGTGGCGGCGGACGGTGTTGCTGACGGCGTCGCGATACCGTGGGAACAGACCGATTTCGCCAAGGACCATCGCGGCGAATATGACTATTTTGAGAATATTTATCGGTGGGAGGCGACCTGCGGTTCTGATGCGAATGAGACGGAGTTTTCTTATCATCCTTACGATGATGATTATGATACCGGACAGGTAGAGACGGTTGTCGATGAATATCTGCAAAGGCAAGGTATTTATAAAAAGCAACCGGATGGGGTCGCCTATAACAGACATGGAGAACCGCTCGTAGAATACTATATAGAGGAAGAAGAGAATAAATATTGCTTTGTGGTGCATCTATGGGGAGATTATTGGATTGATTATGAGGCAGGTATCAGTGAATATCAAGATGCCGTATATTGTACGACACATGTTTTGGAAGAGTCAGACTGTACGGCGCATGTTTCGGGGGAGTCAGACTGGATAGGAATTTTCCTTTACAATATTGACGAAGAGAATGGTGTCACAAGAGAAAGACTGTATGATACGGAGGGAATGCGCAAGGCGGATGTCTCCTATATAAATATGACAGGAATGCCGTTTTCTCTGATGAAGGACTATCGGTACGTGGAGACCGGATTTGATGCCGGTTACGAGGTGTTGTGCAGAGGGCAGAAATTTTGGTTTGATAAGGAACAGGCAGAGTTTGATGAGGCAGGTCGATTTGTTCGATATAATGGCGTTTTCGATTTAAACAACGAAGATGCTCGCAATCTTGTGCCGGGGAGAATGGCGGTTTATGACGGATATTTCTCTTATCCGTGTACTTGTGTTTATGATAAAAAGGGTAGATTGAGCAAAATTGAAGAAGATTTACTACCGGAAGACGAGGAATACGAACGGGAAAACTCCGGACAGATAGAATTTCAATATGATGCAAACGGAATTTTGATGGAAACACGATATGATCGATCTTCATGGACGCAGGGGACAACTGACAGCAGTGGAATAATCGAATATGATGCAAAGGGCAGAATGATTCGCAACGATTATTATATTACGCATGGCGGTCACACAGATATTTTTCTTTATAAAGATGATTCCGACTTGCCGTGGGCGTGCTTGAACTGGTGCAGTTTTGCGCCGGGGTTTACGAATGTTTATTTATTTCTGTAAGCAGTGAATCTGCCCTATGTATCCATAAAGCAGTGAAATTTCTATATGCAAAGAATCTTTGCGTGACATTTTACGGGGGTACTGCTATGCTTTTTCCAAGAAAATAAATTGTGTTTCGCGCGGCTGCGAGATCATGAGACGTTGTGCATCTTAGCAAATTTGACAAGATGGAACGAACAGGAGAAAGACATGGCGGATGTAGGCAGGAATATTAAGAAAATCAGAAAAGATAAGAATCTTACGCAGGATGAGCTGGCGGAGCGTCTGCACTGTACAAGGCAGACCATCAGCAATTATGAGAATGGCAAGAGTGAGCCAAATATTGAACTTCTGATTGAAATTGCCGGCGTACTTGAGGTCGAGGTTACCGATCTGATTTATGGTCTTAAGAAAAAAGAGGATCGACGGAAGCAAAAAGTGACGGCAGTCATGATCTTGGCGACAGCAATCATCATGTTGATAGTGATAGCGTTGCTGACGCCTGCGGCGGATTACGCGAAGAAGCGATTGGTTCCGTATCCGAAGTTTCTTTTATATGTAACGCTCCGTCCAATTGCATTGACGCTGCTTGGCTGGGGGCTTATTGAAACAGTCATGGAGTTATTTGAGATACCGGTGAAAAGAGCGGTGCATAGGAAGTTTGCCCGTTTTGCATATTATGTCCTGCTTGCGTGCGTAGTGATATTGTTTTTTATAACGTTGTGGATGGGAGTGGATATGGTATGGGAGTGGTATATGTCGGAGCAAATCATGAAAGTGCAGAACGAGTTTTCTTCCGCCGACATACCGCATCTGATTCCCTTAGCGATTGAAAAGATAGTGTTTGAGGCATACGTTTTCGGTAACGGAGCTGAGACATGGTATTGTCCGCTCCTTGGGGCAGCGTTTGCTGCCTGTAAGAAGGTGAAAAGCTGATAAAGGAGCAGAGTATTTTTGGGAGGTGGCTATGAAACTATTAGTTTGTGGATTGAACGGCTCTGGCAAAAGCACTCTGGGAAAAAGCCTTGCCGAAAAGCTGGGTTATAAGTTTAGAGATGTAGAAGATTACTATTTTGCAGGAGCGAATGAAGAGTACCCTTATGATTACGCGAGGTCAAGGGATGAAGTGGCGGGATTATTATTAGAAGATATGCGTAAATTTGATAATCTTATATTTGCATCGGGTAAAGGTAACTATGGAGATGAAGCGATATCAATGTTTACAGGTGCGATATTAATTAATGTCCCAAAAGATATTAGGATAGCTCGTGTGAGAGACAGATCTTTTCAAAAATTTGGTGATAGGATATTTCCCGGCGGGGATCTTTATGAGAAAGAAAAGCAATTTTTTGATATGGTCGAACAACGTTCGGAGCATGAAGTGGAGGATTGGTTAAAATCCGTTTGTATACCTTTGATACAAGTGGACGGAACAAGAACAATTGCCGACAATGTGAATGAGATAATAAGGTGGCTGAAATGAGAGAAAATATGGTACTTGAAACAGAGAGGCTATATCTGCGGAAGATGACGCAGGGTGATTTTGAGTTTTTGTGCAAAATTATGCAGGACAAAGAAACCATGTATGCTTATGAAGGAGCTTTTTCTGATATGGAAGTGCAGGAGTGGCTCGACAGACAAATTTCCCGATATCAGAAATGGGGATTTGGCTTATGGGCGGTAATTCTTAAAAAGACGGATGAAATGATTGGTCAATGTGGACTTTCTATGCAGCCGTGGAAGGATTCGGAAGTGCTTGAGCTAGGTTATCTGTTCAGACGGATATATTGGCATAAAGGATACGCGACGGAAGCGGCTAAAGCTTGTAAACAATACGCCTTTGAAGTTTTAAATGCCAAAGAAGTCTGTTCTATAATCAGAGATACGAATATAGCATCTCAGAATGTAGCCCTTAGAAACGGTATGGTCGTAGTGGACAGTTGGACGAAACATTATCGGGGTGTGGACATGCCTCATTACCGTTATGTGGTGGTTCGTTAATACATGTAATATATATTGTGTTAGCGGAATGTTTAAATTTTCATTTAAATCTTTAATGTATAAATTTTTGATTTTAGGTTATTGACAAGTGACAAAAAATAGTGTTAGAATATAAATCCACCGTTAAAAAATTAATGCTTGAAATAAAAATTTAAAAAAATTTAAAAAAAGGTATTGACGGTCGGCGGTGGGTGTGATAATATACCAACGTTGCGTGTTTAACAAATAACAAACAAGCAACACAGAACCTTGACAAATAAACAGTAATGCAACCCTGAAAATTCAAGAGAAAATTTTCAGAGAGAGTATCGAACAGATACAAACCAAAAGTAAAAAGGATACAGAAGAAGCCAAGCTTGTTCTGGTCCGGAGATCAGACGAAGATCTGGCAGCCGAGTTACCACGGAAGTGGGAACTCGAGATTTCGTTGAAAACGAAATCATTTTTATTCGAGAGTTTGATCCTGGCTCAGGATGAACGCTGGCGGCATGCCTAATACATGCAAGTCGAACGGGGTTATGATGTGAGCGGAGTAGCTTGCTGATGACAATCTTTTCATGACCTAGTGGCGGACGGGTGAGTAACGCGTGGGTAACCTGCCTTATACAGGGGGATAACACTTAGAAATAGGTGCTAA
>JAAGKN010000896.1_pt1 | contig 50639 bp, 45 predicted proteins | sample 6206371 | NCBI WGS metagenome assembly JAAGKN01 (sample SAMN11533720, study PRJNA540317) | gut metagenome | isolation source: fecal pellets from male and female animal of same cohort | host: Peromyscus leucopus | place: USA:CA | collected 2017 | reverse complement strand
AGCCTATGGTAGATGGTTATATCCGTTTCCTGTATCTGGATAAGAATGATATGCCAATGGTTGCCCTTCACTGGGAGAAGTACATGCAGCATATCATTGAAAAGTACAACAAGATTTACCGTATCCAGATGCCGAAAGTAACCCCTCATGTATGCAGACACACCTTTTGCTCTAATATGGCGAAGTCGGGAATGAACCCAAAGACCTTGCAGTACATCATGGGGCATTCAGACATCAGTGTAACACTGAACACCTATACGCATGTGAATTTTGATGATGCGAAAGAGGAACTGCACCGAGTAGCAAACGGCTGAAAAAGCCCGTTGGTAAAGCCGCTTACTTTACCAACGTATTTACCAATTTTTCAGGGACAAATATGAGAAAGTATGGGACGATTTGAGAAAATACTCTGGAAACGGAAAATTTCGGAACAGACTGGAAACCCTTTAAAATCAAGCATTTGAGAAGAAATACAGGATATATAAGGAGTTATAGAAAAATGATTAAAATACTTTTTATCTGCCACGGCAACATCTGCCGCAGCCCCATGGCTGAATTCGTCATGAAAGACCTGGTCTCCCAGGCAGGTCTTTCCTACCAGTTCACCATCGCCTCCGCCGCCACCAGCACCGAGGAAATATGGAACGGTGTGGGCAACCCGGTGTATCCTCCGGCCAGGAAGAAACTGGCGGAGCATGGCATTAGCTGCCAGGGCAAGCGGGCGGTGCAGCTTACCCGGGCGGATTATGGCAAATACGATTATTTGATAGGGATGGACAGCGCCAATATCCGCAACATGGTTCGTATGTGCGGCGGCGATCCGGAGCATAAAATATCCCTCCTGCTGTCCTGGGCGGGAGCAGAGAGGGATATTGCAGATCCGTGGTATTCCGGAAATTTTGACGCTACATACGAGGATGTGCTGGAGGGCTGTCAGGCGCTGCTTAAGGCGCTGCGGAGCAGTCTGTAAGCTCCGGGCGTGGCTCCTGCAGGACAGGGAGCGGCTCCAATCGCAGCACCCCACGAGGGTCTGGCGTCAGCTTGCGCTGTCCGGACTGCCGGGGATTGTCCCATGCCGTCACTGCACTGCCGGAAGTCCTCCCAGCAGCAGTGCGCTGCAATAGCTTGCGATTTCCTCTGGGGAAACCGGCGACTGCTGATTCAGCCAGCACTCAATCACTCCGATACAGCCGGAGACCATAAAGGAGTAGAAATAGTCAAAATATTCCGGGGAGTGTTCCGCACTGTCCATCATCATGCGTAGCTTTTCTTTCACCAATTCTTTCAGCCGGTTCACAAAGGCCATATCGCCGTGGGGACCGATCAACACTTGGGCCAGGGCGCGGTTGTTGTCCAGAAAGACGAAGAGGTCCAAAAGCACTGGTTTGGGTATCACCTGGCTGCCGCCTGCTGCCAGGTCCCGCTCAAGAATCTCGTTGAACTCCTGAAACAATTCCTCCTCAACTTTACTCAGCAAATCATATACATCATTATAGTGGAGATAAAAAGTTCCCCTGTTGATATCTGCCAGATCGGACAGCTCCTTGACGGATATGTCTTTTATATCCTTTTCCCCCATTAGCTGTATCAGCCCCTGCAGCAGCAAGGTCTTTGTGCGGCGGACCCTACGGTCCATTTTTCCCTGTGCCATAGAATTTCCTTTCTCTTTATGGAAGTTTCGACAATCGTGTGACCGACATAAAAGGCGGCAAGTCTCATAAGGATGGACCAAATATTAACAAATCATAAAATCTTTAGCATAAATCGACACTTTCCGGAGAAATGTCTTAAAATGCACAATCAAGCCTGTTTTGAATATTGCCTTTTGCCGTATTTTCATTATAATATCTTTCATATAGAAAATCAACTAGTGTCAATAAAAAAACACATATCAATTAACATACATTAGTTGCATAAGAGAATATGGTCTCAATAAAAGGGATTATAAATATAAACGGAGGAATATCATTATGGAAAAAGAGCAGAAAGGCAATTCCTTTATGATAAAGCTGGCTACGATGATCGTGGACAAGAGAAAAGGCTTTTATCTGATTTTTATTATGCTGATTATTTTCAGTTTGATTTCCATGAACAAGGTTAAGGTCAACAATGATCTGACCACTTATCTGTCTGATAATACGGAGACTCGGCAGGGTATGGACCTCATGGAGGAGCAGTTTACCACCTATGGGACAGCCAGAATCATGGTCTGCAATGTGACTTACGAGGAGGCGGAGGAGCTGGCGGGGCGGATTGAGGAGATGGAAGGGGTCAGCATGTTGGACTTCGATGACTCCCCGGAGAGCTACCACGACATGGAAGCGCTGTTTGCCGTCACCTTTGACGGGGAGGCCAAGCAGGAGATCACCAAGGCATATTTCGAGGCAGTTTTGGAGTCTCTGGCGGACTACGACGTCTACTATACTTCAGATATCGGCCAGGAGGAGCGGGATGCGTCGGATCTGAACAAGGATATGGTTATGATTCTGTTGCTGGCGGGCGTGGTCATCGTGGCGGTGCTGCTCTTTACCTCCACCACCTACGCGGAGATCCCGGTGTACCTGATGACCTTTATCACAGCGGCGATTTTGAACAAGGGCACCAATTTCCTCTTTGGCACCATCAGCTTTGTCACCAACTCCATCGCTGTGGTGCTGCAGTTGGCGCTGGCGGTGGACTATGCCATTATCCTGGCCCACAGGTTTATGGAGGAGCACGAGGACAAGGACGCCAGAGAGGCGGTGATCGTGGCGCTGAGCAAAGCCATTCCGGAGATATCCTCCAGCTCCCTGACCACGGTGTCGGGCATGGTGGCTATGATGTTCATGCAGTTCCGTATCGGTTACGATATGGGTATTATTTTAGCCAAAGCCATTGTCCTGAGTCTGGTGACGGTATTTTTCCTGATGCCGGGGCTGCTGCTGAACTTTTCCAAGGCCATCGACAAGACGCACCACAAGAGTTTTGTGCCGAACATCACGGCGGTGGGAAAATTTTGTGTGGCCACCCGCTTTGTGGTACCGCCCCTGCTGATTTTAGCGCTGGTTGCCGCGTTTTATTTTTCCAACCAGGCTACCTATGTGTATGATGTGAACACTTTGGAGGCCAAGACCATGAGTGACAACAAGTTCTCCGCCTCCATGGTCAACCAGGAATTTGGCAGCATTAACCAGCTGGCGGTGCTGGTGCCAAACGGTGACTATGAGCAGGAGGCCCGGACGCTGCGGGCGTTGGAGCGATTGGACTGTGTGGATTCGGTCATGGGATTGGCCAATATTGAGGCCATGGATGGCTATATGCTGACGCAGCTTTTGACGCCCAGAGCGTTTTCAGAGTTGATTGACATGGATGTGGAGGTGGCGGAGCTGCTGTATACAGCCTATGCAGTCAGCGAGAGCAACTTGGGAGCGGTGGTGAATGGCATCGGTGAGTATGAGGTTCCTCTGATAGATATTTTCCTGTACATATATGATCAGAAAGAAAGCGGAAATATCACGCTGGACGAGGATTTGGAGGAGACGCTGGGAGACGCGCATTCTCAGATCTGCATAGCCCAGGACCAGCTGCTGGGAGAGAATTACAGCCGCTTTGTGCTGGAGCTGAATGTCCCCTCGGAGGGAGAGGAAACCTATGAGGCGCTGGAGGAAATCCGGCAGACGGTTGCCCGCTATTATGAGCTGGATGATATTTATCTGGTGGGCACATCCACCAGCAATAAGGATTTGAGCGCCTCTTTCAGCACGGACAATGTGATCATCACCATACTGACGGCAGTGTTCGTCATGATTATTCTGCTGTTTACTTTCCAGTCGGCAGGGCTGCCGGTGCTGCTGGTGCTGACGATCCAGGGCAGTATCTGGGTCAATTTTTCCCTGCCCTATCTGCAGCAGGAGCCGGTGTATTTCCTGGGATATCTGGTGGTGTCGGCCATCCAGATGGGCGCTACCATAGATTATGCCATTGTAATTACCAGCCGGTATATGGAGCTTAAGAACTATATGTCCATCAAGGAGGCTATTGTGCTGACGCTGAATCAGGCCTTCCCAACCATTGTGACCAGCGGTTCCATGCTGGTGGCGGCTGGCTTTATTATCAACAATATATCTACCAATGCAGTGGTAGCGGCCATCGGACTGGCGCTGGGGAGAGGTACGCTGACCTCCATAATCATGGTGCTGCTGGTGCTGCCCCAGACGCTGCTGCTGGGAGATATCATTATAGAAAAAACGGCCTTCACCCTGAAAAGGGAGGTGGCAAAGCCTTTGCCCACCAGTGGCAGAATCCGTATGACGGGGCACATCAAGGGATATGTGAACGGCGTGATTGAGGGCGATTTCACTGGAGTCATCGACGGAGAGATGGGAGCGGTGATACGCGCCCGGGATGTATATGAGAATGCCCGTGAATTGTTGGAATACAGAGAGGAGGAAGGTCATGAGTAATCTTACGATACGCAGGAGAGAAGGCAGGCTGCTGGCTGTAGGTCTGTCTCTGGCGCTGGCCTTTTCCGAGTGCCTGCCGGCGCTGGCCCAGGGGGAGCCTGCGGCCACCTATGAGGAATATGTCAGCGGAGAGTACAGGGAAGAAGCGGGGCCGGGGCAGTATGAGATGGTCCGCATCGCCACGGTGGAGGAGCTGCGGGAGTTTGCGCAGGCCTGCGCCTATGACGCGTGGTCCAGAGATAAACATGTGCTGTTGGAGACGGACTTGGATTTGAACGGCACGGAGCTGGAGATACCAGTTTTTGGCGGGATTTTTGACGGCCAGGGACACACGATCAGCGGATTGGAGATTCAGCGGGAGGGATCCCAAATCGGATTGTTCCGCTATCTGCAGCAGGGGGCGGTGATCCAGGAGTTGTCTGTGTCAGGGGCCAGGGTGCTGCCCCAGGGCAGCGGCTGCCAGGCTGGAATCTTAGTGGGGCGAAACTATGGCAGCATTGTAAACTGTCATGTCTCCGGCGTGCTGGAGGGCGACGAGGAAGTGGGCGGCATTGCGGGCGTCAACGAGGCAAGCGGCGTGATCCGCAGCTGCGCGGCGGAGGTGACGGTATTGGGAAACCGCCGCAGCGGCGGAATCGTGGGCAGCAACCATGGCACTCTGAACAATTGCATCAACAGGGGAAATATTAATATTTATACCAACGACATGGTGTATGAGCTGGAGGATTTTACCGTAGAAAATCTGGAGGAGGCATCCTCCGGCACCCAGTTGGACGCTCATATGGATACGGGCGGTATCGCCGGAATCAGCGACGGCAAGATTTATTACTGCAGCAATGTGGGAACAGTGGGCTATGCCCATGTGGGATACAATACCGGCGGTATTGTGGGACGTCTGCACCAGGGGTATATTCAAAACTGCACCAACACGGGGCATGTGCTGGGCAGAAAAGATGTGGGCGGTATAGCCGGACAGATGGAGCCTTTTATGGAGGTGGAATACATCGACAGCAAGCTGGATGAACTGGACCGGGAGCTGGACATTTTTCTGGATATGCTGGAGGCCAGCCATGATCATCTGAGTGCCTATGGAGATCAGGCTACTGCCATCACCAGACAGCTGAACGCCAATTTGCGCAACGTGTCTGCCTCCGCCACCAACCTGCTTAATATTACCAACGATCTGTGGCATGTGTACAATCAGGAAATCTCCGGTATTTCCAGCGATTTTGATCGTCTCTCCGACGACCTTCGGGCGATTAACGACAAGCAGAAGGAGGAGGAAAAGCAGGAGGGGGAGCAAAATGGAAGGTCGGACGGCGAGCCGGCCGAGACGCAGCAGGAGCATCAGGAACAGCGGCAACAGGAGCAAGGCCAGCAGGAAGAGCCAGGGCAGCAGGGACAAGAGCAGCAGGACCGGGAGGAATGGGGAGACCGGCTGGAGGACTGGCGGGATGAGCTGGACTCCGTCAGCGGCGGCGACCATATAGACTGGAACAAGCCCTCAGACTGGGAGCGGCCGACATATACCGAGGACTACCGCAACGCTCTGTCGAATTTTGCGGACAGCACCAGCGATCATTTACATAAGGTGACAGACACCACCTCCCAGCAGAGCAGTCAGGTGACAGGCAATTTGGATGTGTTCAATCAGGAACTGAAAGCGGCCATGGACCGTCTGTCGGATTTGGCGGACACGCTGGACGCCGCCCAGGGGGTGGTGGATGCGGACGTGGACGCTCTGGTGGCCCAGGCCCGGAAACTGCGGAGAATGATCAGTGATATCAGAGACGAGCTTTTCAGCTATGAGGGTATCACGGTCAATGACGCGTCGGACGAGACGGCCAGCGAGAGCATTGAGAATGCGGGAGCCGGAGAAACCCAGGGGGAACTGCGGCAGGAGCCGCAGCAGGAATTTCAGCAGGACGGAAGTGTGGTCACAGAGAAATGGTATGACACCACCAGTTTCCAACAGGGCAAGATCACGCTGTGCCTGAACAGCGGCTTGATAGAGGCGGATACTAATGTGGGGGGTATTGTAGGACAGATTGCCACAGAGCATGATCTGGACCCTGAGGACGATATCACCTTTACCGGGGCGGAGAGCCTGAGTATACAGGAGAGCATCAAAGCGGTGGTGCGGGAGAGCCGGAATGAGGGCCGTGTCGTCGCCAAGAGAAACTATGTGGGCGGCATAGCAGGCAAAGCGGACTTCGGAGCCATCGTTTCCTGCGAATCCTATGCGGATATCCACAGCACGGGAGGCAGCTATGTGGGCGGCATAGCAGGAAGATCGGATTATACGATACGGAGCTGTTTCAGCACGGGATTTTTGGATGGAAAAAGCTATGTGGGCGGCATAGCGGGCATGGGCAGTGAGATTTACTACTGTGACGCTATGAACAATCTGGAGATACAGGGTGAAAAAATAGGAGCCGTTGCCGGAGACCTGCGGGAAGAGGGCATGCTGTATGACAACTATTATGTGGAGGACAGCGTGGCGGGTATCGACGGTATCGGCTATGGCGGCGGGGCTATTCCCATGAGCTATGAGGACTTTGTGGCCCGGGAAGGGCTGCCGGAGGAATTCAACTTACTGACGCTGCACTTTGTGGTGCTGGATGAGGAGGGAGAATTCCAGGAGGAGGTAGATACCCTGCAGGTCCCCTACGGCAGTGGCCTGACGGCGGAGCAGATGCCAAAGCTGCCGGAAAAAGACGGTTATTACGGACAATGGCCGGAGATGGATTACGGTCATATCACAGAGAGCCGGGTGCTGGCGGCGGAGTATACCAAGTGGATCACCGCATTGGCCTCTAAAGAACAGGATACCATACTGGTGGAAGGGCTTTTCTATCCGGAGGATACCCTGGAGGTGGCGGAGGACGGGGAGAACGCCTATCGTCTGCAAATCCGCACCGCGGATGGATTCTATGACCGGCCCGTCAGTGTGCGGCTGCACCAAAGTCTCCTGCCTAGGAACTATGAGATTCATTTGACGCAGGACGGAAAGGATACTATAATAGAGAGCAGGACAATGGGGAGTTATGTGGTGTTTGCCATGGAACGTCCTGGGAGCTTTCTAATCGTCGAAACCTCTCCTCAGATTCCTGTACGGTACTTTGTGCTGGGCGGGGGAGCTGCCGCATTAGTGTTGATTTTGGTGATTCGTAAGCTCCTGCAGCGGAGAAAGGTAAGGCGGTCGAAGAAGGCCGTCAGGCAGAGTGAGGAGGGCGCGGAGTTGGAGCGGAGCACAGTGCAGGAGCAGAGCGCCGCGGCACAGGAAAGCGCAGACCTCACAGCACCGGAGCAGAATGCTGAGCAGGAGTGATATATGCGCGTAGATACAGTGATTTTTGATATGGACGGCACTTTGATCGATACAGAGAAATACTATCGGATTTTCTGGCCCATGGCACTGAGGGAATTCGGATATGAGATGACGGATGAGCAGGCGCTGTCCATGCGCAGCTTAGGTCGTCCCTTTGCCCCGGCGCGGCTGCGGGAGATGTTCGGCCCGGAACTGAACTATGAGGCGGTCCGGGAGCGCCGCAAGGCGCTGATGGAGGAGCGGCTGGACAGGGACGGCATAGCGCTTAAGCCCGGCGCGGCGGAGCTGCTTATATGGCTGCAGGAACACGGAGTCCGCAGCGCTGTCGCCACCGCCACGGACCTGCAGCGGACGGAAAAATATCTGGGAAGATTGGGAATCCGGCAATATTTTGACCGGATTATCTCGGCCACCATGGTGCGGGAGGGAAAGCCCTCGCCGGATATTTATCTCTATGCCTGCAGGCAGATGAACAGACGTCCCGAGGACTGCATGGCGGTGGAGGATTCCCCCAATGGCGTGCTGAGCGCCGCCCGGGCGGGCTGCCGGGTGGTGATGGTGCCGGACCAGACGGACGCGGAGCCGGAACTGGAAAAGCTTTTATACGGCAAAGTAAACAGGCTGGATGAGATTATAGGGCTGCTGTGACAGCCGAAACCGGTATTGCATTTCCCGAACTGCTGTGTTATTATTTTAACGATAGCGTTGGGCATACCATCGCGCAATAAGCAAAACAGAAAACGGGATTGCGGCTGGAGCAGACGCGGGAAACGCTGCTCCCGGACGAGGGGCCGCAGGAAAGGATGCGTACATGAGATTCGATGACATTATTGAAAAGGTCAATCAGTGCAGTATGAAAAAAATGTCCGTGGCGGCAGCACAGGATGAGGCGGTGCTGCATGCAGTGTGGGAGGCCAAGAAGAGAGGCATTGCGGACGCCATTCTGGTGGGTGATGAGGCCAAGATTCGCGAGATTGCGGCCGGAATGAACATGGATCTGAGCGACTACGAGATTATCGACGAGCCGGATATGACCCAGGCGGCGCTGAAAGCGGTAAAGCTGGCCCACGAGGGCGTGGTGGATATGTATATGAAAGGTCTGGTAGACACCAAGAATTTCTTAAAGAGTGTGCTGGACAAGGAAGTGGGACTGCGCACAGGCAATCCTCTGTCCCATGTGGCGGTGTTCGAGGTGCCCGGTATTCCGCAGCTGCTGTTTTTGACAGATGTGGCCTTTATCACCTACCCCACGCTGGAGGATAAGGTTAATATCATCAACAACACTGTGCCCGTGGCAAAGGCCTGCGGTGTGGAATGTCCCAAGGTGGCTCCCCTGGCGGCAGTGGAGGTGGTCAACCCCAAGATGCAGGTTACGGTAGATGCGGCGGAGCTGACCCGTATGAACGAGGAAGGCCAGATTACCGGCTGTATCGTAGACGGCCCTCTGTCTCTGGATCTGGCCATTGATCCTGAGGCGGCTAAGCACAAGGGCGCCACAGACCGCAAGATTCAGGGCGATGCGGATATCCTGCTTTTCTCGGATATCCATGCGGGCAACAATGTATACAAGACCATCGTACATATGACCAAGGCGGAAAACGGCTGTATTCTGACGGGAACCAAGGTGCCTGTCATCCTGACCAGCCGCTCCGACACCTTTGAGACCAAGGTGAATTCCATCGCTCTGGCAGCAGTGGTGGCAGCGGAGATGGCCAAGGGGGTATAAGCGCAATGGATTTTGTTGTGGAGACTGTTTTGGAGGTGGCCGGAGAGTTGGTTTCCAATGCGATCGACACAGCCGTTACAGCCGGAAAAGAGAAAAAGAGAGAGAAAGAAAAAAAGGAGGAAAACAAAGATGGCAGTGAAGAGCTTAATCATTAATCCCGGTTCCACCTCCACCAAGATTGGTGTGTTCGAGGATGAGAACCTGTTGTTTGAAGAAACCCTGCGGCATTCCACAGAGGAGATCAGCCAGTATGCCTCCATTGTGGATCAGAAGGATTTCCGCAAGAAAATCATTACGGATTTATTAGAGGAAAAGCAGTTTGATATAAAGTCCCTGAATGTGGTGGTGGGACGGGGCGGTATGTTAAAGCCCATCCCCGGCGGCACCTACGCTGTGACAGACGAGCTGCTGGCTGACCTGAAGGTTGGCGTACAGGGTCAGCACGCTTCCAATCTGGGCGGTATTCTGGCCAGAGAGATCGGTGATTCCATCGGCGTTCCTTCCTATATCGTAGACCCTGTGGTGGTGGATGAGCTGATGCCTATCGCCAGATATTCCGGCGTGCCGGAGCTGCCCCGTACCAGCGTATTCCATGCGCTGAACCAGAAAGCGGTAGCCAAGAGATATGCCAAGGAGATCGGCAAACCCTATGAGTCCCTGCGCCTGATCGTGGTGCATATGGGCGGCGGCGTGTCCGTGGGCGCACACGAGTACGGCAAGGTGGTGGATGTGTTCAATGCCCTGGACGGCGACGGCGCATTTTCTCCCGAGCGTGCGGGGGCGGTTCCCAGCGGCGCTCTGATCAAAATGTGCTACAGCGGACAGTATACTGAGAAAGAGGTGTATGGCAAGATCGTGGGCAAAGGCGGTTTCAATGCCTATCTGGGCACCAACGACATGCGCGAGGTGACCAGGCGCGCCAACGAGGGAGACGAGAAAGCAGCGGAGGCCAAAGCGGCGTTCCTGCTGCAGGTAGCCAAAGATATCGGCTCCATGGCCTGTGTGTTAAACGGAAAGGTGGATCAGATCATTCTCACCGGAGGTATTGCCTACGGCGCGGACGTATGTGATTCCCTGAAGGAGAGAGCGGGCTGGATTGCGCCTGTCACTGTGTATCCCGGCGAGGACGAGCTGCTGGCTCTGGCCCAGGGCGCGCTCCGTGTGCTGAGCGGCGAAGAGCAGGCTATGGTATACTAATTAGAACAGATAAAAACGGCGTCTGCCGGGCCGATTCAGCCCTGGGCAGGCGCCATTTTATTGTCATCATATCACGTCCGGATTCTTGCGGTACTCTCTGGGAGAGCGCCCATACACTTTCCGGAACAGGTCCTTAAAGTAATTGCTGTCGTTAAAACCGCATTCCAGGGCGATATCCGTGATGGTGTTGCCGGTGGTCAGCAGGGCAGTCTGAGCGTGTTTCAGACGTACATAATTCAAGTACTCTTTGAATCCCATGCCTGTGACCAGCTTGAATTTTTTGCTGAAATAGGTGGGACTGAGAGACGCCACTGCCGCCACTTCCTCCAATGTCAGAGGACGGCGGAAATTCTGGTAGATATAGCGGGTGGCCTGCTGAATGTCTGCGTCCCGTACGTTGATCAGTTCCGGTTCCGGCTGATGCATCACCGAATGTCTGGACAGAAACAGCAAAAGCTGCTGTAGATAGCAGGTGGTAAAATCGGCGGAATACTCGTCCAGTCCGGCGCTCTCGGACAACATGTGAGAGAGCAGCTCAAAAAATTCCTCCAGATACAGAGTGGGGATGCTGCCCATAAAGGAAGGCGCATCCCCTATCACGTCCTGGTAGAGAAAAGATTTTTTAAACAATATGTCCACCATCTCGCAGTTGATGCCGGGATAGTACCGGGAGTGGTGCAGCTCACCGGGGGTGATAAACACCAGGTCTCCCTTCTCCAGCTCGTGAACCTGGTCTCTGAGCAGAAAACGGCATTTGCCGGAGAGCAGGCAGAAAATCTCATAAAAACTGTGGTAATGGTCCGGCTGCATAGCGCTGTCAGCGCTACGCAGCCCCTTGTAGATGATGATGTTATCGATATCCGGTCGCCCGCTGCATATAAAAGGTGTCATAATATTCTCCGTCTCAATTCCTACAGAGGAAACTTGAAATATCTCTTTGCGTTGTTGTAGGAAATATCCGTGACGATCTCGGACAAAATATCCATGTCCTCAGGAAATTCTCCGTTCTCCACCCAGTTGCCGATCAGGTTGCACAGAATACGGCGGAAGTACTCGTGCCTGGTGTAGGATAAAAAGCTCCGGGAATCCGTCAGCATTCCCACAAAGCCGGACAGGTTCCCCAGGTTGGCCAGGGAAATCATCTGATCCTGCATACCGGTCTTGTGATCGTTGAACCACCATGCGCTGCCCTGCTGAATCTTTGCCACGGCGGTGCTGTCCTGGAAACATCCCAGTATGGAGCCGATGGCCTGGTTGTCATTGGGGTTTAAGCTGTACAGAATCGTTCTGGGCAGCTCGTCGGTCTTGATCAATGCATTCAGGAAATCCGCCATCTGTGAGGAGGGGGCGTAGTTGTTGATGCAATCGTACCCGGTGTCAGGTCCCAGCTTATCGTACATCAGGGTATTATTGTCTCTCTTACAGCCGTAGTGTAGCTGCATAGCCCAGTCAAGCTTTGCGTATTCTCTGCCCACAAACAGCATGAACGCTGTCTTGAACTTCAGCTCCTCCTCTTTGGTGGGAATCATGCGGTTCTGCCGCTTTAAAAAGATTTCTTCGATCTCATCGTCGGAGGCGGGGCAGTACATCACATATTCCAGAGCGTGGTCGGATACGTTGCAGCCCATGGAGGCAAAGAAAGCCATACGCTCCCTCAAGGCGTCCTTTAGCTGGGCAAATGTGATAATTTCGCTCCTGCCTACGGTGGCGGCCAGCTTATCCAGATAGTCCAGATAGTCCGGCTTTTCGATATTCATAGCTTTGTCAGGCCTCCAGGCAGGCAACACCTTTACCTCAAAGCTGTCGTCCTCGGCGATCTTCTTGTGCCATTCCAGAGAGTCAATGGGATCGTCCGTGGTGCAGATCAGAGTCACATTGCTCTGGCGGATCAGGTTGCGCACGCTCATGGAAGGCTCCTGGAGTTTTTTGTTGCACAGATTCCACACCTCGTCGGCAGTCTTTTTGTTCAGCACGCCATTGTAGCCGAAATATCTCTGCAGCTCCAGATGGCTCCAGTGGAACAGGGGATTGCCGATGGCTTTGCCCAGGCACTCCGCCCACTTGCAGAACTTTTCATAGTCCGAGGCGTCCCCGGTGATATATTTTTCTTCCACGCCGCAGGAGCGCATAAAACGCCATTTGTAATGGTCGCCGCCCAGCCATACCTGAGTGATGTTGTCGAACTTCGGTCTTCGTAGATTTCCTGAGGATTGATGTGGCAGTGGTAGTCCAGATGGGCATGTTTTCAGCGTAATCGTGGAACAGCTTTCTGGCGGTTTCCGTCTCAAGTAAAAAATCCTTGTCCATAAAACTTTTCATTGTTCTTCCCTCCATAAAAATTTTATTGTATGTGATAGCATTTGCTGTTGTTGCCAAAACACCTATTTCTGGCAGTCATGGCTGCTGGCGAGAGTGGTGCCCCGGTGTACCACTTCTCCGGAAAACACAGTCTGCTTGGGCATTTCATTGCCGCTGAGCACCCCCATCAGTGTGACGATCAGATGTTGGCAGAGCGTTTCCAGCTTATTGTCAATACTGGACATCTCCGGCTCACAGCAGTGAACCAGCAGTGAGTTGTTATAGCCGATAATGCACAAATCTTCCGGAATGGACAGTCCCGCGTTCAGGGCAAAGCGCATAGCGCCCATGGCCAGGGAGTCATCCGAGGCAATAATGCCGTGAAAGTGAATTCCCTTTTGATATATTTTCATCAGATGATCTGCCATGGCGTGAATATCCTCATGAGAGCCCTGGTAGAACTGTATCAGATTATTGCTCCGCAGCAGTTTCTGAGATTCCATGGCGTTGCGGTATCCCGCCATTTTTTTCTTGCTGCTGTAGGAGGTGGAATTGGTAAAGTACAGAATGTCTTCCACACCCGCCTGAATTAGCTGCAGTGTTGCCTCGTACACGGAAGAAAAATCATCCGATAAGATGCTGTATACATTGGGGGCCTCCAGCGCCGCGTTCAACAGCATTACAGGAACCTGAGATGCGGCGTCCAGAATATAGCGGTTCTCCACATCCTTGTCGTAGACAAAGTTGGAACCAACCAGAATAATGCCGTCCACCTTCTTGGTGATCAGCAGATTCATACAGCTTTTTTTGCTCTCCAGATCGTAGCCGGTACAGCACAGTATGCTGTCATAGCCGTTGACCCGGAGTTTCTGTTCAATATAGTAGATGGCTTTGGCCAGATACAAATCGGAGGAATCGGCGCACATGACGCCGATGGTCTTCATGGTGTTGAGTCCCAGACCTCTGGCGAAGGCATTGGGAGTGTACTCACATTGATTGATCACATCCAGAACCTTCTGCTTGGTCTTCTCGCTGACACTGCTGCTGCCGTTGAGTACTCTGGAGACAGTGGCAATGGAGACACCGGCTTTTTCTGAAATGTCATATATTGTCATATGCATGGGATATACCTCTTTTACGCAAATCTGTTTTAGTGAAAAAATGTTTGTAAGCGGTTACAGAATTTGCTCTATTTTGAATTATAGCGAATCTGGAAAAAATTTTCAAGAACTATTTTTAAGTTCTTGACGAATAAAGGGTTTGGAAGTAAAATTAGAAATGTAAGTACTTACACAGTTTTCGCTGTGGAGGTATGGTCTTTTTAGAAAATGCGCATGTAACAATCCGGTGTGCGGCTCCCTGTGTTTTGGGACAGGACATGGGAAGGACGGACAGTGCGGGGAGGCACGCCGAGAGCGGCTGGGGACAGCAGAAAAGAGGAGGAGTTATGGAAGTATTGAACAAGAGCATGACCGGCAAAAAGGACAGACCCATTAAGGTCGTACAGTTTGGAGAAGGGAATTTCCTGCGGGCGTTTGTGGACTATATGATCGACATTGCCAACGAACAGGGCAAGTTTGACGGCGATATCGTCCTGATCAAGCCCATTGATTTCGGCAATCTGGATATGTTCCACAAGCAGGACTGCCAGTACACCGTCTCTCTGCGGGGTAATGTGGACGGCGAGGCCAGGATTATCAACAGAGTGGTGACCAGCGTGGCTGATGCGGTAGACGCCATCCATGAGTATGACAAATACATGAGTTTGGCTGAGATTGATACCCTTCGCTTTGTGGTTTCCAACACCACGGAGGCCGGGATTGTATATGACGCCGACGATAAATTTGAGTTGAATCCTCCCAGGAGCTTTCCTGGCAAGCTGACCAAATTCTTATATCACCGGTTTGAGACTTTCGGCGGAGACCTGTCCAAGGGACTGGTGATGCTGCCGGTGGAGCTGATTGACGACAATGGCATTATGCTGAAAAAATGTGTGATGCAGCAGATTGCCAACTGGGGGCTGTCCGATGCCTTCAAGAGTTGGGTGGAGGAGGCCTGCGTGTTTACTGCCACACTGGTGGACCGCATCGTGACTGGCTATCCCCGCGCCACAGAGCAGGAGGAATGGGAAAAGCTGGGATACGAGGACCATATCATGGTGACGGGTGAGCCGTTCGCTCTGTGGGTTATCGAGTCGGACCGGGACATCAGCAAGGAGTTTGATCTGCCCGGCGCGGGACTGCCGGTGGTGTTTACCGACGACCATCATCCCTACAAGCAGAGAAAGGTGCGTATTTTAAATGGCGCGCACACCTCCTTTGTGCTGGCCTCCTGGCTCTGCGGCAACGACATTGTGAGACAGTCCATGGAGGATGCGGATGTGCGCGACTTCATGAACAAGACGATTTTTGACGAGGTGATTCCCACCCTGACATTGCCGGAGGAGGAGCTGAAGGCTTTCGCCGGGGAGGTGGTGAACCGTTTCAACAATCCCTATGTGGACCATGCGCTGCTGGCAATCTCCCTGAACTCCGTGTCCAAGTGGAGGGCCAGATGTCTGCCCAGCCTGCTTGGCTATGTGGATAAGTTCGGCAAACTTCCGGCGCATATGACTTTCTCCATCGCTGCTCTGATGGCTTTCTACTGCGGCGACGAGATCAAGGATGGCGCGCTGCAGGGCAGCCGGGACGGCCAGAGCTACCCGATCAAGGATGACATGCCGGTGCTGGAGTTTTTCCGGGACAACTGCCGTAAGGACACCCGCAGCTTTGTGACTGCTTATCTGGGCAGAGAGGATTTCCACGGACAGGATTTGAACCAGGTGCCCGGCTTGACGGAGGCAGTGGTTACGTATCTGGACGACATTAAAGAGAACGGTATGAGGGCGGCGTTATGCAGAATTTCTTAAAAATTAATGACAACGACAATGTGGTGGTGGCATTAAACACCATTCCCCAGGGGGAGACCGTCACGGTGGAGGTATCTGGCCAGGACAGCCGGATCACCGCCCGGGAGGAGATTCCCGCCGGGCACAAGATGGCGGTGCGCCACATCCCCGCCGGCGGCGAGGTGATCAAGTACGGCTACCGCATCGGCAATGCCAAGGAGGACATTCCCGCCGGAGCATGGATTCACACCCACAATGTGGGCACGGCTCTGGGAGACCTGCTGGAGTACAGCTATGAGCCGGTGACAGTGGAGGAGAGCAGAACGGAGGACGTGACCTTTATGGGCTTTAACCGTCCGGACGGCAAGGTGGGAGTGCGCAACGAGATATGGATTATTCCCACGGTGGGCTGCGTCAACAATGTGGCCACAGCCATAGCCAGGCAGGCAGGCGCCTTTGTCAAGGGCACCGTGGAGGACGTGATCGCTTTTCCCCACCCTTATGGCTGTTCCCAGATGGGGGACGATCAGGAGCATACCCGCGCCATTCTGGCAGATCTGATCAATCACCCCAACGCGGGCGGTGTGCTGGTGCTGGGACTGGGCTGTGAGAACAGCAATATTGATGTGCTGAAACCCTATATCGGGGACTATGACGAGAACAGGGTGAAATTTTTGGTGGCCCAGGAGTCCGAGGATGAGATCGGAGACGCTGTGGAGATCATCAAGGGACTGATTGACTATGCGGCGGGCTTTGAGCGGGAGCCGATCAGCGTCAGCAAACTGGTGATAGGCATGAAGTGCGGCGGCAGCGACGGACTTTCCGGCATTACGGCCAATCCGCTGGTAGGGCGTTTCTCAGATATGCTGATCTCCAAGGGGGGCACCACGATTCTGACGGAGGTGCCGGAGATGTTCGGGGCGGAGACGATTCTGATGAACCGCTGCGCCAATGAGGAACTGTTCCACAAGACCGTGGACCTGATCAATGACTTTAAGAACTATTTTAAGAGCCACAACCAGACCATCTACGAGAATCCCTCTCCGGGCAACAAAAAGGGCGGAATCTCCACGCTGGAGGACAAATCTCTGGGATGCACCCAGAAGTCCGGCAGCGCTCTGGTGAAGGGCGTGCTGCAATATGGTGAGAGAGTGCAGACGCCGGGGCTGAATCTGCTCAGCGCTCCCGGCAACGATCTGGTGGCAGCCACGGCGTTGGCAGCCGCAGGCGCGCATATCGTACTGTTCACCACAGGGCGGGGAACTCCTTTTGCCTCCCCGGTGCCCACGGTGAAGATTTCTACCAATTCCCGGCTGGCGGGCAAGAAGGCCAACTGGATTGATTTCAACGCCGGCGTGCTGGTGGAGGATAAGTCCATGGCGGAGGAGACCGCGCATCTGTTTGACTATGTGGTGGAGGTGGCCTCCGGCAGACAGGTGTGCAGCGAGGCGGCGGGATTCCATGATATGGCGATCTTTAAGCAGGGGGTTACGCTGTAGGGGATATCGGCTTACAAGCCAGGAGACGGGCCGGACGACGGGGGATTGCTCCCGTCCCTCGGTTGCGGCAGTTGGAAAAATATCGGGCAGTCAGCCAATAACAGAAAGGAACAGCAGTTATGAGATCAGAATTGGAACAGGCTCTGAAACAGGTACAGCAGGGCGCGGCCTATGAGACGGCGGAAACGGTGGAGCACATTAAGGCGCTTTCCAGGGATGAACAGGGTGTGTTTGACCTGCGCGATCTGGAGGACGCCGCAGATATCAAGCGTCTGCTATACCCGGTGTACGCGGCCTATGAGACGGACTGCAACAAAAAAGAGGGGTATCCTGATATTCTGCGGCAGATGCGGGTCATGGACGCCCGTCTCCAGGAGAGGTACGACATGCTGGAGGCGGCGGTGTATATGGATATGGCGCTGCGGACGCTGCTGTATATGAGTCAGGAGATATACGAGTGTTATCGGGAATTGATGGATTTGTATAAGAAGAATGTGCATCGTTTTATTCGGGAGTTTTATGGGGAAGGGAAGATTTTGCCCGGAACGGTACCGGCCAGTTTGGCGGAAGAGCTGTTTATAGGCAGTCTGACACAGGCATGTAAGGAGCATGTGCTGCTGGCGGAAAAGTATGAAGTATATTTTGCGTTTCCGAAAGCGGACGAAACCAGCGGCAAAGAACAGGCACAGGGGAGGTAAATCATGGAGATCAGTGTGATAATGTATACGGCCAGGAGCGCAACGCTGGAAATCAAAGACGGCGGCAGACATTTTACCAAGCGTCCCTACCAGGTGGTGGTAAATGGCCGGGAGGTCATGACCACAGAGAAAACCATCACCAGCCTGTTTGGCTTAAAACCCCAGACGTTCTACCAGGTGGAGATATATGACGGGGAGGAGCTGTCAGGCAGCGCGGAATTCACCACGGAGCATGAGTTTGTGACGCTGGACGTGACTCGCTTTGGCGCAAAAGGAGATGGGGAGTCGGACGACACTCATTTTATCCAGGCTGCTATCATGGCTTGTCCGGAGCACAGCCGTGTTTATATTCCGGCGGGAACCTATCGGATCACCAGCCTGTTTTTAAAGAGCCATATCCGGCTGGAGCTGGCCCAGGGGGCGGAGCTGAAGGCTTTCACGGAGCGGGAAAAATTCCCTGTATTTCCAGCCATGCTGGAGAGCTATGACGAACAGGACGAGTACAATCTGGGAACCTGGGAGGGAAATCCTCTGCCCATGTTCACCGGCATTATCTGCGGCATCAATGTGGAGGATGTGGTGATCTATGGTCCCGGCGTGATCAACGGCAACGCTTCCAGAGAGAACTGGTGGGACAATCCCAAGGTTATGCGGGGGGCGTTCCGCCCCAGGCTGTTTTTCATCAGCCACTGTCGGGATATTGTGCTGCAAGGGGTAAAATTCTGCAATTCTCCTTCCTGGACCCTGCATCCCTATTTTAGTAATCGGCTGCGTTTTGTGGGTCTGACCGTGGAAAATCCGGCGGATTCTCCCAACACGGACGGGCTGGATCCGGAATCCTGCAGGGACGTGGAGATTCTGGGAGTACGTTTCTCACTGGGAGATGATTGCATAGCCGTCAAATCCGGCAAGATTTACATGGGAAGAAAACACAAGACCCCCTCGGAGAATATTCGCATCCGCCAGTGTCTGATGGAAAACGGCCACGGTGCGGTGACTCTGGGCAGCGAGATGGCAGGCGGTGTGGTGAACCTGACTGTGGAGGACTGCATTTTCCGGCACACAGACAGAGGTCTGCGCATCAAGACCCGGCGGGGACGCGGGCGGGACGCTGTGCTGAACAACATTATTTTCCGCAATCTGACGCTGGATCATGTGATGACGCCGCTGGTGATCAATGCATTTTATTTCTGTGACCCGGACGGCAAGACAGAGTATGTGCAGTCCCGAGAGCCTTATCCGGTGGATGAGAGGACTCCAGTTATCGGCAGACTGGTCTTTGAGAATATGGATTGTACCAACTGCCATGTGGCGGCAGCCTACTTTGACGGCTTGCCGGAGCAGAAAATCGAGGAAATTACGCTGCGGAATATTTCCGTCAGCTATGCAGAGAACCCTAAATGCGATGTGCCCGCCATGTCCGAGGGCGTGGAGAAGAGCAGCAGGCGGGGCATGTTTGTGCGCAATGTCAAGCGCCTGGTGATGGAGCAGGTGTCTGTCAGCGGACAGGACGGCGAAGCGCTGGAGCTGGAGGGCGTGGACGATGTAGAGGTGCGTGGAACGGCCCCGGAAGGGCCGCAGCGGGACGCTAATTAGGAGGCTATGATGCAATTAGGAATTCGTTTACATGACACTAAGGAACTCCCCTTTGAGGAGCGGATTGCAGATGTACATAATCTGGGATTTGCCTGCGGGCACCTGGCCTTAAGCAAGGTGATCAAAGAATTTCCCACCACCGATGAGGCGCTGACCCCGGGACTGGCCATGTATATCAAAAATGTATTTGCCCGCAATCAGGTGGATATCGCCGTGCTGGGATGCTATCTGAATCTGGCCAACCCCAACCCGGAGCAGCTTAAAAAGACCGTGAACCGCTATATGGCTCATATCCGTTTTGCCTCCTGGCTGGGCTGCGGCGTGGTGGGGACGGAGACAGGCGCGCCCAATGAAACCTACAGCTATGTGCCGGAGTGTCACGGAGAAGAGGCCTTGCGGATATTTATTACCAATCTGCGCCCCATTGTAAAGTATGCGGAGCAGATGGGAGTGGTGGTGGCCATCGAGCCGGTGTGGAAACATATTGTATGCAATTCCAGGCGGGCCAGAAGAGTGCTGGACGAGATCGCATCCCCCAATCTGCAGATTATTCTGGATCCGGTAAATCTGCTGGATATCAGCAATTATCAGGAGCAGGAGGCTATTGTGCAGGAGGCCATCGACGTACTGGGACCTGATGTGGCCATGGTGCATTTGAAGGATTATATGCCGAGGGACGGCAAGCTGGAATCCATGGGCTGCGGGCTGGGCATGATGAAATATGAGGCGGTGCTGAAATTTATCAAGGAGCGCAAACCTTATATCCATGTGACACTGGAGGATACCAAGCCGGAGAACAACCAGCAGGCCAGGGCGCATATCCTGGAACTGTATAGAAATGTGTGATAAATAACACCATTAAAAAGGCTATCCGTTTAATTGGATAGCCTTTTTAATGGTGTTTACTCTTTGCTATAAATGTTTATTTTGCTTGTATCATTGATACTGATAACCGGTTTCCCCGAACCTGATTCAAGCCCATTCTCTTTCAATATGTCCTGGGGATCGTCTATCGTACCGTCTGGAAGTAAGTTTAACTCCATTTTTACGTTCTCAGGAAATTTGTCCAGGTAAATCGAAACGCCTGTAAATGTGGTTGCTCCTGAATTATCTAACGTGATATTGTGTTCAAAACGGTCGGCCTCCAGATCAAGATTTACGAACGATCCACATTCACGGATCAACACATCTGAGTTTAGAGTATACAAAGAAATCTGACGGAAATCACCAGTTATTTCAAATTCTTCAAACTCTTTTTGCGGTACGTCAATAATGATAGAACCGAGAATATCATTATCTTCTTTCGCATTTTCCATCATAATGTTAATGTCAACCGTATTGCCATTCTTATCACAGTTGATTTCATATACATGGGCGGTGTTCAAATCGCCATTATAAAACGCAAAGTATTCATCTGTACTTTGCCTGATAACAATGGATCTGGCATTGCCGCTTATAGTAACATACTTAATATTTTCGGCATTCATATCATCGTGTATTTTTTCCGGTTGACCCTGTCCTGATATGTTGAAAGTATTAGTGTTATTTTTTGTACAAGCCGTCAAACCGACCATACACATAATCATGATAAATAGAGCTATCGTCTTTTTCATAAAATTTTCTCCACAAAACTATATCATATTATCAGTCAAATTATGAACGTGTCAGTACACTAGGGTTTCCAGCCCTCCAGCACCTGCTCCACACTGTACTCCGCAGCCTCCTGGGCCGTCAGCTGCCGGGAGAAATCAGCTCTCAGCCCTGCATCACTGCCAGGTCCATAGCAGGCATATTCTCCATAATAAAAATGTCCGTGTTCCTTGCCCCAATCCTCCCATCCGGCGGGATGGATGTGGGCGTCCATATAGCACTCCAGGTAGACTGTGCGGGCATACTCCCGCCAGGGGCGTCCCAGATAGACGGAGCCTTCAGGGCAATCGCTGCGCAAACGGCAGCGGTGGAACACATAGCCGTACTTTTGTTCCTGGGGGGTGGAGGCAGCGGTGAGATAGCCGTAAATTCGTCGCCCGTCGGGGCTTTCCGGTGGCAGCAGTGAGGGCTTTGACGCAAAAATATCACAGTCCTCAAAATAACAGATTCCGCCCCCAAAGATGAAATCCACATCCCCCTGGATGCGGCAATGTTCATAATATTGCCGGCCCATGGTGCGGGGCAGATTCTGGCCGGGGCCGATAAAGCCGCCGGGCTGCGCCTCCTTTAAGGGGAGCGGCGCTGTGAACAGTGTATCCTGGCTGCCCAGCAGGCGGCAGTGGTCCAGTCGGAGTCGGTCTCCGTCGGCGTACAGGGCGATGGCCTGGCCCACCAGGCGTCCGCAGCCTGCATCGTTCTGAACGGTCATATGCCGCAGTGTCACGTCATGGGTGTGGATGCGCAGGGTGGCCGTGCGAAAAGTGCCCCGCTTGCTGCCGTCCTCCAGAATTTGCTGGGCATAATCCCCATATACCAGCACTGTGTCTTCGGCGCCGCTGCCCTCCAGCGTCACATGGGGTCTCTCAAGCACCAGCCTTTCCCGATAGAGGCCGGGAGCGATATGAATGACAACGGGGGGAAGAGCCTCCTTTGGGGCGGGGGAGATGCAGGGCAGTGGTGTATAATCCCTGCTGATATAGGAGATAGCCTCTCCGATTGTGGCAAAACAAGGGGCAGGCTGCTCCCTGCCCACATAGACATGAATATTCTCACACATAAGGACTCCTCACAACAGGGTCTCGATACACAGTTCGGGCTTTTCAGCCAGGTTCACATATGCATCGGCGCACTGCACCACAGGGCGGGACAGCCTGGGCTTGTTGATGTAGATGATGGTACCCTCCCTGCCGTCGCTGAGGCGGCAGCGGTTCTGTATGTAAGTATTCACAATATTTTCCAAAAAACATAGAACATAGGTCACATCATAGCGCTGCAGGCCCTCCGCCTCAAAGATTTCTATGACCTTAAAGGGGCAGATGGGCGCTCTGTATACCCGTGCAGAGGTCATGGCGTCATAGACGTCCGCAATGGCTACGATCTTGGCAAAGTTGTCAATTTCACCAGCCTTAAGGCCCTCTGGATAGCCGGAACCGTCACAGCGCTCATGGTGCATAAGCGCAGCGTTGCATATATGCATGTCGATATTTTGAGACATGAGAAGCTGATAACCCTCAGAGGGATGCTTTTGGACCTGATGGTACTCCAGATCCGTGAGCTTTCCGGGCTTGGTGATAATGTCGTGGGGAATCAGCAGTTTTCCTACATCGTGCAGCAGACCGCAGGCTGTGGCCATCTCCACATCGGCGTCCGAGAGTTTCAGCCAACGGGCAAACACGTTACAGATCAGGCCAACGTTCAGGCAGTGCGCAAAGGTAGAATCGTCATATTCACGCATATTGTGGAGCATATCCAAAATGCTGACATGTCCTTTTGCGTCGGCCACCATCAGGAGAGAGCGGGACAGCAGCTCTTTTACGTCAAGCTGGGTGTTTTTCTCTACCACCTTGTTGATCATGCCCTTGAAAGAGTCAACTTCTTCTTCGTAGACCTTTTTAAATACCTTGAACTCAGAACTTTTCTTGACACGTTCAAAATAGGACGAGCCGGTGAACGCAGGCGGAACCTGGGGCTGATCTATGATCTGATCCTGCACATGTACGGTGAGAATACCATAGAGATCCAGTTTCATGATCTGCGCGTCTGTGAGTACAGTATTCTTGGGCAGTATCATCTGATGGTTTGAAGTCATCACATCGTCTGCCACAACCATACCAGGGACCAGTTGCTGCGTGGTTAATCTTTTCATATGGCGGTGGTTCCTTTCTGCATAATTTATACCGGATTTCCGCATTTCAAAGTAATATTTATTATATCGAAAAAGACAGACAATGTCAAATTTAACATAAAGTTTACAAAATGTTAAGGGATAAGTATTTTTCTGTAGTTGAATCCCGGGCACAAATCTGCTACAATGATTCTATTCGGGTTTTGTCTGGAAGTAAATCTTCCAAAGATGTATCAACTTCACGCAGTATCGCAAGCGCGGCTTGTCATATGCAGGAAAGAGGTAAGGATGAAATTAACAGAGAAAATATTTGGAACGCACAGCCAGAGGGAGCTGAAACGGATTTTGCCCATTGTGGACTCCATTGAGGCGCTGCGTCCCCAGATGATGGAGCTGACGGATGAGCAGATGAAGGCCAAGACGGAAGAGTTCAAGGGGCGCCTGGAGGGCGGAGAGACATTGGACGATATTCTGCCGGAGGCCTATGCCTTGGTCCGGGAGGCTGCCAGAAGAGTGCTTAAGACAGAGCATTACAGGGTACAGTTAATCGGCGGCGTGATCATGCACCAGGGGCGTATCGCTGAGATGAAGACTGGTGAGGGAAAGACACAGACCTTTCTGCTGCCTGCTTACCTGAATGCCCTGGAGGGCAAGGGGGTACATGTGGTGACGGTCAATGATTATCTGGCCAAGCGTGACGCGGAGTGGATGGGCCAGGTACATGAGTTCTTGGGGCTGTCGGTGGGTGTGGTGCTGAACAGCATGACTCCGGAGGAGCGGCAGAAAGCGTACAACTGTGATATCACCTATGTGACCAACAATGAGCTGGGATTTGACTATCTGCGTGACAATATGGTGATCTATAAGGAGCAGCTCGTGCTGCGGAATCTTCATTTTGCAATTATCGACGAGGTGGACTCGGTACTGATCGATGAGGCCCGGACTCCGTTAATTATCTCCGGACAGAGCGGCAAGTCCACAGCTTTATATGAGATGTGTGATATGCTTGCCAGGCAGATGAAACGGGGAGACGACATGCAGCAGATGTCCAAGATGGACGCGCTGATGGGAATTGTTCAGGAAGAGACAGGGGATTTCATCGTCAACGAGAAGGATAAAGTGATTAACCTGACCGCTGCCGGTGTGGAGAAGGTGGAGAAATTTTTCCACATTGACAATTACGCGGATCCGGAAAATCTGGAGATACAGCACAATATCATCCTGGCGCTGCGCGCGCACAATCTGATGTTCCGCGACCAGGATTATGTGGTGAAGGACGACCAGGTGCTGATTGTAGATGAGTTTACCGGACGTATCATGCCGGGACGGCGTTATTCCGACGGCCTGCACCAGGCGATTGAGGCCAAGGAGCATGTGAAGGTCAAGAGAGAGAGCAAGACGCTGGCCTCCATTACCTTCCAGAATTTCTTTAATTTGTTTGACAAAAAATGCGGAGGCACCGGTACGGCGCTGACAGAGGAAAATGAGTTTCGCGATATCTACGGCATGGACGTGGTGGAAGTTCCCACCAATAAGGCCATTGCCCGAAAGGACCTACAGGATGCGGTGTACAAGACCCGGGCGGAGAAACTGAAAGCCATTGTAGAGGCTGTTGAGGAGGCTCACGCCAAGGGGCAGCCTGTGCTGGTGGGCACGATCACCATTGACGCCAGCGAGGAGTTGAGCAAACTGCTGAACAAGAGAGGTATTCCCCACAAGGTGCTGAACGCCAAATTCCATGAGCTGGAGGCGGAGATTGTGGCGGATGCCGGTATTCACGGTGCGGTAACCATCGCCACCAACATGGCAGGACGTGGTACGGATATCAAGCTGGACGAGGAGGCCAGGGCGGCAGGCGGACTTAAGATCATCGGCACAGAGCGCCATGAGTCCAGACGTATCGACAATCAGCTGCGAGGCCGTTCCGGCCGTCAGGGAGACCCGGGTGAGTCCAAATTCTATATCTCGCTGGAAGACGAATTGATGAGACTGTTTGGTTCCGAGCGTCTGATCAGTATGTTTAACGCTCTGGGGATTCCAGAGGGGCAGGAGATTGAGCATAAAGCGCTGACCAATGCCATTGAGTCTGCCCAGAAAAAGATTGAGAACAACAACTTTGGCATCAGAAAGAATCTGCTGGAATATGACAGGGTCATGAGTGAGCAGAGGGAGATTATCTATGATGAGAGGAGCCGTGTGCTGAACGGTGAGAGTATGCGGGACGTTATCTTCAAGATGATCACCGACATTACCGAGAATGCTGTGGATATCAGTATTGGCGACGAGGGAGACGCCGAGGAGTGGGATTACAATGAGCTGAACACGCTGCTGCTTCCCACCGTACCGATTGAGCCGGTGACCAGAGAGCGTGTCACAAGGCCCAAGAAGAATGGCCTCAAGCAACAGCTTAAGGAGGAGGCGGTGAAACTCTATGAGTCCAAGGAGGCGGAGTTCCCGGATGCGGAGGCAATCCGCGAGATTGAGCGGGTGATTCTGCTGAAGGTCATCGACCGGAAATGGATGGACCACATCGACGACATGGAGCAGCTGCGCCAGGGCATTGGCCTGCAGGCCTATGGCCAGAGGGACCCCTTGGTGGAGTATAAGATGAACGGCTACGAGATGTTTGACGAGATGACCCAGAACATTAAGGAAGAGACAGTGCGCCTGCTGTTCCATATCAAGATTGAGCAGAAGGTGGAGCGTGAGCAGGTGGCTCAGGTGACCGGCACCAATAAGGATGAATCCCTGGCAAAGGCTCCGTCCAAGCGGGCGGCAGCCAAGATTTACCCCAACGACCCCTGCCCCTGCGGCAGCGGAAAAAAATATAAGCAGTGCTGCGGAAGAGCAGGAAAGTAAAACAGAAACAGTCGCAGAGACGGAACTCAAAAACAGTCGCAGAGACGGAACTCAAATTATGAAAGGCGGTGACGCAAAGTGGTAGAATTAGATTCTATGAAGTCAGAACTTCTGACTTACGAAACTCCATTAGCGGAAGTGAGGGATTCACTTTGACCTGGCTAATAAGGCCAAGCGAATCGAAGAGTTGGAGATGGAGATGGAGGCTCCCGGATTTTGGGACGACCCGGAACGCTCCAACAAGAGGATGAAGGAACTGAAAAACATGAAAGACACAGTGGAGGGATTCCGCAAACTGGAGACTCAGTATGACGATATTCTGACACTGATCGAGATGGGATACGAGGAGGAGGACGCCTCTCTGATTCCGGAGATTCGCAGCGAGCTGGATGAGTTCACCGAGGAGCTGGAGGGACTGCGAATCGGTATACTGCTATCTGGTGAGTATGACAAAAACAATGCCATCCTGAAACTGAACGCCGGAGCGGGCGGTACGGAGAGCTGCGACTGGTGCAGTATGCTGTACCGCATGTATACCCGCTGGGCGGAGCGCAAGGGCTTTTCGCTGGAGGTGCTGGATTATCTGGACGGGGACGAGGCGGGAATCAAGTCGGTGACCTTTCAGGTCAACGGCATCAACGCCTACGGCTATTTGAAGTCGGAAAAGGGCGTGCACCGGCTGGTGCGGATTTCTCCCTTTAACGCGCAGGGCAAGCGGCAGACGTCTTTTGTGTCTCTGGATGTGATGCCGGATATCGAGGAAGACCTGGATGTGGAGATTGACGAGAAGGATTTGCGCATTGACACCTACCGAAGCAGCGGCGCGGGCGGACAGCATATCAACAAGACCTCTTCCGCCATCCGTATCACCCATATTCCCACGGGAACGGTGGTGCAGTGCCAGAATGAGCGCAGCCAGTTCCAGAACAAGGACAAGGCGATGCAGATGCTGAAAGCAAAGCTGTATTTGCTCAAGCAGGAGGCAAATGTGGAAAAGTTGTCGGATATCCGGGGCGAAGTCAAGGATATTGCCTGGGGCAATCAGATTCGTTCCTATGTGTTACAGCCCTACAAGCTGGTCAAGGACCTGCGCACAGAGGTGGAGAGCGGCAATGCGGACGCCGTGCTGGACGGCGCGCTGGACCCTTTTATCAACGGCTATCTGAAATGGATAAGCGTACAGGGGAGAAACTCTCAGGAGCAGTGAATGGCTTTCCGGGAAGTGATAAAAGAATAGCAGCAGGACAGACTGCCATACCGTCATATGCGGTATGGCAGTTTTTTGAGTGCATTTTGCCGCCACTAAAAAAAGTTACAAAAACCCACAAAAAGTTATTGACATCTATTAAATGTTAGAATATACTAACTAATGAAAAAAGAAAGTGAGCTACCATAAAGAAAGCGAGGTTGATGTTATGCCCTTGACGATGGCAAAGGAAGGCGAGGCAAATGTGATCAAGAAGGTTGGCGGCCGGGAGGAAACCCGCAGATTTTTGGAAGGTCTGGGTTTTGTGACTGGCGGACTGGTGACGGTGATCTCCACAATAGGCGGCAATATGATTGTCAATGTGAAGGACGCCCGGGTGGCCATTGGAAAGGATATGGCCTGCAAGATATTGGTGTAGTGACTCACTGGAATAAAATAAGTAAAAAGAGGAGAGAAAATCGTATGAGGACATTGCGAGAGATTTCCGTGGGCCAGACGGTCACGGTAAAGAAACTGACCGGAGACGGGCCGGTGAAACGCAGGATTATGGATATGGGTATTACCAAGGGCGTGGAAGTATATGTGAGGAAAGTGGCTCCTCTGGGAGATCCTGTGGAGGTCACCGTCAGGGGCTACGAGCTTTCTCTGCGGAAAGCAGACGCTGAGATGATAGAGGTAGAGTAAATTTTTTTTGTTCAATAATTAGTTAGAACTAATAAAAGTAAGTTATCACTCGAAAAGGAGGAAGGTTATGTCAGTAAAGATAGCGCTCGCAGGAAATCCCAACTGCGGCAAGACAACATTATTTAACGCGCTGACCGGCTCCAACCAGTTTGTGGGAAACTGGCCCGGCGTGACGGTGGAGAAAAAGGAGGGGCGGCTCAAGAGTTCATACGGCACACAGGAAACCGTGATCATGGATTTGCCGGGTATCTATTCCCTGTCCCCCTACACTCTGGAGGAAGTGGTGGCCAGAAACTACCTGATCGGAGAGAGACCGGACGCCATTCTGAATATTGTGGACGGCACCAACATTGAGAGGAACCTGTATCTGTCCACCCAGCTGCTGGAACTGGGCATCCCCGTGGTCATGGCGGTGAACATGCTGGATGTGCTGGAGAAGGACGGCAGCAAGATAGATGTAAAAAAAGTATCTGAAAAACTGGGCTGTCCGGTGGTGGCAATTTCCGCCCTGAAGGGAACCGGCATCGGCGATGCGGTGAAAAAGGCTGTGACGGCTGCCACGGAAAAGAAAGCGTCAGTGCCGGTACATAAATTTGACGCCCCTATTGAGAGCGCTATAACGGCCGTGTCCGGCAAGCTGGGGGGCAATGTGCCGGAAGAGCAGAAACGCTTTTTCAGTATCAAACTGCTGGAGAGAGATGACAAAATCCCGGCCCAGCTTGCCCAGGTTCCGGATGTATCCGCGGAGATCGAAACTCTGGAAAAAGAGTATGATGATGACACAGAGAGTATTATCACCAATGCTCGCTATGAATATATAGCGTCTATTATCGGAGAGTGCTGTGCCAAAAAGAAAAAGGGAGGCATGAGCATTTCTGACAAGATCGACAGGGTTGTGACAAACAGATGGGCGGCGCTGCCAATCTTTGCGGTGGTGATGGTTCTGGTGTACTATATCTCCGTGTCCACCGTGGGCGGCTGGGTGACAGACTGGACCAATGACGGCTTATTCGGAGATGGTTTCCATCTTCTGGGCATCAGCGGGGATTTTGATGACGAGACAGTGGCTTACGCCAATGAAAATATCTGGACCGAAGAGGTTATCGCTACTGTAAACGCGGCGGCAGACACAGGGGTAATCGGCGCCGAGGATATTCAGGGAGCTATCGAGGAAGAGGATTTTGACGCTTTTGATGAAGCTTATGGTTTTTACGGTGAATCCTTGGCGGAGGAGGGATTTGATATCTCCGCCACAGTGGACGCGGCCATGGAGGAGACGCCTGATCCGGCAGATTATGGCGTGTGGGTGCCCGGCATTCCCGTGCTGGTAGAAAACGGCCTGGAGGCGATACACTGCGCGCCCTGGCTGGAGAGCCTGATTGTGGAAGGTATCGTGGGCGGCGTAGGCGCCGTGCTGGGATTTGTGCCTCAGATGCTGGTGCTGTTCATCTTCCTGGCATTCCTGGAGGCCTGCGGCTATATGGCCCGTGTGGCGTTTATCATGGACAGGATTTTCCGCAAGTTCGGTCTGTCCGGCAAGTCCTTTATCCCCATGCTGATCGGCTCCGGCTGCGGCGTGCCCGGCATCATGGCCTCCCGCACCATCGAGAGCGACAGGGACCGGAAGATGACCATTATGACCACCACCTTTATTCCCTGCGGCGCCAAGATGCCCATTATCGCGCTCATCGCCGCGGCGCTGTTCCACAATGCCTGGTGGGTGGCTCCCAGCGCGTACTTTATTGGCGTGGCAGCCGTGATCTGCTCTGGTATTATCCTAAAGAAAACCAGGATGTTTGCGGGAGACCCGGCGCCCTTCGTCATGGAACTGCCAGCTTACCACTGGCCCACTGTGGGCAATGTGCTGCGCAGCATGTGGGAGCGCGGCTGGTCCTTTATCAAAAAGGCGGGCACAATTATCCTTCTGTCCTCCATCATCATCTGGGCAGGTTCCTGTTTCGGCGTAGTGGACGGCCGTTTCCTGTTTGACAGTGAGATGGAGCTGGAGACCAGTGTGCTGGGTATTGTAGGCGGCGCTATCAGTTGGATTTTCGCGCCTCTTGGATTTAACAATATCCGTGCCACCATCGCTACGATCATGGGACTGGTGGCCAAGGAAGAAGTGGTTGGCGTATTCGGCGTACTGGATTTCGAGGGCATGTCCGCGCTGGCGGCCTACTCCTTCCTGGTGTTCAATCTGCTGTGCGCTCCCTGCTTTGCCGCCATGGGCGCCATCAAGCGGGAGATGAACAACGCGAAGTGGTTCTGGTTTGCCATCGGATACCAGTGTGGTCTGGCCTATGTGGTATCCCTGTGTCTCTATCAGATCGGAATGCTCTTTACAGGAGTCTTTGGAATTGGTACAATAGTGGCAGTCCTGCTGCTGGCCGGATTTATATATCTGCTGGTCAGACCCTATAAGGAGAGCAGGACGCTGGAACTAAAGGCAGCAGGGAAAAAAGCGGCTTAAGGTAAATCTTTGAAGGAGGAGCAAAATGGGAACGTTTGTTGTACTGGTGATGCTCTGTGGAATCGTGGCGCTGATTGTCAGAAACATGGCGCGGGACAGAAAAAACGGAAAATCCATTCAATGTGGCGGAGACTGCAGCCACTGCGGCGGCAAATGCCACTCTTAAGACAAAAGATTGATACAATACTTTCACTCTCACAAGACAGAAGGCCATCCGGCGTACACCGGGTGGCCTTCTCACTATTTCTGAGGGGACATTTTTTGGGGATTCATCAGGTCCAGGAAAAAGCAGGTATAGGTCATCTGCATATAGGGATTGAGCCACAGCATGCCGATACCGCAGGTCAAAAGGGCCAGCAGAATCAGGGGAATAAAGCTCACATGTAAATAGAAGAGACGTCCCTTGTGTCCTTTCATAATCTGTACGCTGCTCATGAGCAGTTGTTTGGCCGTGTAGTCCGGAAAATCCAGCAGCAGATAGTAGCACTGAGAAAAAAACAGGGAGAACATCGTGCTGGCCACCAGAGCCACGCTGGCAGACAACAGCGCCGCCATCAGCCAGCCCGTACTCTGAGTCTGCGCGAACATACCATAGCATATCTGGTAGGGCAGCATAAAGATAAGGGACGCTGCGGAGAAAACGCCGGACAGAGTCAGGCATTTTTGAAACTGCCATCTGAAACCATAGAACAGACAGCTTATATCACAGCTGCGCCCGCATGCTGTATTCAGAAAAAACAGGGCGTATCCTGCGGAAAAAATATTGGTAAACAGAGAGAGCGCCGCGCTGACCAGCAGGGAGAGCACGCCGCTGACTACAGGGGCCAGCCGCAGGCCCAATTGGAAAAAAGACAGGAAACTGTTGAAGAACATGGACAGAGTCGTTGAGAGTATGCTGCCCACAAACACAATCAGAATGGCGGAGCCGAAACGGCCGTCCAGCAGGTCCTTGGCCCGTGTCTTTAACTCGGAGGAAGACTTATATCGTACATTCATGGTATCTTTCCTTTCTCATTTTGAGGATATATTTCGAGCTTTTTTTGAACTTTCCTCACTCGGCAGGGAACAGGTCATCCAGGTCAATGCCGTAGGCTCTCTCAAACAGGTCGTCATAGCTCTCGCCGTACATGTTCTCGGAGTAGCGGTTCAGCATGTCCCGATACTCCGGGTCGCGCATCATGGTGGGAATCATGGAAAACACCACTCCGTAGATCAGCACGGAGAAAGCAAGCCCCACACAGGAGGTCGCGATTCCGGCCATAGCCATGGTGTCCATATGCCGTCCCTTTCGATAGGATAAAACGGCAAAGAGAATCCCCAGCGCTCCCAGGGGCAGCGGCAATATGGCCGTACATACGCTGGCTAAAGAGCATATGCCCAGAATCAACGAGGCGACGGTAAACGGATTCCTGCGCGCGGCAGGCGGGTTTTGACGGTAATCCATAATAAATACACTCCATTCGGCAGTAAATTCTTCTTATGTCAAACATCTTACCATCATTTCAAGGGAATGGCAAACAAAACTGTGAGATTTTAGACTTTTTTTACAGGTGGAAAACGGCGGGAAAGCATTTCTCTGCTTGAAATGGCAGGGGCTTATCTGTTATAATATTACAGGCAAGCAAGGATGAGTGAAAGGCAAGGATATACATATGGATATTTTACAGACAATCAAAGAGGAACTGCAAGTGGAAAAGTGGCAGGTGGAGGCCGCCGTGAAGCTGATTGACGAGGGCAATACCATCCCCTTTATCTCCCGTTACCGCAAGGAGATTACCGGCTCTCTGAACGACGAGCAGCTGCGCGATCTCCATGAGCGATTGCAATATCTGCGCAGTCTTGAGGACAAAAAGCAGCAGGTGCTTGGCAGCATAGAGGAACAGGGACATCTGACGGAGGAGTTGAAGGCCAGAATTCTGGCGGCCCAGACGCTGGTGGCTGTGGAGGACCTGTACCGACCCTATCGCCCCAAGAGAAAAACCAGGGCCAGCGTGGCCAGAGAGAAAGGACTGGAGCCTCTGGCCCAGACCATTTTAGACCAGGAGATACAGACGCCGCTGGAGGAGGAATCGGCGAAGTACATTTCCGAGGAAAAGGGAGTGTCTACGGCCCAGGAGGCTCTGCAGGGAGCCATGGATATCCTGGCGGAGCAGATTTCTGATGAGGCGGACTATCGCACCTATATCCGCCAGGCCACCGCCGAGGAGGGAATTGTCAGCAGCGAGGCCAAGGACGAAAAGGCCCAGACTGTATATGAGATGTACTACCACTTTGAGGAGCCGGTGAAAAAAATCGCCGGGCACCGGGTGTTGGCCCTGAACCGGGGAGAGGCGGAAAAGGTGTTGACCGTGAAACTTACAGCCCCGGTGGAGCGCATTCTCCGCTATCTGGAAAAGCAGACGATAAAGGTGGACAATCCGATGACCACGCCAGTGCTGCAGGCGGTGTGCCGGGACGCCTACGAACGATTAATAGCACCTGCTATTGAACGGGAGATTCGCGGCGATCTGACGGAGAAAGCGGAGGACGGCGCCATATCCGTGTTCGGCAAGAATCTGGAACAGCTACTGCTGCAGCCCCCCATTGCGGGTAAAGTGGTGCTGGGCTGGGACCCGGCCTTCCGCACCGGCTGTAAGCTGGCGGTGGTGGACGCCACCGGAAAGGTGCTGGATACCAAGGTCATCTATCCCACCGCTCCCCAGAATAAGGTGACAGAGTCCAAGGCGGAGCTGAAACGCCTGATTTCCAAGTACCATGTGGACCTGATCTCCGTGGGCAACGGCACGGCCTCCCGGGAATCCGAGCAGGTGATTGTGGAGCTGTTAAAAGAGCTGGATCGTCCGGTGCAGTATGTGATTGTCAACGAGGCGGGAGCCTCCGTGTATTCCGCCAGCAAGCTGGCCACGGAGGAATTTCCCAATTTTGACGTGGGGCAGAGGAGCGCCGCCTCCATCGCCCGCCGGCTTCAGGACCCTCTGGCGGAGCTGGTGAAAATCGATCCTCAGTCCATCGGCGTGGGCCAGTACCAGCATGACATGAACCAGAAAAAGCTGAGCGAGGCCCTGGGCGGCGTGGTGGAGGACAGCGTGAACAAGGTGGGCGTGGACCTGAACACGGCCTCCGTATCCTTATTGGAATACATCTCCGGCATCAACAAGACTATTGCCAGAAATATTGTGGACTACCGGGAGGCAAACGGACGTTTCACCAACAGAAAACAGCTCCTGAAGGTGCCCAAGCTGGGTCCCAAGGCCTATGAGCAGTGCGCGGGTTTCATGCGAATACTGGATGGGGACAATCCACTGGATGCTACCAGCGTGCACCCGGAGTCTTATGAGGCGGCGCTGCGGCTGCTGGACAAACTGGGTCTGACCATGGAGGACGTGAAAGAGGCTCAGAAGAAAGCGGCGGCGGAGAAGGCAGCAGGCAAAAAGAATCCTGCGCCCGCGCAGCGTCCCGCCCAGAGAAAACAGGGCAGAACTATACAGGTGAAAAATACCGGCACGGCTATGGGCAGGGCTTTAGCGGCGGCCATGGGCGGTGTGACGGTGGAAACTTCCGACAGAGATATACAGGACAAACCCGCCGACAAAGCGGCAGGCCAGGACAGGATCAGCAGCCTGGAAAAGAGGGTGAAGAATAAGGCCCAACTGGCACAGGAACTGGGAATAGGTGAGATTACACTGACAGATATTCTGAAAGAGCTGGAGAAACCGGCCCGTGATCCCAGAGACGATATGCCCAGGCCCATTCTGCGCAGTGATGTGTTGGATATGAAGGATTTGAAACCGGGCATGGTATTGAAAGGCACAGTGCGCAATGTCATTGACTTCGGTGCGTTTGTGGATATCGGCGTACATCAGGACGGCTTGGTACATATCTCCCAGATCACGAAAGAATACATAAAGCATCCCCTGGAGGCAGTCAGCGTGGGCGACATCGTGGATGTACAGGTGCTGGATGTGGATTTGCAGAAAAAGAGGATTTCCCTCACTATGAAGATTAAGAAATAAAGGGGATGGGAAAATGAACAGAGTGACAGAGCTTCAGAGAAACAACAAGACGGCGATGACAGCGCACCTTATTACGGTGTTGATCATGCTGATTCTGATTTTTGTTCAGGCGTGCAGAGGAGAGGTGTCCTTTGTCTATGCGGGTATTATGACTGGAATCGGCGCTGCGCCGGTTATTTTGGAAATCGTCTTCTGGAGCCGCAGCAGAGAGACTTCTATGGTTCGGCACCTGGCCGCTGTGGGGTTTGCCATATTTTATACTATATGCCTGTTTACGGAAGTGAACCAGTTAGTATTCATTTTCGTCATCCCCATGGTATTTGTGGTGTCCGTATACAACGATATCCGGTATCAGTTACTGATCAATGCGGGCACTGTGCTGGAAAATCTGATCGTGGTGGCTCTGGGCGCCGCCACCGGAAAATTTGGCTATCAGGGAATGGATGCCGCAGTTATACAGATGATCGTTATGGGAATGGTGGCGGTGTATTCCGTTTTCACCACCAGAACCCTGAAAGCTAACACGGATCAGAGTATAGAGGATATATCGCGGTCCAGGCAGCAAACGGAGGAACTGCTGCGGGCAGGCGCGGAACTGTCCGGCAGGCTGACGCAGGGGATTACAGCCATCCATGAGAAAGTGGAAGAATTGAGCAGAGCGTCAAAAGCTACCAGGACGGCCATGGAGGAGGTGTCTGTGGGCGCGGAGGATACCGCTAGACATGTGTACAACCAGAAACAGCAGACGGAAACCATTCAGGGCAAGGTGGGTGAGGTACACGACGCCTCCGTGCAGATTGGCGCCAGTATGCAGCATACCATGGACGTACTGGAAACCGGCAATAGGAATGTGGCTGTGTTGGTGGAGCAGGTGGAGACGTCTGTGGAGAACGGCACGGCGGTGAACGGCAAGCTGGAGACGCTGGGCCAGTATATGGAAAAGATGAATACCATTGTGGAGCTGATCGGGGGCATTACCTCCCAGACCGGAATGCTGGCGCTGAACGCCAGCATTGAGGCCGCCAGAGCGGGAGAGGCGGGCAGAGGTTTCTCAGTGGTGGCCGCGCAGATTTCGGAGATGGCCACGAAAACCAAGGATGCCACGGTCAATATCACAGGTCTGATAGACGATGTATCACGGGCCATACGAGAGGTCATGGGGGTGGTGGCCAACATGATCGCTGGTATTGACGAGGAAAAGCAGGGAGCCTTGCATGCGGCGGAGAGTTTTCAGGCAATCAGGGATAATACCCATGCGGTTCGCAGCAATATGGAGAATCTGGTCAGCGTGGTGGGAGAGCTGAACGCCTCCAACCAGGTGATCGTAGACTCCGTTCAGACGATCTCCGCCATCTCCGAGGAGGTGGCCGCCCATGCCGGTGAGACCATGAGCGCCGAAGAAAAAAATGCGGTTATCATGGAGGAAATTGCCCGAATCATGCAGGAGCTGGTGGAGCTGGCCGCGGGAAAGTAAACGGCTTATCTTTTTCTGCCTGCTTTAAGAATCGGACTTAAAGGTTTATAGACCAGCATAGTGACCAGCGATACGCTCCCCCCCTTGAGCAGGTTCATGGGGGCCACACAGCAGGCCACGAAACTGGTAATGCTGCCCTCCGTTACCAGCGGATTGACGGCGGCGCCCATAGCCATAATCTCATCCAGCGGCGTACCGTAAAGTTTGGAGAAGGCCGGCAGCAGATAGACGGCGTTGAAAGCGGTGCCGAACAGGGTCAGGATCAATGTGCCGACGATACAGCCCGTGACAGCGCTCTTTTTGCTCTTTTTAAAATAGTAGATGGTGGAGGCCGGCAGGATGAAACTGCAGCCGATGACAAAGTTGGCTAAGTCTCCCACGAAGGCAGTGCTGGTGCCCTTGATAAGGAGCTTTAGCAGGATTTTGACGGCCTCGATGACGACGCCTGTCACGGGCCCGAAGGCAAAAGCTCCGATCAGCACCGGCAGTTCGCTGAAATCCAGCTTGTAAAAGAAGGGGGCGAAGGGCACAGTGAAGTCCAGCACATGCAGAATCATGGCAATAGCCGAAAACATGGCGGTAACCGTCATTTTGCGTGTGGAAAAGGCGCGTTCCCTCACGCCGCTCTTTCTGTCGGCCAGTTTTTCCAGGGCGAGAGCCGCCAGAAATATGGCGATGACAATCAGGAGAAACTCCGCCGCAAACAGGGTGTTTTCCGCTACACTTTTGAAAAATCCGTTCATAATTTTCCTCACTTTCTGCCGCGCGCGGCGGCCTGTAAATTTGTGTGTCGCAAGGAAAGTCTTTCACATAAAAAGCCCTGATATTTGTGCAAATATCAGGGCCGATTCGCATGATATGCCAGCAGGCATCCTGCGTATTTTCTGCATGCTGCCCGCCTGTTTCCATGTTCTTCTTCCATCCAGACTGTACTGTTGGTACCGGACTTACACCGGTTCAGCCGCAGTGTTACCACTGCGGGTCGCGGACTGATATGTTTCCATAAATCACCGCCAGTAGGGAATTGCACCCAACCCTGAAGACTCACCTTATGAACCATAGTATAGCGCTGTCTGTTTCATTTGGCAAGTCTTTTTTTGTCTTGCATTTTGCGCGGCATCTGTTTATAATCTATAAGTAGTCAGGCAAAAGAAACTAAAAGAAGGATACAAAAGTCATGAAAAAATTTTTCAAGGAATTTAAAGAGTTCGCGGTTAAAGGCAATATGATGGATCTGGCAGTGGGTATGATTATCGGCAGTGCGTTCACCAGCATTGTAAACTCTCTGGTCAACGATATCTTTATGCCGGTGATCAGCATTTTTACCGGGAAACTGGATTTTTCCAATCTGTTTGTCTCGCTGGACGGAAATCATTATCCCACGCTGGCTGCGGCCCAGGAGGCCGGCGCCGCTACATTGAGCTATGGCAACTTTATCTCGGGACTGATCAATTTCCTCATTATGGCCTTTGTGGTATTTTTGATTGTGAAAGCGCTGAACAAGCTAAAAAGGGAGGAACCCAAGGCGGCTCCGGCCACCAAAAAATGTCCCTACTGTCTGGGAGAGATGGCCCTGGAGGCCACCAGGTGCCCTCATTGCACCTCTCAGCTTGAACAATAGCTGACAGCGGCGTATGCCGGATCAAAGGAGAAAGGCCAAATACTATGATAGAGTTTGATGTAAAGATAGAGGCGGGAGACCTGTACAATTATATGATGGCCCACGCCTACGGCAGCGCCTCGGGGCTTATCGGCAGCTGTTTCGGCGCATTGATGGTGGTGATTTTCGGTATGGATCCCCGGCAGTGGATATTTCTGGTCTGCGGCGTGATTTTGCTGCTGTATTTGCCGGTGAGCCTGAAACTCAAGAGCAAACAATTGGCGCTGACCAATCCCTCGTTCCAGAAACCGCTGCACTATGTCCTGGACGAAGAGGGCATTTCCGTCTCCCAGGGGGAGACTACGGAGCGGCAGGCGTGGGCCGATCTGTATCGGGCCACAGCCACCGGGAAAAGCGTCATCGTCTACACCACAAAGGTCAGCGCAGCCATTTTCCCAAACCGGGATCTGGGGGAGAAAAGAGCAGGCGTGGTGAAGATGATCAGCACGCATATGCCGCCGGGAAAGGTCAAAATACGCAGTTAGTACGGGAGAATATATGACAGAGACAGTGAATGTCCGGGTGTGGGAGAGCCACAGCCCGGAGGAGACCTTTTCCATAGGGGAGCGGCTGGGACGTGAGACTGGGGCGGGCAGGGTTTACACCCTGATCGGAGACCTGGGGACGGGAAAGACCGTGTTTACCCAGGGCGTTGCCGCGGGACTGGGAATTTCCGGGCCGGTAAACAGCCCTACTTTTACCATTATGCAGGTGTATGAGGAGGGGCGGCTGCCCTTTTATCATTTCGACGTCTACCGCATCACAGATGCGGAAGAGATGGAGGAGATAGGCTATGAAGAGTATTTTTACGGGGAGGGCGTGTGCCTGATCGAGTGGGCCGATCTGATTCCTGAGCTGCTCCCCCAAAGCCATGTCCGGATCACCATTGAAAAAGACCTGGAAAAGGGCTTTGATTATCGTAGAATTGAGATGAAAGAAGTGAAGAGACCATGAAAATACTGGCGATAGACACCTCCGGTCTGGTGGCCGGCGTCGCCCTGGCGGAGGATGATGTGCTGCGGGCGGAGTTTACCTTGAACGACAAGAAGACCCACTCCCAGACACTGCTTCCCATGCTGGAGCAGCTGCGCCGGATGATAGGGCTGGAGCTGGATACGGTGGACGCTATTGCCGTTGCTGCCGGGCCAGGTTCTTTTACCGGGCTTCGCATCGGGGCGGCCACAGCCAAGGGGTTGGGACTGGCGCTGCAAAAGCCGCTGGTGGAGGTGCCCACTCTGGAGGCTCTGGCCTACAATCTCTACGGCACGGACCGTCTGGTGTGCCCGATGATGGACGCCCGCAGGAATCAGGTCTACACAGGACTCTACGAATATGTATCTCAGGGGGAGGACTGTGAACTGCGCGTTCTGACGCAGCAGTGTGCCGTGGATGTGACTGAGATTGTGGAGGAGTGTAACCAGTTGGGACGGGAGGTAATCTTTCTGGGAGATGGCGTACCGGTGTACCGGGAGCAGATTCGGGAGAAAATTAAGGTTCCCTACCGTCTGGCCCCCGCCCATGTGAACCGCCAGAGAGCGGGCAGCGTGGCGGCGCTGGGAATGGTGTACGCCTCCCGGGGACAGACAGTGGATGCGGCCCTGCATCAGCCCCTGTATCTGCGCAAAAGCCAGGCGGAGAGAGAAAGGGAAGAGGCAGATGATCATACGCGAGCTTAGGCCGGAGGACGTGGAGCCTCTGAGCGCTATAGAGGCAAAGGCCTTTTCCATGCCCTGGTCCGCGGCGGATTTTGCCCGGCTGATACGGGATCGTAACAGTTTGTACCTGGTGGCGGTGGAGGATGGCCGGGTGGTGGGCAGCTGCGGCGTCACCAATGTGTCCGGGGACGGCGAGATTGACAATGTGGTGGTGGACGAGGCATACCGGAACCGGGGCATAGCCACGGCACTGCTGAATGAGACTCTGAAAAGGGGACGGGCCATGGGGGTGGAGGCATATACGCTGGAGGTGCGGGTGAGCAATGCGGCGGCGATTCATGTCTATGAGAAGGCGGGATTTGTGTCCGAGGGAATCCGCCCCCGTTTCTATGAAAAACCCACGGAGGATGCCATGATCCTGTGGAAGAGGGATATTTAGCGCATATTCCAACAATTCCCTCGCCAATTCGACAAAAGCCGTGCTACAATGTATGCGATACATGGAGTATGGAGCGCAGATTGGTGGAGGATGAGAGATGAGAAAAGACAATAAAATTTTTTGCAATCATTGTGGAAAAGAATTGCAGCAGCGGGAGGACATTGTCCAGGAGGGATATTTTTCCGCGGACGTGATCTTCGGTTATTTTAGCAATAAAGATGGCCTGCGCCACCGCTGGGATCTGTGCGAGAACTGTTATGATAAGTTGACGGGCAGTTTTCAGATTCCGGTGGAGGTGAGCGAGGAGAACGAACTGGTATAGAGAGCGCTCTGGCATTGCCATCCCACAGGTGCGGATAGGAGACGGCGATGCTGGATGTGTGTTTGTTGGGAACAGGAGGAATGATGCCTCTGCCTTATCGGTGGCTGACCTCCCTGATGATGCGGTATAACGGAAAAAGTATCCTGATCGATTGCGGTGAGGGTACGCAAATTGCGCTGCGGGAGAAAGGCTGGAGTCCTAAACCCATCGACATCATATGTTTTACTCATTATCACGCGGACCATATCAGCGGTTTGCCGGGCATGCTGCTGACCATGGGCAATGCGGAGCGGACGGAGCCACTATTGCTGATAGGCCCCAGGGGATTGCAGAGAATTGTAAGTGCGCTGCGCTGCATTGCCCCGGAACTGCCTTTTGAGATTCAATGCGTGGAGATCACGGAGCCGGAACAGAAATTTTCCTTTGAAGGATTTCAAATTGAAGCTTTCAAGGTGAATCATAATGTGTTATGCTATGGATATAGCCTGGTAATTGACCGTATCGGTAAATTTCAGTTGGAGAAGGCCCAGAATCTGGGGATCCCACAGAGGTGCTGGAGTCGTCTGCAAAAGGGGGAGACCCAGGAAGTGGACGGCCGTATCTACACACCGGACATGGTGCTGGGGGAACCGCGCAAGGGGCTGAAGGTCACCTACTGCACGGACACCCGGCCGACGGAGAGCATTGTAGCCCACGCCACAGGCGCGGATTTGTTTATCTGCGAGGGAATGTACGGGGAGCCTGAAAAGCTGGTCAAGGCCAAAGAGAACAGGCATATGACCATGTACGAGGCGGCACGTATGGCCCGGGAGGCGCAGGTGCCGGAGCTGTGGCTGACACATTACAGTCCATCCCTGAATCATCCCGAGGAATATATGCAGGAGGTGCGGAAAATTTTTCCCGCAGCCGTAGCGGCCAGGGATGGCAGAAGCGTGGAGTTGAATTTTGTGGATTAGGAGCGGCGCATGAAGATGAAAAAGGGCAAATTCACAACACAGACAACCGTAGTGATTATCATACTCATAGCAGTAGTAGTGGGATACTACTGCTATTTGGTGAACCGTTCTAACCGTTCAATGGATGAGAGAACGCTGACGACAGTGGAGAATGTACTGCTGCGGGATCTGGATAACTATTACCCCCCTACTCCCAAGGAAGTGGTGCGGTATTACAATGACATTGTCAAGTGTTTCTACAACGAGGAATGCACCCCCGAACAGCTTGAAGAGCTGGCTCACAAGGCCAGGGAGCTGTACGATCAGGAACTGCTGGACCACAACGAATGGGACACCTATTTTTTCAATCTGGAGTCGGAAATCCAGGATTTTAGGAAAAACAATCGCAAAATCTCCAACATTTCGCTGGCGGCCAGCATGGATGTGGATGAGTTTACCCAGGACGGTTACAGGTTTGCCAAGATTCACTGCGCCTACAATGTCCTTCAGGGGCGGGAGAGCACTTCCACCGTAGAGGTGTATCTGCTGCGCAGGGACGGGGACGGACACTGGAAAATATACGGCTGGGACCTGGCGGAGAACGTAAAGTAAGGGATAGCCCAGGCAAAACCTACGATATGCGGGGGTATAAGTATGGAAGAGGAAAAGGACATATACATATTGGCCATTGAAAGCTCCTGTGATGAGACGGCGGCTGCGGTGGTGAAAAACGGCAGAGAAGTGTTATCCAACGTGATTTCCACGCAGATAGCACTTCATACTTTGTACGGGGGAGTGGTGCCGGAGATCGCCTCCCGCAAACACATTGAAAAAATCAACCAGGTCATAGAGGCGGCGCTGGAGGAGGCGGGGATGTCCCTGCGGCAGATGGATGCCATCGCTGTGACCTATGGGCCTGGTCTGGTGGGAGCGCTTCTGGTGGGCGTGTCGGCGGCAAAAGCCCTTAGTTTTGCCACGGGGATTCCGTTGGTGGGAGTACACCATATCGAGGGACATATCAGCGCCAATTATATAGAACACAAAGAACTGGAGCCGCCCTATGTCTGCCTGGTGGTGTCCGGCGGGCACTCTCACCTGGTGGTGGTGAAAGACTACGGCGAGTATGAGATCATCGGACAGACTCGGGATGACGCGGCGGGGGAGGCCTTTGACAAGGTGGCCAGGGCCATTGGTCTGGGATATCCCGGGGGACCGAAGATAGATAAGGTTTCCAGAGAGGGCAATCCGGACGCAATCCCTTTTCCCCGTGCAAAGCTGGCTGACAACGCTTACGATTTCAGTTTCAGCGGACTTAAATCGGCGGTGCTGAACTATCTCAATGGATGCAAAATGAGAGGCGAGACAATCTGCCAGGCGGATGTGGCGGCGTCCTTTCAGAAAGCCGTGGTGGAGGTGCTGGTGGAACATTCCATGCAGGCCGTACGGGAATACGGCTACGAACGGTTTGCCATTGCCGGCGGTGTGGCCTGCAATTCCGCCCTGCGGGAGTCCATGACCCAGGCCTGCCGTCAAAATAACATACGTTTTTACTATCCCAGTCCGGTGTACTGTACGGACAATGCCGCCATGATTGGCGTGGCGGGATACTACGAATACAGGCGCGGAGTGCGCAGCGGACTGGACCTCAACGCAGTGCCGAATCTGCGGCTGGGCGCAAAAGAGTTTTAGCGGTTTCTCTGCGGAGAGGATTCTGATGGAAAAGAAGATAGAAAAAAAGAGATGTACGGCCGTGATTCTGGCGGCGGGCAGCGGCGCCAGAATGCGCAGCAGTGTGCCCAAGCAGTTTATGGAGCTGGGGGGCAGGCCGCTGATCTGTTATGCCCTGGAGGCAGTGGAACGTTCGTCTATCATAGATGACTGTATTCTGGTGACCGGAGCAGGAGATATTTCCTATATGCGGCGGGAGATTGTAGAGAAATACGGTTTTGCCAAGGTAGACCAGATTACGGCGGGGGGCAGCCAGCGCTATGAGTCGGTGGCTCATGCCCTGGAGGTGCTGGAGAATGGAGAGCTGCGTGTGCCAAACCAGGACGGCTATGTATTTATCCACGATGGGGCAAGGCCTTTTCTGACTGAAAAAATTCTGGAGGACACTTATGCCGCCGCCTATGCCTATGGCGCGTGTGTGGCGGCCATGCCCTCCAAGGACACCGTTAAGCTGGCGGACGCAGAGGGATACGCGGCGCAGACGCCCAACAGAAACAGTGTTTGGCTGGTGCAGACGCCCCAAGTGTTCGAGACGCGGATGATCTGCGAGGCTTATCGCATGCTCATGGGACAGATCCCCATGCTGGGACAACAGGGCATAGAGATCACGGATGACGCCATGGTGGTGGAGACCATGCTGCACCGCCATGTAAGGCTGGTACAGGCCTCCTATGAGAATATTAAAGTGACCACGCCGGAGGACATGGGGATAGCCAGGGCTTTGCTGGAGGGCAGAGGGCTTTGAAACGGTCAGCCATTATCCGCCAGGACCCCATACAGGTGTCCGCTGTACTCGCCAAACAGACTTTCTTCCTGTTTCTTCATATAAACAGTCACATCATTTTCCCCGAAATACAACTGAAAATGGATGCCGCCCACACTGGTGTCCAGCAGATGGGTGCGTATGTATAATGTGTGCTCATCCAACCACATGCCGCTGGAGGCGCAGAACATGTCATAGACCGGAAAACGGCTGGGAACTACCTCGTTCAGCCCAAAGGGCAGACGGCACTGGACGGTTTCCAGGGTATAGTGCAAAGCGCCTCCCTCGGGAGCCAGTTCCAGAGAAAGCTGGGTGAACGGGCTGTCTCCCTGAATATGATAGACCTTTCCCTGTATTCGGGGACCGTCTGTCCGGGAGTCCAGAAGGCTGACCGCCCCGTGGGGCAGGTTTGCAGGGACGGGGGCACTGTAAAGAAGGGGGCTGCCGCCCTGGCCATAGACCCGGGCCACCGGCTCCATGCGCAGCGCCATAACCCGCTGGCGCAATTTCTCCCGGCCAGACTCTGCGACAGTGCTGGATGCTGTCCGGTTCTGCAGCTCAGGCAGCAGAAAACAGTGGATGGCGTCGTAGATTAGCTGGTTGGCGCCGTTCATGCCCTGGGTGTCCGCGGTGGTCACCACCAGCAGTTCCAGAGAGGGATAGCAGAGAATCAACTGACCTCCCATGCCATAGCAGATCAGGGCGCCATGTTCTCCGCGCCAGAAAGAATAGCCGTATCCCTGGCACTCGGCGGTGATGGGACCTGTGACCGCCGTGGCGCTTTGCCAGGCCAGGGCCTGGTCCAGCAGTTCTCTCTTCAGTAATTCTTTTCCGTTCCAGCAGCCCTTCTGCAGCAGCAGTTTCCCAAGCAGTACCAAATCCTCCGCTGTGGCCATGAGCCCGCTGCCGCCCAGAGAGTGGCCGAAAGGGTCAGTCAACATATAAGAGTCTTCACTCCATCCGATTTCCCGCAGCATCACATCCTTCAGATATTCCAGCAGGGGCTGCCCGCTCAGCTTTTCCACCAGAGCGCATAGTGTGTGTGTGGCGCTGGTGTCATAGTGAAACACCGTTCCGGGCTTGTGGGTGGGAGGGACGGTGAAAAAGCTCTCCACCCAGTCCCGGGTCATGTCAAACTTATAGGTGGTGGATGCGTGGCAGCTGCGCATCATCAACATATCCCGCACCGTGGTCCCCAGAACCCAGGGGTGGGTATTTTCATCTGTATATTCCGGGAAGTAGCGGCAAATGGAATCCTCCAGAGAGAGCGCGCCTGTCTCGCAGAGTTTCAGCACCGCCAGCGCGGTCAGATTCTTACTGATAGAAAACATACGATGCAGCTGTCCTCTGTGACAGGGGGCATAGTAAGCCTCCAGCTCGGTGCGCCCGGACAGAAGAACATGCAGGCTGTGCAGAGGTATATGTGTTTGCTGCAGGCCATCCAGCAGACTCAGCAGCGCATTGGAGGAGATCCCGCCCTCAGAGGGCGGACAGGCATATAATTGATCCATGAGAGTCACCGTTCCTTTGTGGTATTTACTTATTCTAACATGGAATTTATGGGTTTTACAAGGTCTTTGTGCCATGCCGGGACAAATGAAAGCAATTACATAAAATGAATAAACAGATATGGAAAAAATTTCAAAGCGCTTACAAATGCAATGCATAAGAATTACATCAAAATTGTCGCAAAATAATGTCACATATTACATAATCCACAGAAAAGCCTGAAAATACGGGGGATTTTCACAAAACGATCGAAATTTACCCTAAAGATGGCGCGATGTAATATAGAACGGTTTCGAGCGGTGCTGGCGCCGCAAAATGAAAGCGCTTACGCAACTGAGCATGGGAAAATGCACATATTCAAAGCATAAAAAAACAGCATAATTAACAAAAAAAAGCAAAAAAACAATGTTTTGAGAAAATTGACTTGTTAAAATGCCCAATGTGTGCTAATATATACATACCGTCAGTAATGGAACGAACGACGGAACAGGCAAAAAAGCCTGTAAACACTTACATTTTTAGGAGGAGGATATATTACTATGAAAAAAGCAAGTAAGTTTGTTGCATCCCTCCTGGCTGGAAGTATGGTGCTGTCCATGGCAGCATGCGGTCAGGAAGACGGTGGGTCCACTCCCACCAATGAGGGCAGCCAGCAGTCCACTGTGGAGCAGTCTAGCGCAGGCGGCGATGAGCAGAGCCAGGCTCCCGAGGGAAATGATGACCAGAGCCAGGCCGCAGAGGTTGCCAAGCCTGACAAGATCAAGATCATGATCGATGGTACCGTACCCACCCAGGAGAACTACGGCGACGATTTCTGGGCAAAGTACACCGAGCTGACAGGCGTTGAGGTTGAGATCATCCAGCCTGACCATGACGCATATTATGATGTGGTTGGTCAGACCTTCGCTGGCAGAGATTGGCCGGATGTTATCATTCTGTCTTCTACCTACTACACCGGTTATGCCTCCGAGGGCGCTCTGTGGGATATGACTGATGCTTATGCCGCATCCGATCTGAAGACCCGTCATGACGCTAAGGCCGGCAGCGACACCGTTGTGGACAGCTTGAGAATCAACGGTTCCCTGTATGGTATGCCCGCAACTCACGGCAACGGCTGCGTTACTTATGTAAAGCAGGCTTGGCTGGACAACTGCGGTATCACTTCCGTACCCACCAACTATGAAGAGTATGTGGCTATGCTGGATGCGTTCACCAACGGCGATCCCGATGGCGACGGCGTGGATGGCAACACCTTTGCGGTGGCAGCGGCTGGCTTTGTAGGCAGTGAAGCGCCTTACACCAACTATCTGGCTGAGTTCTATCAGGACGCTTATCCTTCCTTTATGCAGGATGCAAGCGGCGCTTGGATTGATGGTTTTGAGACCGACGCTATGAAGGGTGCTATGGAGAGACTGGCTGACGCTTATGCTAAGGGCTACATCGATCCCACCACTCTGACCAATGGTACCGGCGACTGCCGTAACAAATTCTATGATGACCAGTTCGGTGTGTTCACATACTGGGCCGGCACATGGGCTAACAACTTAAAGACCAATCTGGAAGCCAACGAGCTGTCCGGCGATCTGGTGGCTCTGCCTCCCATCGCTGAGGTTGGCGCTTATGTAGACCGTATCACTCCCGCATGGTGCATTACCTCTGCCTGCGAGAATCCTGAAGGCGTGTTCAAGTATTTCATCGAGGCTATGCAGGATGGCGGCGATGTGCAGTTCCTGTTCACCTACGGTGTAGAGGGCAAGCACTGGTCCAGAGCTGCTGAGACTCTTTGGGCTGACACTGAGAAGGCTAAGACCTACGAGGAAGGTCAGTTCCACTTCCTGCCCAACGCTGAGAAACCTGAGACCGCTTACACCAAGGCTCACATCGATCCCATGCTGGCTCTGGTTGATTTAGAGGCGCCTGAGAACAGCGTGACTGAGACTGCTCTGGCAGCACAGGAGCTGTTCAACGCAAACTGTAAGCCTGCATTCATCGTTCCTTCTACCGATGAGATGAGCATGTACAACGGTGATCTGACCACTCTGAAGAACGAGCTGATTGCTAAAGTTACCATGGGTGAGATGACCATTGACGAGGCCTATGCAAAGTATGAGGCTGACGGCGGCGCAGAATGGTCCAAGACCATTGTTGATTCCCTGAACGCTCAGTAAAGTAAGCCGATTGCGGTTAGCAAGAACTGAATTTGTGGAGCTGTGGAGTAATCCATGGCTCCGCATGTTCATAAATGTATGGGTGATTATTTTTTGAGAAGAGGAAGAGCAGATATGAAGAAAACGAAAACAGCAGTGCCGAAGCAGAAACTGAGCGGTGCGAAGCTTCGGGCCAAGATTTATAAGTACAGGGGATTTTATTTGATGTTTCTGCCTGTATTTGTTTTTGCACTTATATTTAACTATCTGCCAATGTTTGGTATCGTTCTCGGCTTTACCGACTATAACGGCATCAAGGACCCGACCTTTGTCGGGCTGAAACATTTTGAGAGAATGTTTAAGATGGCCAATTTCTGGTCAGCTTTCACCAATACGATTGTAATCAGTGTGGTCAAGCTCATATTGACGACAACGTTTGCTGTGGTGGTATCCCTTCTCTTGAACGAGATTGTGAGCTTACATTTCAAAAAGGTGGTTCAGACGATTATCTATCTGCCCCACTTTATGTCATGGGTAGTGACAGCATCCATTTTCTCCCTGATTTTGGCTCCCACGAACCAGGGTCTGGTAAATACTTTTTTGGTGAACATCGGAGTGCTGGACTCCAGCAGTATGATCTATTTCTTGGGGTCGGAAAAATGGTGGCGTTTTGCGTACTACCTGATTAATATTTGGAAAGAAACCGGTTGGCAGACCGTTATATTCATGGCAACGCTGGCCGGCATCAATACAGAACTCTATGAGGCAGCCGCGATTGATGGAGCCGGACGATGGAACAAGATGCGCTACATAACCTTCCCGGCGCTGGCCAACACCATCCTGACGGTATTTATCCTGAACCTGGCAAAGGTTATGAACCTGTTCGAGTCCGCGTTCGTATTGCAGAATGATGCAGTGCTGGGCACGGCGAACGTGTTGGAGACCTATATCTACTACCAGACCTTTAACAGTGGCGCTATTCCGAACTATGGATATACCACGGCTGTCGGTTTGTTCAAGTCGTTAGTGGGTTGTGTGCTTGTGCTTGTCTGCAACCAGTGGAGCAAGAAAGTACGCGATGGCCGCGGAATCGTATAGGGAGGAGGAGACGGATATGAAGACAAAAAAGAAATTTCCGGTTTTCCGGGTTATCAATGGCCTGATCTTTATTATTCTGGCATTGATTATCATTATTCCTATGTGGAAGATTTTGGTGGACTCGTTCGACTTGAAGACTGCTTATGGTATGAAAGTGTGGCCTGAGAAGTTCGGTCTGGCTGGTTATGTTTCCGTGTTCAGGAACCCGACGCTGTTCCGTCCTCTGGTAATATCCTTTATTACCACGATTATTGGTACGGCTTTGGCGTTGACGCTGTCTACTCTGGGCGCTTATGTGCTGATTCAGTGGGAGATGCCCGGCAGAACATTTTTTGCCAACTTCCTGCTGTTCACCATGATTTTCAACGGCGGTATGATTCCCACCTACCTGGTGTTGAGTTCCATGCACTTGACCAATACTTTGCTGGTGGTTATCCTGTTCCCGGCGCTCAATGTGTATAATCTGGTGCTGATGAGGAACTTCTTTGAGGGAATTCCGCAGAGCTTGTTTGAGTCGGCGACGCTGGATGGCTGTTCTCCGATGCAGACCTTTATCCGCATTGTGCTGCCTATGTCCAAGGCTGCGCTGGCGTCCATCGGTTTGATGTATGCCGTGACCTATTGGAACGACTATACCCATTACAAACTGTATATCACAGATTCCAAGTGGTATAACTTCCAGATGAAACTGCGTAGCGTTATCATGGGTAGTGATTTGCCTCAGGCAACTGGCGGCGCTACTGAGAATACGGTTAAGAACGCAGCCATCATCGTAGTTATCATCCCTTTTATGATTTTGTATCCTTTCTTACAGAAATATTTCGTAAAGGGCGTGAATATCGGTGCTGTAAAGGAGTAAGCGCTGGTATTGCATATACAGGGTACAGTGACAAGGGAAACTTCGGTTTCCCTTGTTTTGCCGAGTGAGGAGAATATTATGAACACGATTTATTGGGCGGGAGATTCCACCGTGCAGACCAATGACTACTCTACCTATCCGCAGACTGGAATCGGGCAGGTTTTTTCTCTATTTATAAAGGAGAATTATCATGTGAAAAATCACGGCAAAAATGGGCGCAGTACCAAGAGCTTTATGGACGAGGGAAGACTGCAGGCCATAGAGCAGCGAATTGGGGAGGGAGATTTTCTCTTTATTCAGTTTGGACATAATGACGAGAAAATAGAAGATCCCGCCAGATATACAGAACCGTTTTCTGATTTTGTGGATAATCTGGAGCGCTTTATCCAGGTGGCCAGGGAGCATGGAGCCTATCCGGTGCTGATCACTCCTCTGGAGCGCAGGCGCTTTGACAGCGATGGAAAGCTGGAGCCCAGTCTGCACGAGGACTATGTGGCTGCCATGAAACAGACTGCGGAGCGCGGCGGAGTGCCGCTGATCGACCTCTGCGGCATGAGCCGTGAGGTTTTAGTCCAGGCGGGAGAGCAGGAGAGCAGGCGGTGGTATATGTTTTTTCCGGAGGGAACCTATCGGGAGCATCCAAAGGAGTCTGCGGATAATACCCATCTGCGCTATGAAGGGGCCGTACTGTACGGCAGTCTGATCGCACGAGGACTGCGTGCGCTAGGCGGAATTTATGCGGATTTGCTGGCAGATTATTGACACCGCAAATTTTTGCATATTTCTTTAAAAAAGTTGTTGACAGTGCCACACTTTTTTGCTATTATATTTCTTGCCGTTGAGAAAACGGAGCGAAAAGAATGGCTCGCTATCAACTATCTGGAGAGGTATCGAAGTGGTCATAACGAGGCGGTCTTGAAAACCGTTTGTCCGCAAGGGCGCGTGGGTTCGAATCCCACCCTCTCCGCTGGAGATAAGGGATTGTCTCTACGATTAACAGAATATTTAGCAGTGAATCAACTTATCTGGAGAAGTACCCAAGAGGCTGAAGGGACACCCCTGGAAAGGGTGCAGGTCGTTAATAGCGGCGCGAGGGTTCAAATCCCTCCTTCTCCGTTTGAAGTTAATGTGCGAAGACGTTTACTTGAAGTTAATGGCAAAGACATTTACTTGAAGTTAATGGCGAAGACATTTACTTCCCGGTCCTTGACAAATAAACAGCAATGCAACCCTGAAAATTCCAAAAATTTTCAGAGAACAAAACAAACCTAAAGACAGTAATGCCAGATAACAACTGGCTTGGTAAAAACTTTTAACATGAGAGTTTGATCCTGGCTCAGGATGAACGCTGGCGGCGTGCCTAACACA
>JAAGKN010000829.1_pt1 | contig 50639 bp, 53 predicted proteins | sample 6206371 | NCBI WGS metagenome assembly JAAGKN01 (sample SAMN11533720, study PRJNA540317) | gut metagenome | isolation source: fecal pellets from male and female animal of same cohort | host: Peromyscus leucopus | place: USA:CA | collected 2017 | reverse complement strand
GGGTTGCTGGATAATGGACTATGTTGACGTCCATTGGATTATCTGTTTATTCTATGGTGCCGGAAGCATTGCCTGTACCTTAAACCTGAATCGGTCATTAGATTTCCAATCCGTTTTGTCCTTACAGTCATTCGTATTGCAACCGTTTTGTCCTTACAGTCATTCGTATTGCAACCGTTTTGTCGAAGGCATAGCGAGCTATGGCAAGACCAAACGGGAAGCAATACGGCGAAGAGAAGGGCAAAATGGAGGAAAAGGCAATATAAATCAAATGATTTATACAAATTGACGTTCTAATGACCGATTCGGGTTAAACCAATGAAGCCTCGCCGAAACAGCACCTTGACCACGGTATAGTCCAACCCTTGACAATAGTATTATCGAGGTCGGGACAATAGTATGGTCGAGACCGGGACAATAGTATGGTCGGGATGTCAACAATACGTGGACGAAGTGGCAGCATTACGAAACCGGCATTCCGATCCCCTGCATTTGAGCATCCAAGGACACGAGAAGCCCCCCCCTGCAGGAAAGGGCCCCTCCACAGACAAACACCTCGCCCCCCCTTAAGGATTCTGCGAAGGAGCGTCTTGAGCATCAGGACGACGAGGAGAAAGCATCTCCATGGCATCAGCCCAGATTTCCACCACATAACGCTTTTGCCCCAAGCGGTCGTCGTAGGAACGCGTGTGCAGCTTACCTTCGATATACAATTTGTCCCCTTTGCGCACGTACCTCTCCACAGTCTCGGCCAACTGCTTCCACAACACCACATTGTGCCATTCCGTACGGTCGGGCACCGAGGTGCCATTCGGCAAAGTATATCCACGTTCAGTAGTGGCCAAACGAAGGCTGGCCACGGCCACTCCCTTGTCCACATAGCGCACATCCGGATCAACTCCGACGTTTCCTATCAGCATGACCTTGTTCATAAGCCTCTTTCCTCTATTAAAGCAAGCAACGAGGACAAAGCAGGACCGCTATACCAGTCAAGCGTGCCATCCCCGATACTATTGGTTTATCAATAATGCAAAGATATGGATAATATACGAGAGTTGCAAACACGAGATAACACATTTTGCCATGCCGATACAGGAAGAGACGACATCCATGATGCTAATATGAATTATTTTACATACCTTTGTCCTTTGATATGGAAACAACACAGACCAAGATTACAAAAGAGATACTGGAAAAGGCCCACCACGAACACTTCTCCAAAGAAAAATTCCTGGAAGTGGACCCTTGCGGACTTGTATATGAACTGATGCAGCACACAAGCAGGCAGTTGGACATAGAGCTGGGAGCACTGTTCGTGGCCATGATCACGTGGGGCAACCGCAAGGCCATCCGTCAGGCTGCGCACCGCATGCTGTGCGAGGAAATGGAATGGCATCCCGCCGACTTCGTTTTGCAAGAAAAATACCGCGGCAGCTATCTGGAAGCCAAGAACGGATGCGTGTACCGCACGTTGAACCGCGACAACTTCATTCTCGTATGCGACAATATCCGCAAGGCATTGACCGAACATGAGACGGACAACCCGGACCTGACTCTGGAGCAACTGTTCCTCGGCAAAACGGTGGAGGACACTATTGCCATCATCTGCGGATGGCTTGCCCCGGCCAAACTGGGCACCCCGGGGGTATCGGCCTGCAAACGCATATGCATGTACTTGCGTTGGATGATACGCAGGAATGAACCAGACCTGGGACTATGGCGGAACATGGACCAGAAGCAATTGTACGCGGTAATGGATGTGCACGTATGCCAACTGACGACATCCATCCTCAGCCGCAAGCAAGCCAACTGGAAAGCATGCGTGGAATTGACAGAAATTTTCCGTTCATGGTCGGAGGAAGACCCGCTGAAATACGACATTGCCTTGATGACAATAGCCGATTATGGTTTTTAGACATTTTATCAAAAAAACGAGACAAAGACTTTCATATTTCAACAAAAACTACTACCTTTGCACACTGAAAATCATGTAATAACAAATATATATAACAGCTATGCCTAACGGAAAGAAGCACAAGCGCCACAAGATGGCTACTCACAAGCGCAAAAAGAGACTTCGCAAGAACAGACACAAGAGCAAGTAATCTGACTTGCCGTCTGCTCGCGTTGATACGCGCAAAAGGAACAACATCCGGTGGCCGGACAACCGATATATATTTATATATAAGGTGCTGGTACCGGATATTTTTTTACACCATACATAAGAATGACCAGCGAACTATTCATTGACGTACAGCCACACAAGATATCAATAGCCCTCACCGAGGACAAGCGATTGATGGAATACCAGGAGGAGAGCCAAGAGGCAAGTTTCCAGGTAGGCAACATCTATCTGGCGAAGGTAAAGAAACTGATGCCGGGATTGAACTCATGCTTTGTGAACGTTGGTTACGAAAAAGACGCATTTCTACATTATCTCGACCTCGGGCCTCAATTCAACTCCTACACCCAGTACTTGAAACGAGTATTGGCCGACCGCAAGCATTTGGTTCCACACGGCAAGGCCGCAATGGCACAGGATTGCCCCAAGGACGGAGCCATACAGCATTACCTGCAACAGGGACAGGAGATACTGGTGCAAATCGTGAAGGAGCCGATTTCCACCAAGGGTCCCCGGCTTACGTGCGAATTGTCGTTTGCCGGCCGCTTTCTGGTATTGATGCCGTTCCAGGAGAAAGTGAACGTTTCGGCCAAAATCAAGGATTCCAAAGAACGCGCACGGTTGAAACAAGTAATCGAAAGCATCAAGCCGGAAAACTGCGGTGTGATAGTGCGCACTGTGGCGGAAGGGAAGAAAGCCAGCGAATTGGACAACGAGATGAAAATCCTGAACCAACGATGGACCGACGCCCTCGTCCGTGCCCAGAAAGCCAAGGAGCTGCCTGCCGTGGTGTACGAGGAAAGCAGCAGGGCCGTGGGAATGCTGCGCGACCTGTTCAATCCATCCTATGAAGGCATCTACGTAAACCGCGAGGATGTCTTTCACGAGGTACAGGATTATGTCGGCCTAATTGCTCCGGAACGTAAGGATTGCGTCAAGATGTACCGCGGTACATTGCCTATTTTCGACAACTTCGACATCACGCGGCAAATCAAGTCCGGCTTCGGCACCACAGTAACCTACAAGGGGGGAGCCTACCTCATCATAGAACACACGGAAGCACTGCACGTAATAGATGTCAACAGCGGCAACCGGACGAAAAAGGAGGATAGCCAAGAGGTGAATGCATTGGAAGTGAATCTGGGTGCAGCCGACGAAATAGCCAGGCAACTGCGACTGCGAGACATGGGCGGTATCATCATTGTGGATTTCATTGACATGAAACATGCGGAGTCCCGCCAAGCCTTGTACGAGCGCATGCTGGAGAACATGCGCGGGGACCGCGCAAGACACAACATCCTGCCATTGACGAAGTTCGGCCTGATGCAAATCACCAGGCAGCGCGTACGCCCGGTAATGGATGTCAAAGTGGAAGAAGTATGCCCGACATGCCACGGAACCGGTAACATCAAGAGCAGCCTGCTATTTACCAAAGTACTCGAAGGCAAAATACAGCTTATGCAGAACCACCTCGGCCTCAAGGCGTTCACCTTGCACGTCCACCCATACGTATATGCCTATATCTGCCAAGGAATTTGCAGCCTCAAACTGAAATGGCAATGGAAATATGGCCTCGGGGTTAAAATCATCCCCAGTCAGAAGCTCGGACTCCTCCAGTACGAGTTCTACGACACCAACGGACAGGAGATAGATCTTAAGGAAGAGATTGAAATACGTTAGGCCGTAGCACTTAGTTAACACATTGTTAAATGTAATTATATTTGGTCAAAAGAGTGTTCTCTTTTGACCAAACATGTTATTTATTACAACAATTTGCCGTAACTTTGCATGGTACGATACGTCTGAACGTGCACAAAACGAACACAAGACAGGCAATTGCCCACATGAACCATCGTCACGACATAACAAAAATGTATCATAGTAATAACACAGTATAAATCAACTAAAAAACAATGAAACTAAACGAAAAGATTGTTTTTGCCGTAGCCATTGCAGCATCGACAATGTTTGCATCTTGCGGTAACAAGAAACAGCAGCAGACACCATCTGCTACGTTCAAAACCATCACAGTAACTCGTCAGGACGTGACTTTGGATTCCAAATACAGTGCCACCATACGTGGCCGCCAGGATGTTGAAATATATCCTCAGGTCGGTGGTACATTGAAGCAGATTTGTGTCACCGAGGGTCAGCCCGTGCGCAAGGGCCAGACACTGTTCATAATAGATCAGGTGCCTTATCAGGCTGCGTTGAACACCGCACAGGCTTCATTGAAGGCCGCCCAGGCCAGTGAAGCAACTGCCGCCATGAACTACGAAAGCAAGAAGAAGCTCTTTGAGGAGAAGGTAATCTCCAACTTTGATTTACAGACCACGTACAATAGCCTTCTCACGGCCAAGGCACAGGTGGCACAGGCAGAGGCACAGCTCACCAACGCTCGCAACAGCCTGTCTTATACCGTGGTTACAGCTCCTTCAGACGGTATCGTAGGCACACTGCCCTACCGCCAGGGTACTTTGGTAAGCGCGCAGATGCCACAACCTCTCACCACTGTAAGCGACAACAGCCAGATGTGGGTTTATTTCAGTATTTCCGAGCGTGACCTTCTGAACATGGTGCGCCAGAGCGGTTCTACAGAAGAGGCTATCAAGAACATGCCCGAAGTAACCCTGACGTTAGTAGACGGAACCACTTATGAGAAGAAAGGTCGGGTAGAAAGCGTGAGTGGTGTGGTAAACAGCAATACCGGCAGTGTTCAACTGCGTGCCGTATTTGACAACGACAACGGCATGCTGCACAGCGGCAGCACTGGCAACGTCATTATCCCCAGCATCTATAAGGATGTATTGGTAGTACCCGCAACCGCAGCCGTACAGACCCAGGACCGCTTCCGCGTGTTCGTGGTGAACAAGGACGGCATTGCCAATGGCAAAGTTGTAAGCGTAAACGACCAAAAGGCCGGTGACCTTTTCATCATTACCTCCGGTCTGAATGGCGGAGAGGAAATCGTAGCCGAAGGTGCCGGTATGGTCAAGGAGAATCAGAAGGTCAAGTAAACGGTCCGCATAAACATTGAGACAACCGTTGAGTTGCCAACAACATAACTACGATAACACAATGAAAGGAAATATATTCATTAAAAGACCTGTAATGGCGATGTCCATCGCCATCATGATTCTGATAGTGGGTGCGATCAGCTTCTTTACGTTGCCCATGGAGCAGTTCCCGGACATCGCTCCTCCGACCATCTCTGTGTCAGCAACGTACACCGGCGCCAATGCCGATGCCGTTACTAACGCGGTCATACAGCCATTGGAGGAAAGCATCAACGGCGTGGAAAACATGATATACATGACTTCTTCTTCCACAAACTCCGGTGCTGCCACAATTTCGGTTTACTTCAAGCAGGGGACTGACCCCGACATGGCTGCCGTGAATGTACAGAACCGTGTCTCCAAAGCGCAGGGCCTGTTGCCGCAGGAAGTAACAAGAATAGGCGTTACAACGCAAAAACGTCAGACATCATTCCTGCAGTCAACCGCATTGGTATGTACCAATGGTGAATACGACGAGGAGTTCATCTCAAACTATTTGGACATCAACATAATTCCCGTGATAAAGCGTATCAAGGGCGTTGGTGACGTAATGTCTTTCGGTGGCCAATACTCACTGCGTATCTGGATGAAACCGGAAATCATGGCGCAGCATCAGTTGGTTCCTTCGGACATAACCTATGCGTTGGCCGAGCAGAACCTTGAGGCTCCCACCGGCCAGTTGGGTGAGAAACCAATGCTGGCTAACCGTGGTAACGGCATTGAGGATGTGTATCAGTACACGATGAAATACACCGGCCGTCTGAAGTCTATCGAGGAGTTCCAGAACATAGTCCTCAAGGCTCTGCCGGATGGAAGCATACTGCATTTAGGTGATGTTGCCGACGTAGAACTTGGTTCCGACAGTTATGCTTTCAGCAGTGGATGTAACGGTTACCCCGCCACCAATATGCTTGTCTTCCAGATGGCTGGTACAAACTCCAAGGAGGCAAACGATGCCATCAATGCAAAATTGGAGGAACTGAGCGAAAACCTGCCTGCCGGTCTGGAGTTCGTAAACGTGATGAACTCCAATGACTTCCTCAACGCCTCCATCTACAATGTGGAGGAAACTCTGGTGATTGCCATCATCCTGGTGGTACTCGTTGTCTACTTCTTCCTGCAGGACTTCCGTGCTACGCTAATACCTGCCATATCCATCATAGTTTCACTGGTAGGCACATTCGCATGTCTGGCTCTTGCCGGATTCTCCCTGAACCTGCTTACCCTCTTTGCACTGGTGTTGGCAATCGGTACAGTTGTGGATGACGCCATTGTGGTAGTCGAGGCAGTACAGGCCAAGTTTGATGCCGGATACAAGAGTCCATACGAAGCCACACGTGATGCCATGAGCGATGTGACCATGGCCGTAATCTCATGTACTTTCGTCTTCATGGCCGTGTTCATACCTGTAACGTTCATGCCTGGCACATCAGGTATGTTCTACACACAGTTCGGCGTGACCTTGGCAACTGCCGTAGGCCTCAGTTGTGTAAGCGCGCTTATTCTTTGTCCCGCCCTGTGTGCCATGCTCATGAAGCCGGCAACCGGTGAACGTCGCAAGGGCTTCTTGGGTTCAGTGAATTTCTACACACGCAAAGCATACGAAGCTTCATACAACGCCATGCTGCGCAAGTACAGCAATGTGCTGGCAGCATTGATTCGTGCAAAGAACCGTTGGATTGCTCCCACAAGCATTATCATTGCTTTCGCCGGCATGGCTTTCTTTGCCACCAACCTGTCAGTCGGACTTGTACCTGCCGAAGACCAGGGAACTGTCATGCTTGTCATGAATACACCTCCGGGAACCAATCTGGGCACTGCTGCCAAGACCATGGACAAGGTGGAGGATATCATTAAGAGCATCCCCGAGGTCAAGGACTATATTCGCGTGAACGGTTACAGCTTCATGGCCGGACAAGGCGTATCCTATGGTATGTCCATTATCCGTCTGAAACATTGGAGCCAGCGTAACTATGGCATGCTTAAACCTGTCGCCAACTTCCTTTCCACAAGTACCATGGTGGCCAATGCCCAGTTGAACGCCAAAATGATGACGGAGATTCCAGAAGCACAGTGTTTCGCCTTTGAGCCTGGCATGATACCAGGTTATGGTACGGGTTCTATCGAACTGAACCTGCAGGACCAGATGGGCGGTGACAAGGCACTCTTCCTGGAGTACACACAGAAATTCCTTGACGCCATGGCACAACGCCCCGAAGTGGCTCGCGCCATGACCTCTTACGCACGTAACTTCCCCCAAATACAGGTGGAGGTAGATGCGGCACAATGCAAACGCGCCGGCGTATCTCCCGCAGACGTTCTCAGCGCGCTGGGCAGTTATTGCGGCGGTTCATACGTCAGCAACATGAACCAGTTTGGTAAGGTATACCGTGTAATGATAGCCGCAACAGAGAAAGCACGTTTGAACCAGGACGACCTTAGCAACATGTATGTACGCAATGGCGGCTCAATGGCTCCCCTCTCTCAGTTCGTCAAGCTGACCCCGATACTTGGCCCTGAGATAGACACACGTTTCAACCTGTTCAGTTCCATCACCTGCAACCTTACACCTGCAACCGGTTACGCCAGCACTGATGTGATGGCCGCCGTCAACGAAGAGTTCGCAAAGATATTCCCCACAGGATATGCCTTTGAGTACGGTGGCATGAGCCGTGAAGAATATGAGCAAATGGGTAGCATTGCCTCCTATTTGATATACGGTGTATGCTGCGTACTGATATTCTTGATTCTGAGCATGCTGTATGAGAGTTTCCTGATTCCCTGGGCTGTTATCCTGTCTGTACCCGCCGGTCTTATGGGAGCCTATGGATTTGCATGGTTGTGGAACCAGGGATACGCTGCCCTGCCCATCATATTCCTCAGCAAGATTGAGAACAACATCTACATGCAGACGGCTGTCATCATGCTTATCGGTCTATTGGCCAAGACTGCCATCCTTATCACCGAGTATGCATTGGAGCGTCGTCGCAAGGGCCTGGGCATAGTAGAAGCAGCCTATGCCGCAGCCGAGGCACGTTTGCGCCCTATACTCATGACCGTACTTACCATGATTATCGGCATGTTCCCCTTGGTTGTCATGACAGGTGCCGGTGCCAACGGTAACCGTACCATCGGCATTGCCGTCATAGGTGGTATGTTTATCGGTACCTTGGCCATACTGCTGACCGTACCAGTGTTCTTCATATTCTTTGAGTGGGTACAGGAGAAAATCCGTCCCGCAATGATTGAGGAACCGGATGCACAAATCCAAATGGAACGCGAACGAATAAACAAGGAACGTGAGGAGCGTGCCAACAGGTCCAAATAAAGCAAAATAGAGGCTGGCACCACATCCGTTATGAAGGTTGTGGTGCCAAAGCCACGACACTAAACAGTCACACTATAGGGCAGATTCCATTACATGATAATGCCCTACACATAAAATACAAGTAAAGATGAAGAAGAACATCATAATCCTGTCACTTGCCGCCTTGTCGCTGACCGGTTGCGGAGTGACTAAGACGTACGACCGCGAAAAAGTGGCACATCCCATAGAGACCGAGAATCTCTATGGTGACGCTCTAAGCGGTGACTCGCTGGGATTGGGTGACTTGAAGTGGCGCGAACTCTTCACCGACCCCACCTTGCAGGCACTAATTGAGAGAGTTTTAGAGCAGAACACCAACATGAAGAATGCCGATTTAACCATCCAACAGGTTGAATATGCTCTCAAAGCCGCCAAATTGGCATTCGCGCCCTCCATCAGCCTTTCAGCAAATGGCAGCGTGAGCAAAATGTGGGATCCATACGAACGTGCCGGATATTCCAACGTTCCCAACAGCAAACCATACAACATTGGGATGACATTGGGATGGCAGCAGGTGAACTTCCTTCAATTGCGCAATGCCAAGAAAGGTGCGGAGATGACCAGGGACCAGGCACTCGCAGCCAAACAGTCTGTACAGTCCTCACTCGTCTCCAACACTGCGACAATGTACTATACCTTGGCACAATTGGACGAACAACTCATGCTCCTTGTCCAAACAAAAGCAAACTGGGCCGAGTATCTCAAAATGCAAAAATTGTTGATGGAGGCCGGCCAAGCCAATGCGGCAGCCGTAGCCAGCATCGAGGCAACATACTGGAGTATTTGCCAGAGCGAAGTGACTATCAAGGATAACATACGCATCATAGAGAATCAATTGTCTACATTGCTCAACGAATCAGCTTCCAGCATACAAAGAAACTCACTACGCAGCTTCAACAAGCCCGCCATTGTAGAAACCGGAGCTCCCATCAGCATTCTTGCACGCCGTCCGGACATCCGCATCGCCGAAACCACATTGGCATCGGCATTTTACAAGGTCAATGAGGCCAAGTCTGCATTCTACCCCAGCCTCACCCTCAGTGCTACAGGTACATTCACAAACGGTACACAGGCTACCATGAATCCAGGTGCCTTCATTGGCCAGGCTATCGCTGCTTTGGCACAGCCCATCTTCCAAAACGGACGTTTGGTAGCTAACTTGAAGATAAGCAAGGCGCAATTGGAAATAGAGGCAAACAACTTTACCAATGCGATAATCTCCGCAGGTAACGAGGTAAACACTGCCATGCAAAAAGTTCGTTCTGCCGAAGAGCTACGAGTAATGATTGACAATCAGGTCAATGCACAACAGACTGCATACGAGGCCACACGTAAGCTCTTTGCTAACAGCCCGACAAACTACCTTAATGTCATAACGGCTCACAACAACCTCATTCAGGCTCAAATGACCCAAATCAGCAACCGCATGGAATCCATCAATGCCACTGTGGAACTATATCTTGCTTTGGGTGGTGGCGCACAATAAGCACACATAGAATCGTATACATACATCATGAGGCTGTCTAAGTCTACGAATTGAGGATTTACCCCTGCCAGAACATTCTGACAGGGGTAAAATCATTAAGTTCGACAGCCTAATTTCAGAACCATAAAATACCATCATTCCCCAATCAGCCACATAGAGGCGTATCGTATCACCATCTACAGACTGATTGGGGAATTTATACCATTCTTTTTCTACTGCAACGACAATCAGATTCTATCAACGTCCGGCATACATGCTTTCATAATACCTTTCATACTCACCGGAGGTGATATTATTAAGCCATTCCTCGTTATCCAAATACCAACGAACAGTGCGCTCTATGCCTTCTTCGAACTGCAAGCTTGGCTCCCAACCAAGCTCACGTTGCAGCTTGCTGCTATCTATGGCATAACGGGCATCATGTCCAAGCCGATCGGTAACATAGGTTATCAAATCAAGGTCTGCCCCATCGGGGCGTCCAAGCAACCTATCAACCGTGCGGATGACCGTGCGGATTATATCAATGTTCTTCCATTCATTGAAACCACCTATATTATATGTTTCGGCCACCGTGCCTTGATGAAAAATCAAGTCTATGGCACGAGCATGATCCTCCACAAACAGCCAATCACGAACATTCTCGCCCTTCCCATACACAGGCAAAGGACGGCGGTGGCGGATGTTGTTGATAAAAAGGGGGATCAACTTCTCCGGAAATTGATACGGACCATAGTTATTGGAACAATTGGTGACAATCGTTGGCATTCCGTAGGTGTCGTGATAGGCACGTACGAAGTGATCACTGGATGCCTTGGATGCACTGTAGGGCGAGTGCGGATTGTACTTTGTTGTTTCCAAGAAGAACTCGTTTCCATAAGCCATGTGATGCTCTGTGGAAGAAGCAGTTGTAGTGAATGGAGGTTCTGTTCCTTCTGGTCGGTTCATTTCCAAGGCTCCGTAAACCTCGTCAGTGGAAATATGGTAAAAGAGCTTACCGTCATAACGCTCCGGCAAGGATTCCCAATACAGCTTCGCTGCCTGTAACAGGCTGAGCGTGCCCATGACATTGGTGCGTGCAAATGTGAACGGATCCTTTATACTACGGTCTACATGACTTTCGGCAGCCAGATGAATGATACCGTCCACATGCTCAGTCCGCATGAGAGAGTAAAAAGCATCAAAGTCGCAGATGTCCATACGTACAAACTTGTAATTTGAACACTGCTCAATATCCTTCAAGTTGGCCAGATTTCCGGCATAAGTCAGCTTGTCCAGATTGATGATATTGTAGTCATGGTATTTGTTCACAAACAAACGCACGACGTGACTACCTATGAATCCGGCTCCACCGGTAATGACTATGCTCCTCTTCATAATACACATATATGTTACAAAGTAATGCAGATAATTGAAGGATGGAAACTCCTACTACCAAGGCTATTATCGGTATCATGCCCGTCATTATCACATGCGTTCCCTATACAAAGGTGAAAGGACTGTCGAAATCCTGCAACAGGACATGCCGTGTATCCTTTTCCGACAATATGGCCTTCTCTACGGGTATGCGCCAGTCTATATCCAGGCTCCTGTCAAGAATGCTGATGCCGTCATCCGCCTCGGGATGATAGAAGTTGTCACACTTGTACTGGAATACTGCAGTTGCGCTTAGCACGGCGAATCCATGTGCCATGCCCTTGGGTATGAAGAACTGGCGATGATTGTCCTCGGTAAGTTCCACGGCAACATGATGCCCATAAGTTGGCGAGCCCTTGCGTATGTCCACAGCCACATCCAGCACGCGCCCCCTGACACAGCGGACCAGTTTGCTCTGCGCAAATGGTGGCCGCTGGAAATGCAGTCCGCGCATCACTCCATAGGAACTCATGCTCTCATTGTCCTGTACAAAGTCTATGTGCCCGACTTTCTCGTCAAATTCCCGTTGGGAAAAGGACTCGAAGAAGTACCCGCGTGCATCCCGAAATATCCTCGGTTCCAGAATCAAGACACCTTCTATGCCTGTCTTAATTACCTCCATTTATATATGAAAGTATTTGTTCGGCATGAATCTTGGTCTTTATTTCCTTGGGAGTAAAGATTTTCTCTATTACACCTTCCTCGTTCACCAAGTATGTAGTGCGCAATGTTCCTACGGTGCGACGGCCACAAGCCACCTTTTCACCCCAACATCCCAATTGTTGCAGCAAAGTAGTGTCCGTATCGGCTATCAGAGGAAAATCCAGACCGTTTGCCTCGGCAAACTTCTTTTGCAGCACATCCTTGTCCTTGCTGATTCCTATGATTGAATAACCGGCAGCTTCCAATTCCTGCTTGTGTGCCTGCAAAGAGCAGGCCTCAGCAGTGCACCCGGAGGTATTTGCCTTGGGGTATGAATAAAGCACTATCTTACGGCCACGATAATCCTCGGCCTTTATCTCGTTTCCATTCTGATCATGTCCCAAAATCTCGGGTATTCTGTCTCCTACTTTCATAATGACTATATATATATTACGTGTATAAATATAAGTAACAAAGCAGCCGTCCACCGGAAACCGTCACATATCAGGACGAAATCCATGGACGGCTGTCATCTCACGCCATGCACGGTCGGACTTGTTGTCATGGCACATCGTGCACGACCGACAATACTACTTCAACACGCCCATCTCCTTGCCAATCTTGGTAAAGGCGGCGATACACTTGTCAAGGTGCTCACGTTCGTGTCCGGCAGAAACCTGTACACGGATACGTGCCTGGTCCTTAGGAACCACGGGATAGTAGAAACCTGTCACATATATGCCCTCGTCCTGCAAACGTGCAGCGAAGTCCTGACTCAACTTGGCATCATAGAGCATAACGGCGCAGATGGCACTCTGAGTGGGCTTGATGTCGAAACCTGCAGCAATCATCTTGTCACGGAAATAATTGACATTCTCCACCAACTTGTCGTGGATGGCGTTGCTCTCCTTCAGCATGCGGAACATTTCTATGCCAGCACCTACCAATGAAGGAGCCAGAGAGTTGGAGAAGAGATATGGACGGCTACGCTGACGCAAAAGGTCGATGATTTCCTTTCTACCTGTGGTGAAACCACCCATGGCACCACCGAAGCTCTTGCCCAACGTTCCGGTGTAGATGTCCACACGTCCATAGGTATTGAAGAACTCGCTTACGCCATGACCGGTAGCACCTACCACACCTGCGGAATGGCTTTCGTCCACCATCACCAGGGCATCGTATTTCTCAGCCAAGTCACAAATCTTGTCCATAGGAGCGACATTGCCGTCCATTGAGAACACGCCATCGGTAACGATGATGCGGAAACGCTGTGCCTGAGCCTCCTGGAGACACTTTTCCAATTCTTCCATGTTGGCATTGGCGTAGCGGTAACGCTTGGCCTTGCACAAACGTACGCCATCGATGATGGATGCGTGGTTCAGTGCATCCGAGATGATAGCGTCCTCCTCGGTCAGAAGAGGTTCGAACACGCCGCCGTTTGCATCGAAACAAGCTGCATAAAGGATGGTATCCTCTGTCTTGAAGTATTCGCTTATTTCTGCTTCCAGCACCTTATGGATGTCTGCCGTACCACAGATGAAACGCACGCTGGACATACCGAAACCACGGCTATCGAGAGCCTTCTTGGCAGCTTCGATGAGACGTGGATGATTGGATAGCCCCAGATAGTTGTTGGCACAGAAATTCAGCACTTCCTTGCCACCTACCTGAATAGCCGCCTGCTGCGGGCTTTCGATGAGGCGTTCGTTCTTGTAAAGTCCAGCTTCCTTAATCTCGGTCAATGTCTGACAGAGATGTTCTTTCATTTTTCCGTACATGGTTTATTCTATTTATAATTAGTATTGTTATATGACCATCACAGCCTATTTGTGACAAGCCTTTGATAGTATACTGGCATTGAATACGACCCAAAGTTACGCTTTTTTGTCCACTTGACAAAAGAATATCCATGCTTATTTAGACTAAAAAGATCCGCCACTCCCCACAAAACATAAGAGGAAGCTTATTTGTGTTAAAAAACACCAATAATATCATTCAAGTGTTTGTAAAAGCAAAAACACGCTTGTGCAATAAAACAAATAGGCATACATTTGAAGCGAATATAGCGATAACCCTCATGTATATCCCTACAAATCCAAAGATGGCAACCTTCATTAGAACACGGGAAGAGGCATACGCAGAGACATGGACAGACAAACAACACTAAATAGCGATACAATACAATGAAAATGACATTATTAGGCACATTGATTGCCATAGTGGCAGCCTTGGCTCCGCAGAAATTGCAAGCCCAGAACCATAAAGACCTGCCAGAGAACGCCAAAAGTTACATTTCTCGTCATTTCGAGAACAGTACCATCAATCATTACGAGAAAGAAACCGATCTGCTGGACATCGAACACAAGGTGTACGTCAGCTACAACGGGGTATCTTTCCGTCTGGAGTTTGACAAATATGGAAACGTCACCGAGATATGCTCCATAGACAACAAGACTCCGCTGCCACAATCCGTGCTGCCAGTCAAGATTACCCAACATGCCAAGCAAAAATTCCCCAATGCCAACATCATAGAGTGGGAGAAGAAACGCAGTACCCAAAGCATAGAGTTGGACAACGGAGTGGAACTGATATACAATCGCAATGGCGACTTCCTGCGAATAGACGACTGATAATGCTCCGAGAGACAACACCCCTATTCTCACACAGGAAGAAACTCTCCCATAGCCATTACAAAAGCACGACCTCAATCAAGGCCGTGCTTTTGCTTTCATAGGGGATTATTTTCGTTCTCATGTCATCGGGAACAAGAATTCACGAATTTACATATCAGCATTCACGAATTCATGCATGAGGATTCACGAATTCGTGACCATGACAATACGCATCCCTGAATCCATCTTCACCGGCACCGTTTCCGATGGTTTATGGAACAATTGCAAGTCGTATACGGATTCCACATTCAATCCCTGCGGAAAATATCTCGCGTATAGACCTTGTCCCTCACATCGTCCAAAACAGAATCGTAGCGGTTAGCAATGATGGCACGGCTCACGTCCTTGAAACGAGCAAGGTCGTTCACAACCCGCGACCCAAAGAACATCGCGCCGTCCTCCAAAGTCGGTTCATAGATTACAACCTGCGCCCCCTTGGCCTTGATGCGCTTCATTATGCCTTGTATGGCACTTTGACGGAAGTTGTCGGAATTACTTTTCATCGTCAGGCGATATATGCCTATGACAGGAACTTCCATTGCCTCGCCAGAGGCAGAATCCACAAACTGATTGTTGGAACTGTACCCATACCACCCCGCACGATGAAGGACGGCATCGGCAATGAAGTCCTTGCGGGTGCGGTTGCTCTCCACGATGGCCGTCATCATGCTTTGCGGAACATCCGCGTAATTGGCCAGAAGTTGCTTTGTATCCTTGGGCAGGCAGTAGCCGCCATAACCGAAACTTGGATTGTTGTAGTGTGTTCCTATACGCGGATCCAGACCTATGCCCTGAATGATGGCAGCAGAGTCCAATCCCTTCATCTCGGCATAGGTATCCAGCTCATTGAAATAGCTGACGCGCAGGGCCAAGTAGGTGTTGGCAAAGAGTTTCACGGCCTCCGCCTCCTTGGTACCCATGAACAGGCAATCGACATTCTCCTTGATGGCCCCCTGTTGCAACATGCGTGCAAAAACGCGGGCCGCCTCCTCCAAATCCGGAGCAGCCAACCGCTCTATGGCCTCGTTCAGATTGCCGTCCTCGTCACCTGCGTTTATAGGACGCGGATAACCTACGATGATACGCGAGGGATAGAGATTGTCATACAAGGCCTTGCTTTCACGAAGGAACTCTGGAGAGAAGAGCAGCCTCAGCTTGCGACCTGTCCATCCCCGTCGTGCAAAGACAGCCGCATATCTGGCATAGAGCGACCGTGTATAGCCCACCGGAATGGTGGACTTGATAACCATGGTGGCCTGCGGATTAACCTCCAGCACCAAATCTATCACGTCCTCAATATGGTGAGTGTCAAAGAAATTCTTTACCGGATCATAGTTGGTAGGCACCGCTATCACCACATAATCGGCATCCGCGTATGCCTTGGCACCGTCCAAAGTAGCAGACAGATTCAACTGTTTCTCGGCAAAATACTTCTCTATGTACTCGTCCTGGATTGGCGAGATGCGACGGTTTATTTTCTCTACCTTTTCAGGCACCACATCCACCGACACCACGCTATGGTGTTGCGAAAGCAACGTGGCGATGCTCAGTCCGACATACCCTGTGCCGGCCACGGCTATTTTCAATTCATCAAAGTCTCTCATATGTTCTATCATTTACAAAACAAGTTCCACTCCCCCCCATGCTCAAGTCACTCTCTGCCGGTTCCCTTTATTTCATCTATGACCTTCAGAAGGTACTGCCCGTACTGATTCTTCAGCATGGGTTCGGCCAGTTGGCGCATGCGCTCCTCCGTAATCCAGCCTTGACGATAGGCTATGCCTTCGAGACAGGCAATCTTCAATCCCTGACGCTTCTCCAGAACTTCTATGTATGTGGAGGCCTCGCTCAGTGAATCGTGTGTGCCGGTATCCAGCCAGGCAAAACCGCGTGCCAACGTCTGCACCCTCAGTTCGCCTCGTTGCAGGAAATGCTGATTGACCGTGGTTATCTCATATTCCCCACGTGCCGAGGGTTTTATGTTTCTGGCCACATCCACCACCCTGTTGGGATAGAAATACAGTCCCACCACGGCATAGTTACTGCGTGGACGGGCTGGTTTTTCCTCAATGGACAGGCAGTTGCCTTTGGCATCGAACTCTGCCACGCCATAACGTTCAGGGTCGTTGACCCAATAGCCAAAGACCGTTGCCTTGTCATCCTCCGTCACTGTACGAACAGCCTCCCGCAGCATACCGGTAAAACCTGCCCCATGGAAGATGTTGTCACCGAGAATCAGGCAAACACTGTCATCGCCAATAAAGTCGGCACCGATGGTAAAGGCCTGTGCAAGTCCGTCGGGCGAAGGCTGTTCCGCATACGAGAACTTCACACCGTAATCGGAACCATCTCCGAGAAGACGCTCGAAGCCGGGAAGGTCAAAGGGTGTGGATATAATCAAAATCTCGCGTATGCCTGCCAACATTAAGACGCTGATGGGATAATACACCATGGGTTTGTCATATATGGGCATCAGCTGCTTGGATATGCCTTTGGTGATAGGATACAGACGAGTCCCGGAACCGCCTGCCAACACAATACCTTTCATATTCGTATCTGTTTATGGTTTATGCACCGTAAAGATACCCATTATTCTTGACAAAGCCAACATTTGGATGCCATTTTTATATCCACACGCCATGCTATTTGGCACTGCCTGTATCACGAAAGCCGGCTACACGATGCAAACGCTGTCATTTCAAGGACTGCAGGATTTCCTTCACCATATGTTCCACTACAGAAGGCTTGACCCCGAACCTCGGAGCGAGCAACATATCCCTTGGAGCCGACGAGGCGTAACGCTCGACACGTATGTCCGATTTCAACCTGTGTACAAAATCTGCCACAAGTCTTGCATAAGATTCCAAGGTGAAAGACAAAAAGTCCTCGGGACAACGTTCCCATTCGTCGGCCATAGGTGTACCACGGAGAACCTGCAACTGATGCAGCTTGACGGAGGATACCGGCAGAGCGTTGACGGTATCCGCCTCATGCAAGATGTCATCGCGACTTTCTCCCGGCAAGCCCAACATCAGGTGAACGGTCACAGGGATGTCCCATTTGTGACACATGCGGATCGCATCCATGGACTGTAAGGCCGTATGGCCGCGGTTGACACGCTCCAACGTGCGGTCATAGAAAGACTCACACCCCAATTCCAACCTCACCACATAGCCACGATGGCGTATGGAATCCAACAACTCCAGCACTCCGGCATCTATGCAATCAGGCCTTGTGGCCACCACCAAGCCAATGACATCCGACACCGCCAAGGCCTCATCGTACTTGCGTCTTAGCTCCTCCAACGAACCATATGTCGATGTGTAAGCCTGGAAATAGGCCAGATACTTCATGTCGGGATATTTGCCACGAAAGAAAGCCTTGCCGGCCTCCATCTGCCCGGCTATGGACTTATGCCGCCTGCAATACTGCGGGTTGAAAGAGTCGCAGAGGCAAAAGGTACACCCTCCCATTGCCACACGTCCGTCACGATTGGGACATGTGAAGCCTCCATCCAACATTATCTTCTGCAACTTCATGGAATCAGTTCTCCCCGACTACTGCATCTTGCCATCATATCCCGAAGCTTGCAGAATCGCCATCAGTTGCCCTTTGGCCGTTATCCGGAACAGGCATATGCATCTCATCCTCCGGAACCACAGACGGCATCGGAACAGAAGAAGGCACCTTGGCCGAATCCTTTTTAGGCATGGTCATGCTGTCCTGTGCGACCTTGGCCTCGCCCCTGGTTCGATTCTTGTAGAACGAAGTACTGGGATTATCGGTACTGCCCTCAGGCATTGTCAAGAAGAATTCATAAGCACGGTAACGGCCGCCACATGCTTGAAAGATGTTGTTGGCAAACAGAATGTCCGTTATCCCGTTTTCACGCACATACCGCTTCATGTTGTGCGTAAAGTAACGGCCATCAACCACATGAATCTCCTCGAAAGAGTAGAAGAGATATCCCGGCAGTGCATTGCCGTAACTATCCTTGAGGATGACAAGGCGACGGCCGTTCCCCACATTGGTGCGCACCTGGGTCAATTTGGTATCTCCGCCCATGAACGTGCTGTAGGCCATTGAACTACCATCCTTGAAATGCTTGAAATATGCCTCCTTGTGACTGCGCCCGACAGAGGTTATCTGGTAATTTTCGTCTATGGTGTAATTCTGGAACGTGGTCTCGTATTCGGCTTTCAATGGCATGTAATAAATGAAATCCTCTGGAGCCTTCTTCACCGCAATATCCTGAGAGTAACCGTACATGGTTCCCACGAAACGATGAACTGTATCCGTACTGTAGTAGCCTGCCTCGTCAAGGTCATGGAAAGGCACGTCCGCCACCTCGGCGAACTTGCGGGCAGCATAGTATGCACCAAGCGGAGACCAATGGTGGTCGGTGCGGAGATATATGTTCTCGGCCGCATGCTCGCCCAAGACAGTATATATGTCCACTGCCTGCACTGTCGAATCCAAATGGTTGTAGATATTGCGAATGGTGGCAGACTGGTCACGACTCATCTTGCTAACTTTCTCAGGCATATAATATGCAGCCGCAGATGGCACCACCATGCAGTAGACATTGACATCGGGAAAAGCCTGCTTGTACTTGTTACACGCCCGTGCATAAGATGTGCCGGCCTTGGCGCTGCCGCCAAAGCACATCAAGGCGCGGACGTTCTCGTCTTTCCCTATTATCACTATGCCAGCATTGGCAACCTTGGCCTTCTCGTTGGCCGTCAGCCTGTTGACGTATTCCTCCGGATTGCGCTCGTCGTCCTCCGTCTCCTCCTCCACCGACATGCCGTCCTCAACCTCGGTAAAATCTTCCATACCCTCGGTAGCGGCATGGAAAGTGACATTGTCATTCCCCATTTTCAATGTCGCCCAGTCCTTGACCACCATGGAAAAGGTCATGAAGTCATCACGGAAGGGCTGGGAGTCCGAAAACCATGCACCGACACCATCGGCAAAGGCTCCGCTCCACAGACTATCCGAGGAAAACACGGGAAAAGAGAGCGGCTCGCGTTTCTCCAGTTCAGAGTACCGTGTACGGGGAAACGTATCAAACACCACGGTGAAGGTGGTAAACAGTACCGCCACCAATGTCAAGTATATTTTGTCGCGATTCATTGTCTGCTTGTTTCTTTAAGTCATTCCGAACCTGCATCCGTATCGGTCCGGAATTGTCAGAACCTTGTATATATAAACGGATTACTGGTCTCCCCTATGAGCAAGGCCACACTTAACACCATGATGGCAAGCGAAAGAACCGAACGCGAAAGAAAGACCACGTTTTGTGTGAGCACGCTATCCTCGCCGGCATAGCGTACCAAATGCCGATAACACCATTCCCTCACAGGCATGCAGAAAAGGATTGCCACTATCCACAGCCAGAAATGATCCGTGACGGCACTCACGCTGACATAGGAGTGAAGTTCCTCCGCTCCTCCGAACGCCTTGACAAAGAACAGCCTCATCTGGCCGAAGTCAGTAAAGTAAAACAATCCCCGGCCAAGCGTCACCATGCCCATGGCATACAGATGAAGCAAAAGCGAAGGTATATAGTCCATGACTTTGCGATAGCGTGGCCTTCCCTTGGCATCGGGTACAGGCAATGGCGCACCTACATTCTTCATCAGCGTATACTTTTCAAACAGCAGTATCACGCCAAAGTATAGACCCCAGCAAGCGAAATTCCAACTGGCTCCGTGCCAGAAGCCTGTCAGGAACCAGGTTGCAAGAATGTTGAACCACTGGTGACGCCTGTTGCCACCCAAAGGAATGTAGACATAATCACGGAAGAAACTGCCAAGCGAGATATGCCAACGGTGCCAGAAATCCGTGATGGAGTTGCAGCAATACGGATGCTTGAAATTCTCATTGAAGTGAAAACCAAGACACCTGCCTATGCCTATGGCCATATCCGAATAACCGGAGAAGTCGAAATACACCTGCAGCGAATAGGCCAATATGCCCACCCACGCCCCGGTGGTGGTGCATCCGTCAAAACCATTCACAAGGAACTGCTCCGCCACTATGCTCATCTGGTTGGCTATGATTACCTTCTTGCCAAGACCATAGATAAAGCGGAACACACCGTCGGACATATCCCTGAGGCTCACGTTACGTCGGTTTATTTCCTCGGCTATGGTGCCGTAGCGCACGATGGGACCTGCTATCAACTGCGGGAACATGCTTATGTACAGCAGCAAGTCCATGTACCTGCGCTGGGCAGGGCTTTCGCGCTTGTACACATCTATCAGGTATGATATGCTCTGAAATATGTAAAAGCTGATACCTATTGGCAGCGAAATCCTCGGGTCGGGAAGGGAGAGGCCGAACATGTCCAGCGTGGTGACGGCAAGGGAAGCGTACTTGAAGATACCCAAGGCCAGGACGTTTGCCGCCACACCGACATTCAAGGCCAGCTTGCGGTGTCCGGAGCCGGAATCTATCACCCGGCCGACATGGAAGTTGACAAAGACCATGGCCAACATCAGGAAGACATATACCGGTTCTCCCCATGCATAGAACAACAACGAGAAGAAGACCAAAGCCATGTTGCGCAACTTAGGGCGCGATGCCTGCCATTTCTTGTCAGCCCATGTCGCCAGCATGTAGCACAGAAAAAAGCATGGCAGGAATGCGAACAGGAAAAACAAATCCGAGAATACCATATCTATTGTCTCTAATGACTATTGCTATACATTATGAATACTACGCCACAGTTGGTCCCCCCGGGGAACGCTCCGCATCAGGCATCCGCGTCCTTTTTGTTTTCCGATATATAGAGGAGCTTGTCGCCAACCTTCAATTCCATACGTCCATTGGGAATAATAAACTCCTTTCCGCGCTTCACCAGCATCACCAAGGTTCCGTTGGCTATGCCCATATCCATGAGGCGGTTACCGCTTTCCATCATGTCAGCCGTGAGGGTAACCTCTGTCAATTGACTGTCTATTTCCTCTGGGATTTCCACACCGAACTCATTGCCTTCCCGCTCGCTTGGCAGGTCAAGACGGAGCCAGCGTGCGACAGAGGCTATGGTCATGCCTTGGAATATCAGCGACAGCAGCGTAATGAAGAACACAATGTTGAATATGACCTGCGACCCGGGTATGTCAGCCACCACAGGATAGGTGGCAAAGATTATTGGCACCGCGCCACGCAGTCCCACCCAAGACACAAAGCATTTGGCACGCCACGACATCCGGCGGAAAGGTGCCAGGCACAACATCACGGTAACCGGGCGTGCCACCAATATCATGAACACGCCTATGAGCAGAGCACTGAGCGTGACATCCAGCATCTCGTGCGGATTCACCAGCAAGCCCAACGATGTGAACATTACAATCTGGAAGAACCACGTCAAGCCATTCATGAAGGTATTTATTTCCTTGCGGAATACCAGACGCTCGTTTCCCACCACCACGCCAAGGATGTAGACGGCCAGATACCCGTTTCCTTGCAGTATATTGGTGAGGGTGAAAGTGATGAATACGAGGCTGAGCAGAAGAATGGGATAGAGAGAACTGTTGGAAAGGTTTATCTTGTTGAGCAGCCACACCGTCAGACGTCCCAACGCATATCCGGCTATGCCGCCTACGGAGAATTGTATCAGCAAATCCTTCATCAGCACGCCAAGGCCGAAGTCGTTGCCTCCGGCTACGACCTGAATCAAGGCTATAGTCAGCATGTATGCCATAGGGTCGTTGCTGCCGCTCTCGAGTTCAAGCATCGGCTTAAGGTTCTCTTTCAGGTTCATGCCTTGCGACCTCAGCAGATTGAAGACCGAGGCAGAGTCCGTGGACGACATTGTGGCAGCCATCAGCATGCACGTCATCAACGGCATGACCAGATGCATGTCCTTGTACATCGTAAGAAGATAGATAAAGCCGCCTGTCAACGCCGTCGTAAGCAATACGCCCAGAGTAGACAATATCATGCCTTGGGTCATTACCGGACGTATCTCCTTCATTTTGGTATCCATGCCACCTGTGAACAATATGATGCTCAGTGCCAGCATGCCTATGAACTGCGCATCCTGGGCACGGTTGAACTCAAGGCCAAGGCCGTCAGTGCCAAACCCCATTCCGACCAGAAGGAACAGCAGCAACGTGGGAATACCAAAACGGTAGCCCGTCTTGCTTATCAGGATGCTGCAGAATATCAGCACCGCACCTATCAATAATATGTTCTCGGCAGTAAAAACCATGGTCAAACACTGATTAGATATGACATAATCGGGCGCAAAGTTACTATTTTTCCACCAATACATGTCCTTTCACATCTACTTTTTATAACTTTGTCGCGAAGATTCACACATAACCATACCTACCCTCATGAACATCACATACATCATTGCCATGCAGGCCGAGGCACAACCGTTCATAGAACACTTCGGTGTGCAGGAAATTCCAGATTTCTTTTCCCCTCTGCCCTGCAAACTTTACAGCACCGAACTAATCGGGCCATTCAACGTCCCAGTCCAGCTGAACGTCGTATGCAACGGACAACAGCACGGAAGCGACCTTGTCGGTTGCGAGGCGGCATCAGTGACCACATTGGCAACAATAGAAAAACTGCACCCGGACATTGTCATCAACAGCGGCACGTGCGGGGCATTCCGTAGCCACGGGGCCGAAATAGCCCGCGTGTACATCGGCAATGCGTGCATGTTTCACGACCGTCGTGTCCCGGGAGATGACAAGTGGGGCACCCAGGCCTTGGGCAACTATCCAGTATGGACAGGCTCCGAGACCCTGGCACGCAACCTGGCACTGGACATGGGCAAGGTCACCACAGGGTCGTCCCTGGACATGCAACCTTGCGACTTGCAGATTATCAGAGAGAACGGCGGCCAACTGAAGGACATGGAGGGAGCCGCCATAGCCTTCGTCTGTTCGCTTACGGGAGTGCCTGTCATGTTTGTAAAGAGCGTCACGGACCTGTGCGATGGCGGAGCAGAAACATACGAGGAGTTCTCCCGCAATCTGGCAGCGGCGTGCCAGACGTTGAATGAAGCCAACATACAGGTGATAGACTACCTCATCACGCATCCCATGGCATAGAACACGCACAGACAGTACACTTCATCTTATCATACAGCATCACACATGGACAACAGCATCATAGAGGCCATGATAGAGGCCATGACACAGGAACTGGAGAAGAACGGCCCAAACGCAAACGTCCTGAAGGAGCGCGGGCGTCTGAAAATGATAATCGGGAACAAGAAAGGTGCCATGGACGACCTTAGGCAGGCCGTAGCCTTGGATCCAAGCATCGTGGACGCCGTCAGCGGAGAGTTCCGCAAGTAGAGGCAGCAATCAAGATTTGGTAAAAACAATGACATGTCCGAATTTTGTCCCCGTATTGTTGGTATCCCGATTATATCATGAACGCAACCTTGACAATACTATAGTCACCCCCCCAGACAATACTATGGCCATGGGAGCGACAATACTATAGTCACAACTGTTCTTCGCGAGGACACAATGCATGTAGGATTTTTCATCCACTCCATATTCTTCCAACAGGCAAGGCCTGTAATGCACGGACAGAATTCCGTCTCAAGGAGTTGGTAAAACAGTCCATGATATTGAGAAAAGTCATTTGGGACACCGTTGGTTGAATTAGGGTAAACTTTCTACCTTTATCGGCAGTATGCGTCTTTTTTATTGGTAGAAATGGCGTGATACTGTCAAAAAGATATACCTTTGCAACCGGATATGACAAAAAAAATAGCTATACAAGGAATAAGAGGGTGCTTCCACGATATCGCGGCGCATCGCTTCTTCCGCGGTGAGGAGGTGCAGTTGGTGCAATGCAACACTTTCGAGGAGGTGTTTGCAGCCATGAAGCAGGATACAGACATGATTGCCCTTGTGGCAATAGAGAATACCATAGCAGGCTCCCTGTTGCACAACTACGAACTGCTGCGCGACTCAGGACTGACCATTGTCGGAGAGCACAAGCTGCGCATACGGCACAGCATCATGTGCCTGCCCGAAGATGACTGGGAAGACCTGACGGAAGTCAACTCGCATCCCGTGGCTCTAATGCAGTGCCGCGCCTTCCTGGAAACGCATCCTGGACTGAAAGTGGTGGAAGTTGCCGATACCGCAGGAGCGGCAGCCGACATAAGCAAACACAGAATGCGCGGACATGCGGCCATTTGCCATCGCGATGCGGCCGACATCTACGGATTGAAAGTGCTGCAGGAGGGTGTCGAGACCAACAAGCACAATTTCACGCGCTTCCTCGTATTGGCCAACCAGGAAAAAGCCGAAAAGCTACGCGACACCGGACATGCCAACAAGGCCAGTCTGGCTTTCACCCTGCCACACGAGGAGGGTTCCCTGTCGGCAATACTCTCGGTGCTGTCGTTCTACAAGCTCAACCTCACCAAGATACAGTCACTGCCCATCATAGGCAAGGAATGGCAGTACATGTTCTACGTGGACGTACATTTCGACAACACGCAACGCCTGCACCAAGCCGTCAACGCCATCACTCCGCTCACCCAGGAGCTGAAGAACCTTGGCATATACCGCGAGGGGGAACAGACGGTCTGACCCGCCACCCCTCTCCCACCCTAACCAGAAACGATTTTTCCGCATGATACAACCAGCAAACAGGCTCAATACCGTAAGCGAATACTACTTCTCTCGCAAACTGAAAGAAGTCGCCACACTCAACTCGCATGGCGCGGACATTATTTCCCTGGCCATCGGAAGCCCCGACATGCCACCATCGCCCGAGACACTGGACACCCTGTGCAGGGAGGCACGCAAGACGGATGCCCATGGCTACCAGCCCACGGCAGGCATACCGCAGTTGCGACAGGCCATGGCGCGTTTTTACCAACGCTGGTACGGCGTAGACTTGGACCCTGCATCAGAGATACAGCCGCTCATAGGTTCCAAGGAAGGCATACTGCATGTCACCCTGGCTTTTGTGAACCCGGGCGACGGAGTACTTGTACCCAATCCAGGCTATCCCACCTACACATCGCTTAGCAACCTGCTGGGTGCACGCATCGTCAACTACGACCTAATGGAAAATGACGGTTGGCAGCCCGACTTCGACCAATTGGAACAGATGGACCTAACCGGCATAAGGCTGATGTGGACCAACTATCCCAACATGCCCACAGGAGGACGTGCACGCAGGGATACATACGAGCGTCTTGTGCGATTCGCACGCGAACACGATATAGTCGTAGTGAACGACAACCCCTACTCCTTCATCCTGAATGAGGGGGAGAAACTCAGCATCCTGCAAATTCCAGGAGCGAAGGACTGTTGCATAGAATTCAATTCCATGTCCAAGAGTCACAACATGCCCGGGTGGCGTGTAGGCATGCTGGCCACCAATGCGACATTCGTTTCCTGGATACTGAAGGTAAAGAGCAACATCGACAGCGGCACGTTCCGCGCATTGCAACTGGCAGCGGCACAAGCCTACGACAATACCGACACATGGCACACGGAAGCCAACATCGCAACATATTCACGCCGCCGCGCCATGGCCATGGAGATAATGGACATATTGCATTGCACCTACGACACCGACCAGACCGGCATGTTCCTGTGGGGACGCATCCCGGAACATTACGACAACGTGGAGCAGCTGACCGAGCGTGTGTTGCACGAGGCAAGGGTTTTCATCACCCCGGGCTTCATCTTCGGCAGCAATGGCAACCGTCATATCCGTATCAGCCTCTGCGCCAAGGACGAGAAATTCAGCGAGGCCGTGGAAAGGATACGCGCCTTGGCTTGGGACTGAAACGGCATGCACGTCCGAAATGCCTACTTTCGCGCGCGCATGATATATATAATAAGGTATACTGAGAAACACTTTACATCAGACTAACAACAACCCGTGGTGCCCCCCACTTGCCAAAGACTGAGGGCATCCCCACAAAACTAAAGATATGGAATTAGATCTTCTCCCACTGAACCTACCTTGCGATAGCGAGAGACCCTTCGTCATAGCCGGCCCATGCTCGGCGGAAACCGAGGAGCAAGTAATGAACACCGCACAACTGCTGTCAAGCAAAGGCTGCCACATGTTCCGTGCCGGCGTGTGGAAACCACGCACCAAACCGGGTGGCTTTGAAGGTAACGGAGAAAAAGCTCTTCCGTGGATGCAGCAGGTAAAACAGGAAACCGGTATGCAGACTGCCACCGAGGTGGCTACCCCCGCACATGTGGAGCAAGCATTGAAGTACGGCATTGACATCCTGTGGGTAGGCGCACGTACCACGGCCAACCCCTTTGCCATGCAGTCCCTGGCAGATGCCCTGAAAGGAGTGGACGTACCGGTACTGGTGAAAAACCCGGTGAACCCCGACCTGGAACTGTGGATAGGAGCACTGCAACGCCTCAACGGTGCCGGCATCAAGCGTCTTGGAGCAATACACCGCGGATTCTCCAGCTACGAGAGGCAGCTCTACCGCAACATACCCATGTGGCAGATTCCCTTGGAGTTGCACCGCCGCATCCCAAGCTTGCCCATAGTCAGCGACCCAAGTCACATCAGTGGCCGTCGCGACCTCATAGCCCCACTATGCCAACAGGCCATGGACCTGGGAATGGCCGGTCTCATCGTAGAATGCCATTGTGACCCCGACAGTGCTTGGAGCGATGCATCACAACAGATCACTCCCGAGGTTCTGGACTACATCCTGTCCATCCTCGTCATTCGCGAGAACGTAGACATTACCGCATCGCTCGTCACGCTGCGCAAAGGCATAGACGATATAGACAACGAACTGATCGACCTTCTGGCCAAACGCATGGTCATAGCCAGAGAAATAGGCGCATACAAACGCGACAACAGCATAACCATCGTGCAGACCAAACGATACAGTGAAATACTGGCCAAGCGTGCGGCCCAGGGTGCCCTAAAGGGAATCAACGCCGAGTGCATCAAGAAAATCTTTGAGAACATACACGAGGAGAGCGTGCGTCAGCAGATGGAAATTATCAACAAATAATCATGAGAATACTTATCCTCGGTGCCGGCAAGATGGGCAGTTTCTTCACGGATGTGCTCAGCTTCGACCACGAGTGCGCCGTTTACGAGATAGATTCACGCCGCATGCGTTTCCTCTATAACACCCGCCGGTTTACCTGCATGGAGGAAATACGCGACTTCAAGCCGGAATTGGTAATCAATGCCGTCACGCTCAAATATACGCTGACTGTCTTCGAGGAGGTCATACCGTATCTGCCCAAGGACTGCATCATCAGCGACATCTCCAGCGTGAAGACAGGCTTCAAGGAGTTCTACGAGAAGACGGGCATGCGATATGTCAGCACGCACCCTATGTTCGGTCCCACATTTGCCAACCTGGGAGCACTGAGTACGGAGAATGCCATCGTTATCACCGAAGGAGATTACATGGGACGCATCTTCTTCCTGGACCTTTTCCGCCGTCTGGGCTTGAACGTGCATGAATACTCCTTTGAGGAACATGACGAGGCCATGGCATACTCGTTATCCGTTCCGTTTGTCAGCACGTTCGTTTTCTCGGCCGTCATGAAGCATCAGGACGCTCCTGGCACAACATTCAAACGTCATCACAAGATTGCACGCGGAGTGCTCTCCGAGGACGATACACTGCTGAGGGAGATACTTTTCAATCCTCGCACCAAGCACCACGTGGAGAACATACGTGCCGAGCTGAAGCAATTGATACAGATAATCGACGATAAGGACGAGGATGCCATGCATGCCTATCTGACGAAAATCAGGAAGAATCTGGAATAAGCCGGGAAATATGAAAAGGATAGGCATATTGTCGGATACACATGGCCATTGGGACGAACGCTATGCCCAATACTTTGCGGAATGCGACGAGATATGGCATGCGGGCGACATCGGTTCGGTGGACTTGATGGAACGCCTGCAGGAAATATGTCCGGTGCGTGCCGTGTATGGCAACATAGACGGCGGAGAACTGCGCCGGATGCACACCGACACCCTATCGTGGCAATGCGAGGATGCACATGTACTGATGACACACATTGGCGGGTATCCCGGCAAATACGACCCGCGGATACGCCAACGCCTGACGCAAGAGTCCCCGGACCTCTTTATCAGTGGCCATAGCCATATCCTCAAGGTGATATACGACGACAAGCTCCACTGCCTGCACATAAATCCCGGTGCCGCAGGCCTGCAAGGATGGCAGACGGTGCGCACTCTGGTACGCCTCTGCGTGACAGGCAAACAGTTTCATGACTTGGAAGTAATAGAATTGTAGCATGATAGGAACCATCACCAATACCTGCACCATAATCATAGGCAGTCTGGCAGGAGCAGCACTGAAACAGCGCATCCGTCCAGAATGGCAAGGAGTATTGTACACGGCCATGGGACTGGCGTCTCTGGCATTGGGATTCAATGCCGTATGCAAGAACATGCCACAGAGCCAATATCCCGTATTGTTCGTGCTGTCCCTGGCCATAGGTTCCTTGGCGGGTACCATGCTGAACCTGGCCGGACGCTTCGACGGACTTGTGGCGCGTCTTCGCGGAAAAGGCAAGATTTCTACGGCCAGCCCTCGTCCAGGCCATAATCTGGCACAAGGTCTTTCCACAGGCATATTGCTCTACTGCATAGGCACGCTCAGCATACTGGGTCCTATCAACAGTGCCCTGCTGGGGGACGAGACTTTCCTGCTGACCAATGCCACACTGGATCTTGTGACCAGTGCGGTACTTGCCGCTACCTACGGATACGGTATGGTATGGGCTGCACCGGTATTGTTCTGTTGGCAAGGAGCATGGTACATGACGGCAAAGCTGTTCGGCGACATCATTCCGGACGAGTTGCTGTGCGAGATGAGCATTGTCGGAGGCACATTGATTGCCGCCTCAGGATTGGGCATACTTGGCATCAGGGATTGCAAGACACTGAATCTTCTGCCATCTCTCTTTGTTCCTGTAGTGTTTTTCCTGCTTATGTCGCTGACAGAATGCTTTTGGCATTGACATTATATTCATGAGATGTTGCCACGAGGCACCGTCCGCCATCTGATCCATAACAAATTGAACCCATCAACAGCCATCCCCCACCTCTGATGATAACGATTGCGCACATCTACAACGACTTTGACAGCAAATTCGGCATTCCGCGACAAAGCGGACTGGTGGACGGACTGGAATCGCGTATCGTATTCACTCCGGAGTATCGCAACGTGGAAGCATTGCGCGGACTGGATGGTTTCTCGCACATATGGCTGCTGTGGGACTTCAGCATGGCGCATGCATCCAAATGGTCTCCCACCGTGCGCCCGCCACGTTTGGGCGGCAACAAGCGCATGGGCGTATGGGCCACACGCTCACCTTTTCGCCCAAACAACATAGGCCTGTCCTCGGTGCACATTCTGCGCATTGAGCCGGACACGCCAGAAGGACCTGTGATATATGTGGAAGGGGCCGACCTGATGAGCGGTACGCCCATTCTGGACATCAAACCCTATCTGCCTTTCACCGATTCACATCCAGATGCTACTGCCGGTTGGACAGCCGAAGTGCGCACCGCTCCTTTGAACGTAATAATCACAGAAGAAGCACGCAGGCGATACGACTTCACACCCAGTATCTGGAAAACGATAGAGGGCATACTCGCCGGAGACCCGCGCCCGCATTACCAGAACAATCCGGAACGCATCTACTGTTTCGAGTTCCATGGCCACACCATACGATTCCGAGTAAATGGCAATACTGCCACGGTATTGTAAACAGGCAACCGGACAGCCGCAAACCAGTAATACCATTCACGATTTCTTCTGCGTTTGCCAGCAACAATGGCAACGTTCCTGTCCATCCAACGTGTCAGATCCGATCAAACAACCCCTCCAACACCTGCGCCAGCCCATCCTGAGCAGCAGATGGAGCCACCACATCAGCAACACTACGGACATCCGGATGCGCGTTGCCCATGGCTATGCCCATGGAGGCCAGGCGTATCATGCCGATGTCATTGTGCCCGTCACCTGCGGCAACAAGCTGATGACAGGTCACGCCCAACCGCTCCATCAGCCTGGAAAGCGCATCGGCCTTGTCCACGCCTTGTCGCACCACCTCCAGAAAATAAGGATCGCTGATATAGGCATCGGCCACGCCTCGTAGACGATCCAAGACCTCGCGCTGCATGGCAGGCATTGTACCGGGGTCCCCGCTGATAATGCACTTGGGCACTGGCAATGGTATTTGTGCAATGAAGTCCGAAACGTCACGGACAGGCATGCCATTGCGCTGATGCGAAATGCGGACATAAGGATCGTCTGGCGACTCGGTACAGATATATCCGTCGGCATAGGTAAAGACGGCATGCCCCGGACGACGGCCACACTCCAGCACCACAGGCAGAGCCTCATCGGGCAAAGATGCCGTGTAAATGACCTTTCCTGAAGCATAGTCCATCACCAGGCCACCGTTAAAGCCTATGATATATCCGCCGTAATCATCCATACCCATCATCCGTGCGACAGGCATGATACCCTGCGGGGGACGGCCGCTGGCTATGCACAAGTGCATGCCACGCTTCTGCAGTGCCTGTATAACCCGAACCGTACGGGCGGAAACGGAACCATCAGGACGTGTGAGTGTGCCGTCTATGTCCACGGCAAGAAGGCGATATGATTGTGACATGGTATAAGAGCGTTATAATATAATTAAGGTACATGCATCACTGTCTCTTTCCCAATTCCCAACATGCCACACCTGCTGCAGCGGCCACATTGAGCGAGTCTACACCATAGGACATGGGAATCTTAACAACGAAATCGGCCTCTTCTATAGTAGCACGTGGCAATCCGTCGCCCTCGTTGCCCATGATTATGGCCAGACGGTCCTGTGCCTTCAGCACCGGTGAATCTATACCTATGCTACGATTCTCCAGAGCCATGGCACAAGTGCTGAATCCGGAGCTACGCAACTGCCCATAATCATCCAGCCATGTCCATGGAACCAGAAACACACTGCCCATGGACACACGTATGGCACGGCGGTTCCAAGGATCGCATGTGGTACGTGTAACCAATACGGCATCCATCCCCAAGGCTGCGGCACAACGGAAAATGGCTCCAACATTGGTAGCATCCACCACCCCGTCTATCACCACCACGCGATGTGCTCCGGAGATAACGTCCTCCAAATGGCGTTCGGCCGGACGACGCATGGCACATAGCACCCCACGTGTCAATGTGTATCCGGTAAGATTTGCCAGAAGTTCACGCTCGCCGGTATAAACCTCGGCACCACACACTTGCAACGCCTCGACTATCTCACGGGCATCACCGGACAGGTGCCTTTCCTCACACAAAAGGGAGACCGGTTCGTATCCGGCATTCAAAGCCACGGAGATTACTTTGGGACTTTCGGCAATGAAGAGTCCATTGGATGGGTCCAAACGGTTGCGCAACTGCGCCTCGGTGAGGCGGCTGAACGGCAGAACACGCTTGTCGTTGATATCTGTTATCCTGTGTATCATGATCGGGATATGTTCAATAAAACGGATTTGTACTCCCTCTCCAAGGCACGTGCCACAGTATCCGCCATGGTCCATGCCGCCTGCAGATTGAAACCTCCGGTCACGCCATCCACATCCAGCACCTCACCGGCAAAGTATAGACGGGGAATGGCCTTGCACCGTAAAGTGGAAGCGTCCACATTAGTCAGGCCAATACCGCCTGCAGTGACAAATTCTTCCTTATGTGGCACACGGCCCGTTATAGAATAGTTATCGGAAGTTAGCACGGCCGCCAGCCGGTTCATCTGCTTACGCCCTATCCCACTCCAGCGATGCCCTGGCTCTATGCCGGCACGTGCAATCAAGTATTCCCAATGGCGGGAAGTCAATGCCTCCGGACGGTAGTTGGCCACCAGGCGCGAGGATTGCGCCATGGCAATTCCATGCAGCATGTCAATGGTCTCCTGTCCTGAAGCCCCACCCAGCCAATTCATCACCAAATTGGCACGATAACCGCATTCCCACAAATACCGCGCAGCATAGGACGAAAGACGCAATATACAAGGTCCGGACAGGCCGTCGTGCGTAATCAGCGTGGTGCCGACGGCACGATGGGATGTGCCACCTATGGCAGCCACGCTGTCAGACACCAAAGTACCGCTGAGACGTTCCAAGCCCGTAGACTCCAGCTTGAACGGAAAAAGCGACGGCACAGGGGGAACAATCTCCAAACCATGCCTTTGAAACCATGAAAAGTCCCTGGCCCCACCTGTGGTGACTACCACGGCATCATAGTCCAGAAGGTCATCTGGGGTAAGGCGGCTGCCACATTGTATATCCAGACCGCTACGTAGCACGTTGACTATTTCCATGGCCCGTTGACTGCGCGGAAACACACACTCATCCTCCTGGGTAACCAGATGGACTCCATGTTCCTCAAACCAAGACATGGTGTCCCATTGATTCCACTCATACATCAGTTTTTTCATCAGGCGATGACCACGAGGGTAAACCTCGGCAAGATTGCCTACGAGGTTAAAGGAATTGGTCAAGTTGCATCTGCCACCCCCCGTAACAGCGACCTTCTTTAGAGGACGGTCCTGTGCCTCGAAAACCCTGACCTCTAATTGAGGACACAACTCCCTTATCCTTTGAGCGGCAAAGCAACCTGCCGCTCCTGCGCCGATGATGGCAATCCTCTTCATTTATTATCAAGTGCGTGTTGGAAATATACCTTATGCAAAGATAGCAAAAAATATCCATAGGCAGGTAAAACGTCGACTTTCAGGCATAAAGGATGGAGTTTTATGGCATTCGGGGAAGTTTTTCCTTGCAATTATCCGCATAAATAAGTAATTTTGTGCACAGTTATGAGAATAGACATCATTACCGTATGCCCGGAACTGGTATTGCCTTTCACACAGGAAAGCATTGTGGGACGAGGTCAAAAGAAGGGACTTGTGGAAATACATGTCCACAATCTGCGAGACTACTCTACCAACAGATGGAGGCGGGTGGACGACTATCCGTTCGGCGGATCCGCCGGGATGGTGATACAGTGCGAACCTGTAGACTTATGCATCTCCCGACTGATGAACGAACGGCACTATGACGAAATCATCTTCACGGCACCGGACGGAGAACGATTCGACCAACCCATGGCCAACGAGTTGTCGCTGAAGGAGAACATAATCATCCTCTGCGGACACTACAAGGGTATAGACTACCGCATCCGCGAGAGGCTGATAACCCGCGAGGTATCCATAGGTGACTATGTGCTGACCGGGGGAGAACTGGCAGCCGCAGTCATGACTGACGCCATAGTGAGGATTATCCCCGGAGTGATTGGCGATGAACAATCGGCCCTTTCGGATTCATTCCAGGACAATCTGCTGGAAGCTCCGGTATATACCCGTCCAAGAGAATACAAGGACTGGGGAGCAGTACCAGACATATTGCTTTCCGGGCACGAGGCAAAAATCAAGGAATGGGAACTTGAACAGTCCATGGAACGCACTCGCGAACGCCGCCCGGATTTGCTCGAAAACATACAGTCTTCTCTGCCTAAAGCAAAGAAAAAATCCTCACGCAAAAACAAGCAGAATAACGTACCGCTAACTGATACACCATAAAAAACAAGCATTACCTGCCGCAATGAATGCCCATAACAAAACGGCAAACGTATCTCTCCATCACAAACATCAAACGACCGCCAATGCCATGAAAGGGCAAAAGCACGATATAAAGCAACCGAAAACCAACCACTCAACATGAAGAACCTCTATATAATAGCAGGATGCAATGGTGCCGGCAAAACCACAGCCAGCTATACCGTATTACCGGAGATGCTGGGTTGCCGAGAGTTTGTCAATGCCGACGAAATAGCCAGAGGGCTGTCACCGTTCAACCCCGAGGGAGTTGCCATACAGGCTGGCCGCCTGATGATAGAGCGGGTATTGCAGTTGATGAAAGACGGGCAAGACTTTGCTTTCGAGACCACGTTGGCCACACGCTCATACATCAAACTGATAAAGAAAGCCCAAAGCGTCGGATACTTCGTGACACTTCTCTTCTTCTCCCTGCCCACTCCGGAACAGGCCGTACAACGTGTAGCCCGACGTGTAAGCCAGGGGGGGCACAACATCCCGCAAGATGTAATTTACCGTAGATACGAAGCCGGATTGAAAAATTTCTTTCAATTGTACATTCCGGTTGTGGACTTCTGGTCCCTTTACGACAACAACACCTGCCCCACAATGCGCATAGCCAGCGGATGGAGAAAAGGCGAACGCCTGGAGGTGACGGATGCAACACGATTTACAGAGTTGCAGAAGAAGTATAACGAACCGGAAGAGAAGGACAACGACAAAACAGACTGTAATGAATAAGAATATAATACAAGAAATCCGCGAACTCGTATATCCTGCCGAACGAGAGAAAGCTCGTATGGGATTTGAAGGCTATCCCAACGACGAGGAAATACAACGTCTGCGCACGACCATAGAAGAAGGCATCATGCTGGCTCAGAAGCGATTGGTGGCACGTGCCAAGAAAGACGGGTTCACTCTGATAGCATGCCACAATGGAAAGGTCGTGGAAATAAATCCGGCGACCATAGTCTTCTGAACGGTATTTAACTTAAATGTAATTCAAATGCAGGCATCTACACACATGTCATGGATTATACTGATTTTAGCAGGACTGTCTGAATGCTGTTTCACCTTTTGTCTTGGCAAGGCCAACATAGCCTTGGGCCGTGTGCAAGTGTTATGGTATGTTGCTTTTTGCCTGTTTTACGTCCTTAGCATGGTATTTTTAGCCAAGGCCATCAATGCAATTCCAATAGGTACCGCCTATCCGGTATGGACTGGCATAGGAGCGGCAGGCACCGTGCTGATAGGCATAATAATTTTTCGCGAACCTGCCACTTTCTGGCGATTATTCTTCATATTCACCCTTATAGCATCTGTTGTAGGACTGAAAGTGGTGCATTGACTAAAGCGTAACAAGTCCGAGGCGGTACAAAGCGTAACTGATTTTTTGAACTACCCAAATTGTCCGGGGATATGACGTACACCTATTTCAACCGTAGCGGTAGTGTATTCATAGATAAAGGCGCAGCCCATAAGATTCAAGTTGCGCCTTTGGTTGTGAATATGAAATTTAATTATATTATTCCCGGTAGTCGGAGGGGCTCATGCCGAGGTTGTTTTGCACGTAGCGGCTGAAATATCCGGGAGATGAGAAGTGGAACATGTCGGAAATCTGTACGAATGTCAGGCTCTTGTCGCGCAGCTGGCGTGAGATGTCAAGCGATGTGTAGCGGTTGATCCAGAAGTTGGCTGAGTGTCCGCTCACTTTCTTGCATATTTCCGAGAGATATTTGGGCGTTATGCATAGTTCCGAGGCATAGTATGTCACTTCTCGGTGTTCGCGGTAAACGCCGCTGTCAAGCAGAGCGAAAAACTTGTTCATCACGGCGGCATATTGCGGTGTGATGGAGTCCTCGCCATAGTTATAGGCATGAAAGTCGAAGAAATCCAAAATCATCAGCTGCACGGCACAGCGGATGCTTTCTTCATAAAACACAAAACCTGTGGTGTCGTAGCGGTATTTCACCCCTTGAAAATCCTGAAGGCAGAGAGCGAATTGCGCTTCATTGAGTTTCATCACGGGATTCATGAACAGAGCGAGTTGTCCTTTCATGCCGTAGTTTGACTGCGGTGTGCAATGTTCAACAAATCCGGAATCGATATATATTACCATTACCTGGAAATCATAAGACGTGCACATATTGTCCACAAGACCACCTTTGCGCACTATCATCAGGTCATGTCGTCCGAAAATGAAATGCTTTCCGTTGAAATCAAATTCCATGCTCCCGTCAAGACAAAAGCATGAGCGAGGTAGCCTTCCATTTTTTCGGAGGCTATCTCGCTCAGAGAGTCGGTGATGATGATTTTGTCAAATAATTTCTCGTCTGCCATAATTTGCCGATTATAATGGCAAAGTTAACGATAAATAGCGAGATTCGGAAATATCGGATAAAGTCTTTGATAGATAGGCAATACGAAGAAATTGAAAATACGACAGGAAGTGTTAAAAGTCAGTTCTACTACATGTCGGTACTTCGTTACGTTACCTATACGTAACAGTTATCTTATTTCGGATAACAGAATTTTTTGAAAAAAAAGCAGAATAAAATGTAACATCATGTTCTTTGTGTCGGAGTAACTTTGCACCAGAAAAATTCCAAACCAGCCATGAGCACGAAACATAATGGCGTTGATACCCTCCTTACCAGCAATAAGACAAGGTAATTACGCAGTTGCAAATACGACAAATGCAGATATGGCTACAAACACACCTGAAACATACTATGACTTAAATGGTATCATTGTATCTCCTGATACAGTCGGTAAGGGTGTATATATAGTGAAATCACGGGCAACAAGACTACTAAGATAATCAAATAGATAATGACAGAACGAAAACTTCGGGACTTGGCAGTATCACCTGTCGGCCTCGGATGTATGGGCATGAGCCACGCCTACGGCGCACCCGCTGATAAAAAAGCAATGAAAACTCTCCTTGCAGATGCCGTGGAGATGGGTTACACATTGTTTGATACCGCTGAAATTTACGGCACGGATACAAATCCTCACGATAACGAGGAATTGCTTGGAGAAGCATTGAAGCCTTACCGTGATAAGGTTGTAATCACAACAAAATTCGGTCTTACATTTGACAAATCGCATGAGCCTGGGCCTTATCCTCTGATACCGGACTCAACTCCTGATAACATCAGGAAAGCTGTCGATGGATCTCTGCGCCGCTTGCGAACCGACCATATCGACCTGTATCTGCAACACCGCATAGACCCGAATGTTGAGCCGGAAATTGTGGCAGATACTATGTCGCAACTGATACAGGAGGGCAAGATACTCCATTGGGGTATATCGGAAACTAATGAAGAATATCTCCGTCGCGCCCATGCGGTATGTCCCGTAACGGCTATACAGAACCGCTATTCGATGATGGCAAGGTGGCACGAGGATATTTTCCCGACTCTTGAGGAATTGAATGTAGGCTTTATCGCGTTCTCTCCGCTTGCCAACGGTCTGTTGCCGGACTTCTATACCGCCGACTCAAAATTCAATCCCGAGAATGATTATCGCGCGACAATGCCTCAGTTCAGTCGGGAGAGTTTTGAGGAAAACGAGATGCTGTTTGAACTTATACGTCGGCTTGCCGATGAAAAACACGCCACTCCATCGCAGATTTCCCTTGCGTGGATGCTGTGTAAGAAACCATATATAGTGCCTATCCCCGGCACACGTCACTTTGCCGACTGAAAGAAAACATCGGAGCAGCTGATATAATTCTATCAACGGAGGAAGTTGAGAAAATCGACCGTCAACTGGACAGCATACCGATGAGCGAGGTATTTGGAGGATCAAAAGTTATCAAAACTCAAAAATAACAATATCATGATTAAAAGAATAATATTGGGATTGACCCTCTGTATTGCAGCCATGACAGCCAATGCCCAGTCACAAGTTCCTTATGCGGAACTCAACAATGGGTTGAAGATGCCACGCTTCGGTATCGGAACATTCAATGTACCAGGCGACAGCATTATGGCAGATGCAATCACATTTGCCTTGAAGAATGGCTATCGACACATCGACACAGCCCATGCTTACCGCATTGAGCGTGGTGTTGGGCAAGGAATGAAAGACAGCGGCGTGCCACGCGAAGATATTTGGTTGACCAGTAAAATCTGGCCTACCGAATATGGCGAAGGCAAAACCTTGAAAGCAATAGATGAGATGCTTGAACGCCTCGGAGTTGATTATATCGACCTATTGTATGTTCATCAGCCTATCGGCGATTGGAGAGGGGCATGGCGCGACATGGAGAAAGCGGTGGAAGCAGGTAAAGTCCGTGCTTTGGGTATCAGTAATTTTGATGCCGCTGATTCTCTTTATAACGCCGTGATAGAGTTTGCGAAAATAAAACCGGCCGTGTTCCAGATTGAATGTCATCCTTATGCCCAGCGTCTTGAATGGCGCAAACGCGCCGCCGCTGACAACATTCAGGTAGAGTGTTGGTTTCCGCTTGGCGGCGCAATGAGCAATGGAGCCTTATTCAAAGACCCGACTATAATGAAAATCGCCGAAGCTCATGGCAAAACTCCGGCGCAGATAATTCTACGTTGGCACATACAGGAAGGGCTTTCGGCTATTCCCGGTGCTACTAATCACGGATATATAACCGAAAACATCAATATTTTTGATTTTGAACTTACTCCTGAAGAAATGGAGGCTATGCGCTCTCTCAACAAGGAGCAGCGTTTCTTCAATATGTCACTTGAAGATAAACAAAAGTATCTGTTGAACATGAAAATTGAATATTGATATGTTGCCAAAAGTAATCTGCCACATAATGAGTTCAGTCGACGGGCGTCTGTTGCCCGGACGCTGGACAGCTCCATTTGACGGTACAAATCCCTCGGAACTGTTCAAAGAATACACAACCATAGGCACCAGCCTCGGCACTGACGCATGGATGTTTGGTAAGGCTACTGCACGAGAGGCGTTCCCCTACAAATTCATGTCCAAGGGCGAACCTATAGGAAAAAGCGGAAAACTCTTTATTGGAAACAGGACTTCATCAAGACTGTTCATCACTATTGATCCAGATGCCGATATTTTCTTCACGTCCGATTGTATGCGCGGTGACAACATTCTTGTCATCCTTGGAACAAATGCCACTACCGACTATCTCTCCGCTCTCGAAGAAAAAGGCGTTTCCTATCTTGTCGTGAATGATGTATACAATCTTCACAATGTATTTACACTTGTCAAGCATTATTTCAAGGTCGATACCATATCCTTGCAAGGTGGAGGTATACTTGATGGCGCGATGCTTGCGCAAGGGCTCATCAACGAATTGAGCCTTGTGATTTATCCAGGAATAGACGGTCTTGCCACTGCTCCATCTATCTTTGAATACCTCGGAGTCTCTGACGAACGACCGGCCGAAGGCCAGGCATTAGAGCTTCTTTCGATGGAGCAAAAGCCTCACGGTATTGTCTGGCTACACTACAAATTCCATAATCTTCAAATATAACCAGGCAGTTAGTTATCTCAAATAGCTTGGTTCTGATGTGACACTCTTTGATTTGGCAGAAATGCCCTGCTCGCGTATGGTAGTGGTTCGGCAAAGCGTAATGAGGCGTATAATGCCATTGTTGCAGTGGCATAGCACACGGTCGCAACCGTAGCATTATAACAAGAAACAATCAAGAAAATAAATCATATCAAATGGAAAAATTCACATATCAATATCCCGTAAAGCAATATTTTGGGAAAGGCTGTGCCGAAGACGCACTGAAAAAAGAAATGCCCGCTATGGGCAAGGTCGTTATGCTTGCCTATGGTGGCGGCTCACTGAAACGCACCGGTCTGTATGACAAAATCCGTGGCTGGCTTGAAGAGGCCGGCAAAGACAGTTGTGGATTTCGGCGGCATCATGCCTAACCCGACTTATGCCAAAGTTCAGGAAGGAGCGGAGGTTGTCCGCAAAGAAGGCGTGGACTTCATTCTTGCCGTTGGTGGCGGTTCGGTAATCGACTGCTGCAAAATCATCTCCGCTCAGGCAAAGACTGACGAAGATGTCTGGGATATGTTCTATAATGAACACCGTTTGCCAACTGAATTTGTTCCCTGCGGGGCTGTCGTTACGGCATCCGGCACCGGTGCGGAACAAAACAACGGTGCTGTGATAACCCACGAGGAAAAGAAACTCAAGCAGGCTCTTTTCGGTGCGTTCCACCGTTTCGCAGTTCTTGACAGCGACCTTACGCTCACTCTCCCGATGAAACAGGTGATAAGCGGGGCTTTCGACACTCTGAGCCACTGTATGGAAACTTATATGGGACAGCCGTTCGCCACCAATGTTTCAGATGAAATCAACGAGGCGATAATGCGCAACGTGATTAAAAATATCCGTGCCATTATAGCAAATCCTGATGATGACTTTGCCCGTGGCGAGTTGATGTGGGACTCTGCAATGGCGGAAAACGGAATGTTGAAACTCGGCAAAATGACCGACTTCCAATGCCACATGATTGAACACGCCGTAGGTGCTTACACCGACTGCAACCACGGTCAGGGTCTTGCAGTGATACACCCCGCACTCTACCGTCACTATCTGCCCGAAGGCGCACCGAAACTGGCACGGATGGCCCGTGAGGTATGGGGCGTTCACGACAATGACGATTTGCGTGCGGCAAATACAGGTATCGATCTTCTTGAAGATTTTATTCAGGAAATTGGTCTGCCTACACGTTGGAGCCAGATGGGTATCACTGATGAAAAGGTGTTACGCGATTCAGCCGATACCTGCGTGCTTACTCCCGGTTGCTGCAAGAAATTTACCCGCGATGAAATCTTTGAACTACTGAAAGAACAACTTTGATAACGGTAAAAACAAATACAAGACTTATCGAAGGTTGTATTAAGCACAGGTTTTAATTTGCAGAACAAATAAAACTACTATATGAATACAGTAACATTAAATAACGGGGTTGTAATGCCCCAGATTGGCTACGGAGTATATCAGGTATCTCCGGCCGAGTGTGAGCGTTGTGTTTCCGATGCTCTGAGTGTCGGCTATCGTATGATTGACACCGCACAAGCCTATCATAACGAGGAAGGCGTTGGAGCAGCTGTAAAGAAAAGCGGTATTGCCCGTGATGAACTGTTCCTTGTGTCAAAGGTATGGATCTCCAACTATGGCTTCGACAAAGCAAAGGCTTCCATAGATGAGAGCCTGCGCAAACTCGGCACAGACTACATCGACCTTATGCTCCTCCACCAGCCGTTCTGCGACCGCTACGGCGCATACCGTGCATTGGAAGCTGCATACAAGGAGGGCAAGGTCCGCGCAATCGGCGTGAGCAATTTCTATCCCGACCATTTCATCGACCTTGCAAGCAACGTGGAGATTGTTCCCGCGGTCAATCAGGTTGAAACCCATGTGTTCGACCAGCAGATTGAGGCTCAGGGCTACATGAAAGAGTTTGGCACCCACATGATGGCGTGGGCTCCTCTTGCCGAGGGACGCAACAACTTCTTTACCAATCCCGTGCTTGAGGAAATCGGCAAGAAATATGGCAAATCGCTCGCACAGGTGGCCCTCCGTTGGCTCATTCAGCGCGATGTGATTATCATCCCGAAGTCAGTTCATGTAGAGCGTATGCAGCAGAACCTCGATATATTCGACTTTGAGCTGTCGCAGGACGACATGGCTGCTATCGCAGCTCTTGATACAAAACAGAGCCTTTTCTTCGATCACCATGCTCCCGAGGTTGTCAAGATGTTCATGGGCTGGAAATAAGAATGGTTATGAAAAAGAATTTCTCAAACAGAACCATCGTAACTCCGTTGCCCGTTCTGATTGTTGCCACCTACGATGAAAATGGTGTGCCTGATGCGATGAACGCCGCATGGGGTGGTCAATGTGGTTATCACGAGGTTGCTCTCAATCTTGCTGTGGGCCACAAGACAACAGAAAATATCCGTGCAAACAAGGCTTTCACTCTCAGCATCGGAACGGTTGACACCATGTTGTTGTGTGATTTTTTCGGACTCGTATCCGGACGAAAGGAAAACAAGATTGAGAAAGCCGGTGTAACCGCTGTAAAGAGCGAATTTGTCAATGCACCTGTGATAGCCGAGTTTCCATTGACAATGGAGTGTGAGGTCATCTCAATCAATGATGAACTCGGCGAAACACGTGTTGTCGGAAAGGTAGTCAATCTACAAGCGGATGAAAACCTGTTCAATGAAGCCGGACAACTTGACTATTCATTACCTCGGCCCATCTCCTATGATTCCGAAACACGCAGTTACCGTGCAATGGGAGGCATAATCGGCAAAGCATTTTGCGATGGCTCACAACTAATCAAATAACGATTTGAACACAAGAAACATTACCAAGTCTAATCATGGCGATAGCAGCATTGTTAGTTTCAGCGACCGAGCCGTTCCCAAAGAATGGATGGAAAAATAATTGACTAAGCCCATCCCTTAGGTAGTCTGCACATATAATCAACCCAAACAAAGAAAAAGTCAGGCATCAAGTAGTGATACTCAATGCCTGACTTGGTTATATGCGAGTTTATCCAACTCATCCTCTCATCTCACATCTTGGTGAATTATCCATCTAATAGTTGGGAGTATAGCTCTTAACAGTAGTTCTGGTTTCATACCGCAAAGTCAACAACTTTACAGCTAACCGTCGGAAGGGATGAGCCATCTCACCAACTAATCCTATACGCTGACACGTTGTTATAGCTGTTTTATATAAAGGAAAAAGCTCGCTGAAATTCAGCGAGCTAATCTTCTTGGCGGAGAGAGAGGGTTTTGAACCTATAACTCTAACCGCTTATATTTCAGCTACTTTGCTTTCAAAATTTCAAAAAGGTAACGAAACAGTAACGATTTTCAACCGTTAAGCCTGTCCGACTTTGACCGCTGTTTGTCTGCCTAACTTTCGGGTTCAAAGATATGACTTTCTTTTGAAATATGCAAATCATTGAATATAAATATTCTGCGGTTAGTGCAAGGTGCAAGCTATATATATAAATATATACTTGCACCTTGCACTAAGATTTTTTATCTCACAAAATAAAAAGAGTTTTGCAAGGAATTGTATAACAATACTTTTTCGTATTTTTGCAGTGTTTTAAAATTTGAATTATGTACGAGCGTAAAATACCAATAGATACCAACTGTGGTGTAACTGTAACCCAATTTGTTATTGGGGGAAAATGGAAACCGTATTTAATAAATTGCATAACGAAAGGCTATCATAGACCAATAGATTTTCAAAAAGTAATAGAGGGTGCAACTAAAAGAGTTTTAACCCAACAACTTAACGAATTAGAAGAAATGGGAATAGTACGTAAGGTTGTTTATCCGGTTGTCCCAATGAAAGTTGAATACTTTTTGACCGAATTAGGAAATTCATTGGTTCCAATTATAAGAATGATGGATGATTGGGGTAACAAACACCGATATTTAGCTGAACAAAATCAAGAATAAATACTGGTAATTTACCAGTATTTATTCTAATTAGATTTATTTTTTATACCCAATACCAATTGGGCAAAATCCTCAAAAGTATCTCCACTTCTAACATTTGAATTTTCAACCTTCTGAAAAAAACAGTTTGGTATCTCTCCTAACTTCAAATTCTTTTTTATACAAGGAGCGCATCCTTTGTCATGATTAGTAGGATGCAAAGGACACTTAAAATTATCACATGAGCAAAACTGACTTAATTTGTTCATAGCCATATTATTTTCCTATTCTTGTTACTTAAAATCTCGTATTTGCGGGCAAATATAGTGGTAAATATCTAATTATCAATACGGTGACAAAACTATCACCGTCTGAAAAATTTATCCCTTATTGTTTCTTTTACGTCTAATAAAGAACTTTGCACCAGAAAAACAATTAAAAAAGTTTTAATCAAATAGGAGATATAATTATGAATTTAATGAAAGCTATTCAAGTTCACGCTAAAGGTGAACCCATGAAATTAGTAGAAATACCTGTTCCACAACCCAAAGCAGGACAGGTATTAATTCAAGTAGAAGCCTGCGGCATCTGTCATGGTGATTCCAAAGTTATTGAGGGGTGGGCATCAGAGTATCCCCGTATTCCGGGACATGAAGTTGTTGGTGTCATTACCCAATTAGGAATAGGCGTAACAAAATGGAAAGTGGGACAACGTGTAGGTATCGGCTGGCACGGGGGACATAATCATACAACCGCCCTTACTATGGACGGCGGATATGCTGAATATATGGTTGCCTACGAGGACGGTTTGATACTTATTCCAAACGAGTTATCATCCGAAGAAGCAGCACCGATATTGTGTGCAGGTGAAACTGTGTTTAGTGCTATACGAAATAGTAAAGCTCGTCCGGGCGATATTGTTGCCGTTTCCGGTATTGGTGGCTTGGGACATCTTGCAATACAATATGCAAAAAAAGCCGGATTTCAGACTGTGGCAATATCTCGTGGAAAAGAAAAAGAGGAATTATCACGCAAATTAGGTGCGCACCACTACATTGATGCAGAAACAGAAGATATAGCCAAATCATTAAAAGATTTAGGTGGTGCAAAAGTTATCATTGCTACTGCACCTAATGCAAAAGCTATAAATCCGTTAATTAACGGATTGTGCGTTGGCGGAGAAGTTATCATTGCGGCTGTGTCAGATGAACCGTTAGAATGGTCTGCAATGAATTTCTTAGTCGGGACAAATACTGTCAAAGGAACATTTACTGATATAAACGAAATGGAAGCAGCCATTAAGTTTAGTGTCTTGGCAGATGTTAGACCTATGATTGAAGTTTTCCCATTAGAACAAGCAAAAGAAGCCTATGAAAAGATGATGGCTGCAAAAACACATTTCCGAGCTGTTTTAAGTATCAAAAAATAACTATGACTATGAAAAAGATTTTAATAGCGTGTTTCTTTGCAATTACATTCACTGCATTTGCAATGCCACAAGAAACACAAAAACCGACTATTTTAACAGATAACTTGTGTGATTTGTTATGCAAAGAAGCACAAAAAAAGAGCGAACAAATGGGGCTTGATATTAGCTTTGCTATTTCTGATGCAAATGGATTACCTCGTTTATATCGAAGATTTGGTGAAGCATTAGTATTAAGTATAACCCTTGTTCCCAATAAAGCCTATACGTCTGCCATTACACAACTGACAACAGAAGATTTGGCTGACCTTGTTGTTGAGGGTGCTGCATTACAAGGTATTAATACCGCAGACCCTCGAATAACAGTTGTTACAGGTGGTTTTCCTCTTTTCTACAAAGGGAAAATTATTGGAGCAATAGGAATAGGTGGTGGTACTGAAGCACAAGACCGTGAAATTGGAGAATATGTATTAAAAATATTTGAAAAACATATTTCCAATAAATAAAGAAAAGAGAATTAACCGATAAGGGTGTATCTTGCAGACAATGAAAGATATACCCTTTTTATTAAAATATGATGAAAGAAAAACTCTCTCAAATAATATCAGAAATAGATTTAGAGATTGACGAAATCGACCTCTACGGTTATGATATTATTGAAACTTCTCTTTCAATGGTACATCGCTTACAATCTATTGTAAATGACTTACGAAATAGATTGCAAACTTATGTTTTCACCACACAAGAGGATGAAATTTCTTTCTTCAAGACACAGAAACCGGAATTACTTGGTCGTTTATTATTCTTCTACAAGATTTATCGGATAGAAACGCAATGTCCCAATGGAAGTAATGTGGTTATCCGGGATTATCTAAACCGGGAACTGGATAGCCTGACTTACTTCTTCAACCGAAATTTGGACTTCTATCAATATTATCGTTCCCATTCAACTGTATATGATGAATACTATTTCGTTAGAGGAAAAGCTGATTTACGTCTATGTACAGATAGCGCACAATTTGACAAAGACCCGAATTTCTCAACCGGATATGACTACAAAGTAGCCAAGATAATAGCCAATGAAATGTTGCGTATATATCTCAATAAAAGGCTAATCAAACTTGAAACAGATAATCAAATTGAAGATAATTTACAGAGATTAAACAAATATCCTTTCCGTTTCACGGGTAAGAAAGTTTCTCTTGTTGAATTGGGATATTCTCTTGCATCATCAGGAGATTTTAATAATGGCAATGTGGAAATAAAAGAGATGATGAATTTTCTTAGCACTGTTTTTCATACAGATTTGGGGGATTATTATGCCGCATATATCGCTATGAAAGAACGAAAAGACCGAACAGCTTATCTTCATCATCTAATCGAACGCCTTATTAAGCGCATGGATGATGATGATATGAAATAACACTCTGTATTTCAATATTTATAAGTACCATGTTCACCCCAACATGGTACTTTCTTTTTTATAGCGAAAAACGTCATAAAACCGATGTTTTTTCAAGAAATTTGAACTATTTACGACTTAAAACAGCCCCCAAAAAGTAATACCATGATAGGTACAACCATGACTTTTAGGCTGTTTCTTCTTCTGAACTTTGCGGCAAATCAATTAGTTATCATTATGGAAATAATAACATTCGAGTCCAAAGCCTATAAGGAACTGGACAACAAGATTACCGCTATTGCCGATTACATCTTCAACCATGCGGAAATGGCAAAGCAAAGTGAAGAAGATATGTGGGTGGACAGCTATGAGGTCTGCACGTTCCTGAAAATAAGCGAAAAGACCCTGCAACGCCTGAGGGTGTCGGGAACTATCGCCTATTCCAACATCAGGGGACGCTATTTCTACAAGGTCAGCGAGATACGCCGGATGCTGGAAGAACGCCTGATAAGGAGCAACAAGGAGAACATCGACAACCTGATAACCAACCACCAACTGTATGCTAAGGAAAGAGGAAATCTTAGAAAGAACAAGTAACGGGCTGGCGATATTCAAACATTACCTGCCCGGAAACTGGCGCATAGGTCGCAACTTCCTTAACCCGCTGTACGAGGACAGCAAGGCTTCCTGCAACATCTATTTCGACCGCCGGAGCAGCATCTACAAGATGAAAGACTTCGGCAACGACAGTTACAGCGGCGACTGTTTCTTTCTCGTGGGGCAGTTAAAGGGGCTGGACTGCAACCGGGCGGCTGACTTCGTGGAGATACTGGAAATCATCGACCGGGATTTGGGTTTAGGGCTGGCTTCCGGCACTCCGGTTTCCGTTCCTCCGGCAACCGTCCGCCGGGCAGTGCCGGACAAACCCGAAGAAACGCCCGAAAAGCCTGTCAAGCCCTACCAGTTCCGGGAACAGAAATTCCCGCTTGCCGAACTGGTGTACTGGCAACAGTACGGCATCACGCCCGAACTGCTGGAACATTACAAGGTCTGTTCACTTCGGGAATATAGCAGCGAAACGGCAGAGGGCAAACCGTACACATACACTTCATCGGTGGCAGAACCTATTTACGGCTACAAGGGGAAACAGCACATCAAGCTGTACCGCCCGTTCTCCACGCCCCGCTTCCTTTACGGCGGCAGCTTCGGCGAAAACTACTGTTTCGGGCTGGAACAACTGCCCGCCAAAGGCGACACGCTATTCATCACGGGCGGCGAGAAAGACGTGCTTTCGCTGGCGGCGCACGGTTTTCACGCTATCTGCTTCAACAGCGAAACGGTGACGATACCGCCCACGCTGGTTTATCGGCTAACGTTCCGCTTCAAGCACATCGTCCTGCTATTTGACATGGACAAGACGGGCAGGGAAAGCTCACGCAAGCAAGAAAAGCTGTTAGAAGAATTTGGCGTGAAACGCCTGCTACTGCCGCTTCCGGGAACGAAAGAGGAAAAGGACATATCCGACTACTTCAAAGCCGGGAACACCCGTGAAGATTTCCTGAAACTGTTTATCGAATTTTTAGACAACCTGTATAGCGACACATTGATTATGCTAAAATCATGCGAGATAGATTTCAACAACCCGCCCGCCAAAGCGCAAGAGATTATTTCGGCGGGTGACGTTCCGCTGGGGACACAAGGCAACCTTTTCGGTATCACCGGAGGCGAGGGGACGGGCAAGAGCAATTATGTAGCCGCAATCGTGGCAGGCTGCATCTGTCCGGCTGGTGCGGAAGTAGATACGCTGGGCGTACAGATAACCGCCAACGGCAGGCACAAGGCGGTTTTGCTCTATGATACCGAACAGTCGGAAGTACAACTGTTCAAGAATGTAAGCAACCTGCTGACACGTGCCAAACAGTCGGACAAACCCGATGAACTGAAAGCATTCTGCCTGACGGGTATGTCACGTAAGGAACGCTTACACGCCATAGTACAGAGCATGGATAAATTCTACTACCAGTACGGTGGTATCCAGTTGGTCGTCATTGACGGCATCGCAGACCTCGTTAAGAGTGCCAACGATGAAGCTGAAAGCGTGGCGGTGATAGATGAACTTTATCGGCTGGCGGGTATCTACAACACCTGTATTCTTTGTGTGCTGCACTTCGTTCCGAACGGCTTGAAGTTACGGGGACATTTGGGTAGTGAGTTGCAGCGTAAGGCGGCTACAATCCTTTCGATAGAGAAAGACGAAGAACCCGCCCAGTCGGTGGTAAAAGCTCTGAAAGTAAGGGACGGAAGCCCGTTGGACGTTCCTTTGATGCTCTTTGCATGGGACAAGGAAGCGGGGATGCACGTGTACAAGGGCGAGAAACCCCGTGAGGAAAAGGAGAAGCGCAAGGAAAGGGAACTGGTGAATGTCGCACGTGACATCTTCGGGCGTCAGACACGTATCACCTACATAGACCTTTGCGAGCAGTTGCAGCAGGTCTTGGACATCAAGGAACGTACTGCAAAGAGTTATATCCGATTCATGCGGGAAAGGGACATCATCGTTAAAGACCCGGCAAACCAAAGCTATTTTATGATAGGTCTTATTTAACCCGATAACATTATGTATTTCGTGAACGCACGGATTAAATACCGTTATCCTGCCGTGTTTCGTTATGATATGGCAGGATTTCTATTATTTGCAAGGTTATTCCAGTGATTTTTACTACTTTTGCAAAAGTAACATAAGAAAATAACGGCGATTGAACAGCTTCGGCTGTGATTTCGTCTTTATATATAACATATACGTTCGCCGAACGTCCCAATGCGAAAACTGGCACTTTTCAAAACGAGGGGATATTCAGCGCAGGATATGCTATGTTTTATCATAGCGTGGTCTTGCCTGTTCCTCGTTTGGGTATTGCCAGTACCTCGTATTGGAGCAGTGTAAGTTCACGCTTCTTTTTTGAGGTATTAGCGGACGGTTTGAAATAGATTATCAACTGTTTAACACCTGATAGGATGAAACAAATTAAAGCGCACATCGCCGTATCTCTTGACGGACATACCGCCACACTGGATTATGAACTGGACTGGCTACCCCGTGAAATAAAAAATATCGTCAGTAAACAATACTTGGAAGCGGATTGCCTGCTTATGGGGGCGAACACCTACAACTACATCTTTGAACACTGGGGCGGGTGGCCGCACAAAAGCAAGCGGTCTTTTGTGGTGTCACACTACGACACCAATGTTACGCCGGACTGCGGCGTGGAGTTCCTGACCGAAGAACCGCTGCAAAGGGTCTATGAACTGAAACAGGAAAATGACATACTGGTGGTGGGCGGCGGCAAGCTGCTTACCTCGCTGATAAAAACCGGATTGTTGGATAGCCTGACTATCTACACCGTCCCCGTCATGGTGGGCAAGGGTATCGGTTTCATCGGGGAAACATTAGGCTCGGAATGGAAGCTGTCGGAAAACAGGGTACTGGATAACGGGGTGGTCTGTTTGACTTACCTGTTTAGCGGAAACATATAAAAAATGCGCCCGGTTACCGCCGGGCGCAACCACTAAAATTTCAATTATTATAAGTTGTAAAAACCTATCACAATGAAATTTCAGCGGTAAAGATAGGCTATTTCTTCGGTTTTCCTTTCTTTTCGGGAAATGAAAAGGCGACATTGAACTGTTCGTCCAGCACCAGCGAAGCATCGAAAGCCTTGCCGTTCTTGCCCTTGAAGCCCTTGATTAGCCCGGTCTTGCGTTTCGTCACCAGCTCGACAATCTGTTTGTCGGAAAGCTGCTTGTCGCACTTGTTGCGGAATATGGTAAGCGTACAGTCCACGTTGGAACACTTCGCCACTTTCGGGTAGAACAGGATGCGCCCGTTATTGCATTTGGGGCAGGGACAGGTTTCACTGCCCACAACAGATAATTGTACAGAAAGCAGTTCCGCCGTGATTTGGG